>Ga0209296_1000137_pt1 | contig 62841 bp, 116 predicted proteins | sample S_130206_EF_Meta_FD_187319 | JGI IMG/M metagenome (GOLD analysis project Ga0209296, IMG submission 187319) | Freshwater microbial communities from Lake Simoncouche, Canada to study carbon cycling - S_130206_EF_MetaG (SPAdes) (version 2) | ecosystem: Environmental > Aquatic > Freshwater > Lake ...
CAGTTAAACTCAAGTCTTACTCCAGTAGTTGCTCAAAATACTACAAACACATCAGCAATAAATGCTATTAATACAACATCTTTAACTAATGCCGTAAACTCAGCGGTATCTAGTAAAACAAATTTACAAACACAATTAAATACAAATGCTCAAGAGTTAATTACAGCAATTAGCACTAATATTCCTACTCCTGCTCCAATAATTTTAGAAACAGTCGTTCAGGGTACAACAGTTACCATAGCGCCAGAACTTCCAACAGGGTATGCAGCAAATACTTGGTTTTATCAGGTAGAAACTGAAGATCCTAGTGCAGAAAATCCATATGAAGGTGGTACTTATAATACAAGTGGTGCTCCAGAATCTATTGAATTAACTGGTTTAACACAAGGTGCTACATATTCTATTAGAGTTGCTAACTGGTCAGGGCCTGTAAGTGAATATGCAGAAGTTGTTGTTTCTATACCCGCTACTCAAGGCGCAAATTTAAATGGTGGTGGAGCAATTCAACCGCCACCTGCTCCAGAGCCTCCTGTTGAGCAACCATCTGATCCAACACCTATGCCAGAGCCACCTGCAGAAGAACCTCCTGTTGTAGTTGAAGAGCCACCTGTTGTAGTTGAAGAGCCACCTGTTGTAGTTGAAGAGCCACCTGTTGTAGTTGAAGAGCCACCTGTTGTAGTTGAAGAGCCACCTGTTGTAGTTGAAGAGCCACCTGTCGTAGAGCCTGAACCTCCTGCTATTGAAGAATTACCACCATTAACGGTTGAAGAAATTATTTCAGTTGTAGAAGATCTGGTTGCTGACGGTAATTTAACAGCAGCAGATGCAGAAGCAGTACTGGATGCCTTAATGTCTGATGGAGAAATAACATCTTCAGAAATTAGTACACTTACTGATAATTTAATATCAGACGGAACTTTAACCGCAAATGAGTCAGGCTTAGTTCTAGATGCTTTAAATTCTGATGGGGTAGTTACAAATTCAGAAGTTACATCATTAGTTGAAGCACTTGTATCTGAAGGTGGATTATCTGCAAATGAAGCAGCGTTAATTGTAGATGCATTATCTGCAGATGGAGATATCACTACTTCAGAGGTAAATAATCTATCTGATGCTTTAACTCAGGATGGGTCTTTCACCTTAGCAGAAAAAGATTTAGTTTCAGATGTATTGATAACAGCAGCAGAAGGAGCACCTGTAACTGCTGCAAACATAGAATCGGCGGGACTTGAATATCGTGATCTTCCTCCATTAATACCAGTAGAAGTAAGAGAAGATGCTAACGGTAACCCTGTTGTTATTACTGCAGAAGTGGCTTCAGCATTGCTTGTACTAGAAAATCCAGCAGCATTATTAGGTGCAGTTGCTACTTGTTTTAATCCAGATGAAGCAATTGAAGGTTTGACAGAAGAGCAAAAATGTGAGTTAGGCAAAGCCTTGCTTAGCATAGGTGCTGATATGTCTATTCCAGAACGTGAAAAAGCAGAAGATATTGTGGTTGTAACAATTATTGCTGGTCAAATAATTGTTGCTGCTGCACCTAGAAGAAGGAGATAAAATGAAAAAGTTAAAAGAATGGGGTATGGCAGCCCTAAACGAAAACTTTACATTCCTTGGCTTCTTTGTAGCATGGGTGGTTTTAGAGGGTAGCGCAAAGACGGTGGTTGGGTACGTAACCCTAGCATCAGTAGCCATATGGTTTGCAACCATCGGGATTCGTAAAGAAGACAAATAGCAATAGTATAGTATAATAAAGGTTATGAAAAACCTTCGTAGCCTACTAGTTATATCATTAATAGCCTTATCCTTGACTGGATGCTCTAATAAGTATCGCTATGATTGTCAAGATCCAGAAAACTGGAATAAAGAGTCATGCAATCCACCAACTTGTTTAGGGTATGGAGAATGCGTAAATGATATTTATGGTTATGATCCAAGAGAGGTAGCAAAATGAGACAAAGATATACTTCAAATGAGTTAGACGCAAGATTAAAGTTTTTCCTTGGACTAACACTGGGGGCAATTTTACTATTTACAACAATGGGTATTTTATATGCCTTGGTTTTTGTAACTCAACCACTGGGTAATGTGTCAGAAAACGACAAGATGTTCTTTAATGTTTTATCCTCAGTTGCAACATTTATTACTGGAACACTTGCGGGTATATTAATTGGCAAAGATGGCGCTAAAGATGTAATGTCTGCACAAATAGCAAATAAAGAAGTAGATGCTAAAAATATGCAAGCAGATAAGAAATTAGAATCAGAAATTGACGCAACAGCAGCACGTCTAGCAGCAAAACCAGACGGGGCAATGCCAGAAGAACAACCAGTTGATACAGATTGGGATAAGTAAAAATGGCAGATCAAGGTACAGCAGCACGTTTAATTGAAGTTGCCACAGCAGAAATTGGCACTATTGAAGGACCAAAAGACAACGAAACAAAGTACGGCTCTTATACAAAGGCTAACTTCCAACCTTGGTGTGGATCATTTGTTAATTGGTGTGGCAACGAGGCTGGCGTAAAAATTCCTAACACTGTTTATACTCCAGGTGGCGCAGCAGCATTTAAAAAGGCTGGTCAATGGATTGATGTTGACATAGCAGATCCAGAACCAGGCGATATTGCTTATTTTGATTTTCCTTCAGACGGCGTTGATCGTATTAGTCACGTTGGCATTGTTGTTAAAGATAATGAAGATGGAACTGTTTGGTGTATTGAAGGAAACACTTCTTCAAAGAAATCTGGAAGTCAAAGAAATGGTGGAGAGGTTTGCAAACAACTTCGTGCTTATAAAAAGAACAAGGCTGGAGTTTTAATCTCAATAGTTGGGTTTGGTCGTCCAAAATTTGGAGCAACTGCCCCTACTGCAACTGCTAAAAAATCTCAAAATAAAGCAAAAACATGCTCAGCATGTGGTCAAACTATTAAATAAAGGTGTTTGACTAAGCAAAAAGGGTTTGGTATACTTAAGTAGTATATTCTAGGGGGATTTTCGTATGACAGTATTAGCCGTAGTTCGCCATGAAGGAAAAATCTTTATGGCTGGAGATCGTGGTGCCTCTGATGATAATACAATTCTTTCTTTAACAGCACCAAAGGTTTGGAAACTTGGCCCATATTTAATTGGATACGCTGGAGCATTAGACGGTGAGCGTATTCGCTATAACTTTAATCCATATGTGCCAGATATAAAAGATACAGATAAATTTATGCAAACTAAGTTTATTAAACAACTAAGAAATTTTTATAATGATTGGTGGGTTGATACATCTAAAGAAGGTGATCTTGGTCTTATTATTTGTATTAGAGGACAGATATATGAACACAGTTCGGTAGATATGTCATTATCAAAATATAATTTAGATTATTTAGCAATGGGGTCAGGTGCAGAATATGCATACGGATACTTAAATGCTACAGAAAACTCAAAAGATGCTCGTAAAAGAGTTGTCGGAGCAGTAAATTCTGCTATTAAATTTAGCCCCTCCTGTATGGGGCCAGTTGACGTAGTAAGCATTTAGCGCTATACTTAATATATGAACCATAAGCATAAAGAAGATTTGTCTGCAGAAGAACAAGAGTTTGGTATCTGGCTTGAAAACGGTATTGAAAGAGGTTGGGTAACACCCCCTTATTGCAATACTCACGATGGTGGATACGAATATATGGGTGAAGAAGAGCAAGAAGAATGGGAAGCAGGTGGCGACCCATGTTGTCATGTCATCAGATTGATGATATCTTAAATAGATTAGGAATAAAATGAAAAAGATAACGTTTATACTTACAGCAACATTTTTTTTGGGATTGTTTCAATCACAACCAGCAAATGCTGAGGTTTGCTCTACTGGAACATACACAGTAGGAGGAATTAATACTTTTGGTGATTTGCCATGCAGTGATCCTGGAACTGAAATTAATGTAACCGTTCGTGGTTTGCATGACTATGGAGTTCCTGGTGGGCCAACAGCCTATTGTTCATTTGTATATGTAAGAAAAAATTTGGGGACTTCTGCAAGTCCAAATTGGTCTGCATCTACGGACACAATCTGTCCTCCAAAGCCAGCGCAAGTGCCTACGCCAACGCCAACGCCAGTGCCTACGCCAACGCCAACGCCAGTGCCTACGCCAACGCCAACGCCAGTGCCTACGCCAACGCCTACGCCTGAGCCAACTGCAACTCCAATAGCAACTTCAACACAAATTACCCTAAATACTTTGGCTGGATTTGCTTTAGTTGATGAAAATAACATTGTTCGTAATACCATTGTCCGCAACGTTAGAGAATTTTCTAATAGAGAAACATACACAACTGATGATGGTTATTGTTCAACTGGATGTAGTGTTATTTTACAAACTCAAGCAAAAAGTGATGGAAGTATTAGTCATTACAGCACTAACGATAGCATTACAGTTACATATAACAATACAGAAAAAACGTTTGATGTAAAAGAAAATAAACTTGTTGTTTCTAAAGTTCTGGCACCAGAAATAATTCAAACAGAAGGATTTAATTTAATTACATCTTTTGAAATATTATTTTTTGAAAATGAATTAAGCAATAATGGTGTTTTTGTAAATGCAACTAATAATACACAAACACAAAATTCTACTGATGTTGTTACCGATAACCTTGTTTTAACTCAAAAGGTTACAGAGCAACAATTAGAAACAATTATTAATAATGGGACAACCGTTGTTATAAAACAAAATATACGAAAGTTAACTCGTTTGCTTCAAAGTTGGCTTTTATAATTTAATGTCGTTAGCGGATATTGCATAGTGGTAGTGCGTAACCTTGCCAAGGTTAAAGTGCGGGTCCGATTCCCGCTATCCGCTCTATGCCCTCATCGTCTAGTGGTTAGGACATCACCCTTTCACGGTGGTAGCAGGGGTTCAATTCCCCTTGGGGGTACTGCCTCCTTAACTCAGTGGCAGAGTACCCGCCTTGTAAGCGGGTTGTCGTAGGTTCAAATCCTACAGGAGGCTCAACATGATACAATGGAATAAAGGAGAAAAATGGCAATAACAATTTATTGGGCTTGTTTGGAAAACGAATGGGTAAAAGCAGATGAACCAGAAAAAGTATTAAAAAGATTTTATTCTTCTAAAGGAATTCAAAGTGTAGAACGAAATCATCCAATGGCACTTAATCATTGTCCAGTTTTTAATCAAACATTAGCAAATACTTATGCAGTAAAGTCAATATATGATTATTCATTTAAAATTCAAAACAATAAATGTGTTTCTCTTGACCATGGTCAAAGATTTTTTGATGAACATATTATTGTTAGATCTATAGATAAAAAATTTTTTGGTTATCAAAATAAATATATATTTTTTACAGAAGAGGATAGTTTAATAATGAACGCCTATCAGCATCCAATTTTTGAAGAAAATGAAATATCAAAAAGGTGCATGATCATTCCTGGATCGTTTGACATAGGAAAATATTTTCGTAATTTAGAATTTTCTTTTATTTTAAAAGATGGATTTGATGAGTTTGTTGTTAAAAACAACGATGTTTTATATTATTTAACGTTTAACACTAAAGAAAAAATTGAATTTAAACAATTTAGGGATGTTCCTGAATTAAGTGCTATGATGCAATCACTTAGACGTGCAGATAGTTTTAATTTAAGCCGAAGGGTTCCAACAATGGATGTGTGGTATGACAAATTTAAAGGGAAAAAGTGGATTTTAAATAAAATTAAAGAAAATTTATTAGATTAAACTTATGATATAATTATAATGTATCTGCCAAATGGGGATACATTAACTTATTCGCTTGAAAGGGGAATAAAATGGTAACACAGTTTGCAATGGATCTATTCAATGATCCTTTTTTTATTGGCTTTAACAGAGAGTTAAGCCGTTTAAATACAGCACATAAAATAAATTCACAATCATATCCTCCGTATGATCTTCTTAAATTAGATGAAGATACATATAGGCTATCTCTTGCTATTGCGGGATTTACAAAAGAAGATATTGATGTATCAGTAGACAATGGAACCCTGGTAATTAAAGGTGAAATTGTAGAGGTTGCAGATGCCGAAGTTGTTCACAAAGGAATTGCTGGTCGTAAATTTGTACGATCTTTTGCTTTGGGTGAATATATGGAAGTACCTAGTGCTGAACTAAAAAATGGATTACTAACAATTAGTGTTGTTCGTGTCATTCCTGAAGACAAAAAACCTAAAGTAATTAAAATAAAATAAAAAATAACAACCTGGGCATGTTGTAAAACTGCCTATTTTTTGATATACTTAGATATAACTATAGGAGAGTTTATGCCAAGATATGACTACAAATGCTCTATTTGTTCTTCACAGATTGAATTTGAAAAAAAGTTTGATGAAGAACTATTTCCAGTATGCTGTAATCAATCTATGCAAAGGCTTTGGAGTGCTACTACTGCAATTTTCAATGGTAGTGGATTTTATTCAACCGACAACAGAAAGTAGATGTATAATATGAGTATGACTAACACTATTGAAGATCATCCAAGCGTAGTTTCAAAAAAATACATACTAAATGCCAATGATCGCTGCGACAAGTGTGAAGCACAAGCCTTAGTTAGAGTTAAAGGTTTATCGGGACAACTAACATTCTGTAATCATCATTATGAAAAAATAATGAATAACCCTGACTCACACAACAAAATGATGGCTTTTTTAGTAGAAATTCTTGATGAGCGTGAAAAACTTATTAAAGATAAAACCGTTGGAGGTATATAATGTATGAGTATTTTGTTAGAGAAGTAAAAAATGTTGTTGATGGAGATACCATTGATGTAATTATTGATTTAGGGTTTGATATTTTATTTTCATCCCGTGTTCGTTTGGCAGGTATTGATACGCCAGAATCACGCACAACAGATAAGGCTGAAAAGGCTCTTGGTCTTGAGGCTAAAGAATATTTAAAGAAACAACTTAAGGATGCTAAGTCAGTTGTAATTCGTACAGAAAAAATGGATTCATCAGAAAAATATGGTCGTATTCTTGGTTGGGTATATATTAATGGAGAATCAGAATCTATTAACAATAAGATGATTAGTGATGGCTATGCTTGGGGTTATCTTGGAGATACCAAGGTTAAAGATTTTGAAGTTCTTAAAAAGGCCAGAGAAAGGTCAAAGAAATGAAAGAAAAGTCAATAGTTTATTTTTCTGCAGATTGGTGCCCATCTTGCAAAAGAACAAAACCAGTTGTAGAAGAAATCAATAGAGATATTTTTCCTGGTATGTTTCAAATGATTGATGTTGATATAGAACGAGAAATGGCTATAACTTTTCAAATTAGTTCTATTCCAACATTTGTTTTATTTGAAGATGGTTGTGAAATTAATCGTATGATGGGTAATCAGACAAAACAATCTTTAATAAATTTTATAAACAATGGATAATGAAAAAACTATTCAAGAGAATATTTAACCCAGATGGTAAAACTATGACTTCAAGTGAAAATGAAATGATTGAAAAGTTAATACTTGAAGGTGGCTTAGAGGTCGCAGGTGTTGATTCTGAAAACGGATCATTACTATATTCATTTACCCCTAAAATTAAAGAATTAATGCCAGAACTTTACAACGATCATCTCAACAGAGTTAATGCTGAGATACTTTCTTTATGGGAAAGAGCCTATGTAGACATAGATTTCTTGTCAAAAGAGCCAATAGTGACTCTTACAGATAAATCTTTTGATCCCGTAGAAATGTCAAAACTACGCAAGCAAGACGTTTGGGCTATAGAAGAACTTAAACGTCTAACTCGCAAGAAATAACTCTGATATAATAAAAGCATGAGTAATATTGTAGAAGGCGATTTCGTAATGTTTGTTCATCATGAGGATAATGAAATCATGGCTGGTCGTGTTGAATATGTTATGACTAATCCTGGCTTACTTGGTCTTCCTGGTTCTGAATACTCAATGGAATATGCTGAAGATGACAAACCAGTTATTGTTCGTGCCTATAAAGCAGAAGATGGCGCATGGGACGAACAGCCATATGTTTTTTATCATCGCATGTCAGAAGTTGTAAAGATTGAATCACTATCTGTATCTGTTGATATGGTAGTAGAAATGGGATCAAATGGAACTGGAATTCCAACGGTGTTATCGCAATCTGATATGGAAAACATGTATGCTGTTCAAATAGGAAAATCTTATAACTCAGATAATCAAGATGAAGATAAATGGGACAACATGGAAAAAAAGTGTTGGGTCGGATATGAGCAACGTGGCATGAAAGAAAAGGGTGGACGCATGGTTCCTAATTGCGTTCCCGTTGGTAAATTAAATGAAATGGATAACAACATGGGGAAAGCAAAACCAAAATATGAAGATTTTATTAAACCAAGAAGTGGTGGAAGTGAGCCGTCCAATCCGAAACTTTATGCAGCAGTTGTACAAGCAGCAAAAGACAAGTTTGATGTTTATCCATCTGCAGTAGCAAATTCTTGGGTAGTACAAGAATATAAGCGTCGTGGTGGCACATATAAGTCAGAATCACAATCTACAACCAAAAGTATTTGGGGTGGAGCATTTAATCCTTTGACATTGGAAAAATAATGCCAAAGAAAAAATCAACAGCATTTAACCCTACACAAATAAAAAATGGTAGGGTTGTTCGTTTAAGAAAAGATGGTACTGTTAAAGCAGACCTTGGTCCATATCCAAAAACAAAGACAGGGGTAACTTATGGCAAATAAAGAACAAAAGGGAAATGCTAATAAAAAGAAAAAGCCAAAAATGACTCTTAAAGAAAAGCGTGTTGCTAAACAACAAAAACAGGATAAGAAAAATGGCTGATACATACACACCTACATCTGGCATGAAGGCTGCTGCTCGTCGTGCTTTAAAGTGGAAAGCAGATGGTAAAGCAACTGGTGCAGGAACTCCAGTGGGTTGGGGTCGTGCAACTGATATTGTAAATGGATCAGCAATGTCTCTTAGTACTGTTAAAAGAATGTTTTCTTTTTTTTCCCGTCACGAAGTAGATAAAAAAGGCAAAGGGTTTTATGATGGTCCAGAGTTCCCTTCTAACGGCAGAATTATGTGGGATGCTTGGGGTGGCGATGCAGGATTTTCATGGAGCCGTGCAATTGTAGAAAGAGAAAAAAAGAAAGTAGAAAAGGTTTGGCAGGGAACTGCCTTTGATCTAAGAAAGTAAGGGGGGCGTATGGATAATCTAGAAAAAAATGAATTAATTCAGTTAATATCATTCTATAAGCAAAAACTATCTGACGTAGAACTAGAGTCATTAAAACTACAACTTGAAGTTAATAAACTTAACTCTATGGTTTTAGGTTTGAGCAAAGAATCAGTTAAAAAGACTAAATAAAATGGAATATCTATTAGTTATAGGCTTGACATTGCTGGCTTACTGGTCTATAATTAAGATATCAAATAAAAAAAGAATATCATTTTTAAAAAAAATTAAATATCGGCAAAGTGATATTTATGAAATGATTAAAGATTTTATTCCAAAACAAAGGTTTGAGAAGCCTAAGTTTATTACTCAATCTCAAAAACATGTTCAAAAAAACATGTTAAAGGTAGTAATAGAAAAAGATAAAGCATATTGGATATTAGATAATGTTTTTTATACTGCTAATGCTATTAACGGCAGGATAGATGAAGATACAGCAAAACCATTAGATATTGAAAATATGTCAACAAAAGAATTAGATAACATGTTATCAATACTTGATGACTTAAAACAAGGAGTGGGACCAGATGATAGTGGCAGTGCAGGGAACGAAAGAGTTTAACCAGTACAACATCTTTTTACGTGCCATGAGTGTTGCCTTGTCAGGAATGAAAGATGAGGATAATGAATTTATTATTTACTCCGCTGGCCCATCAAAAATAAATAATTTTGTTTCAGAGTTTTCTAATTTATCAGAACGTGGAATGAAGGCAAGAGGCAAAAAGATTAAATTTTATAACGTAGCACCTGCATGGTTGAGCGAAAATATAAATCAAATTAATTATTTTGCTTTTTTAAGTAATCCAAAAGAAACCAAATCAAAATTGGTTTTAACTGCAGAAGCAAACAACATTGACGTTGGTCTTTTTAAATATTAGGAGAAAAAATGATTATTAGAAGTTTAAATACAATGGAAAAAATTGTAAGTAAGAATGAAAACCTTATTTGGCATGCGTGGGATGTAATTGATTTAAAAGAATCTGATACAGCAAAAACCTCTCCTGCGGGGATTAGAGTAAAAAACAAGTGGTATCTGCATAGAATTTATAAGCCTGGTCGTAATGGTTGGGATATACCAAATAAGTATAAGGATTAACCTTGAAACAGCATTTATGGAAAGATGAGGCTATATGCTTAGGTCTTGATACAAACTTATATTTTGATAAATATGAAGATCAAGAAGACTCTAGGCATGGCGTTGATGCACTTTGTAAGCAGTGCCCAGTTAGAAAAGTTTGCTTTGCCAATGGTGTTTCAGGAAAAGAGTGGGGAGTTTGGGGCGGTGTTTATTTAGAAGGTGGAGAAGTTTCAAGAGAATTTAATAAACATAAAACTAAACAAGACTGGTCAACTACCTGGCAAGCCCTAACAATGGAATAAAGATGTATACAGATACTATGAGAATGGCCGTGCATTCAATTACACCACCTAAAGGATTTGGCGTGGAGATTATTGACAACGAGCACTTCCTTACGATAAAATTAGATGAAAGAAAATTTTTGCACATGGTGCATGATGATAAAATATCAGCACTTCAGTATGTTGTAAAATTAAAAAAGGCTTTAGAAGAGTGTGGTGCTATAGTTTTAATAACCAGAGAGGCAATAAAATGATAAAACAAATTGCATTATTTTTTATTTGTAAGATAAAATCACATAACCTTGTTGATGCTGGGTCATGTCCATTTACTGGAAAAAGTTATAATGCTTGTCTAAGATGTGGAGCAACAATAACAAAATGAAAAAGAAAATAATTATATTTATATTATCAGTCATATCTGTTCTTGTTACAATTAGTTTATTTTTTGCTTCAAGACTTAGCCAATTATCAGACTTAGAACTATTTGACATTGAAGAAGATGACTTTTAACGCTGTTCAGAGTAGGGTACAATAGATAGTATGGAAATGATATTTTTGGTATTTTTTGCCACCCTCTCCTTTTCTTTTGGGCTATCTTATTGGGCAACGCTTAGTAAACTAAAAAAGTCTAACCTATTATTGGCTGAACTTTTTATAAAAAACAGGGCACTTGAAGAGTTAAACTCTCAAGCCAACAGTGGTATTAATATGTCTGACGATACATTACATAAAGAAAATTTTATAAAATTCCTGTCCGACTCTAGAGACTGGGCATTTGAATATATTGAAAAGTCACAGCAAACCATTAAAGAGGTTTCTGACGAGTTGAAGGTAAGAGGTTTGGACAACTATTCTGAGAAACTTTTAGCGCTTTTACCAGAGATTGGTCAAGAGAAAAAATAACATGAAAGATGTTCTGTTATCAATTATCACAGGTTTTGGATGCGGTGTCGTGTTCGCAGCATTCAAATTGCCAGTACCAGCACCACCAGTTTTTGCGGGAGTCGCAGGAATTATTGGTTTATGGATTGGCTATAAAACACTAACACAGATTATATCCTAGGAGGAATAATGAATAACTTATTAAACGATAAGGCAAAGGCAATGCTGGCATCATACGGACGATCTGTCCTTGGTTCAGTAATTGCACTTTACATGGCTGGCGTAACAGATCCAAAAGATCTTTGGGCTGCACTAGTTGCTGCTTTAGCACCAGTCGCATTGAGAGCACTAAATCCTAACGACAAAGCATTTGGCGTATTGCCAGATACAGGTGCCGTTTCGGATGCACTTAGCAAGATTGTACCTGCTAAGAAGGCTCCAGCAAAGAAAAAGGCTGCTGCTAAAAAGAAGTAGTTAGTTAATTAGGAGAGGCGAATTTACTAAAATAGATTCGCCTTTCTTAATTTTTATAATGGAGAAGTATGGACTTTGTATATATATGTAAAGATGGAATAAACGAAGAATTGAAGTATTCAATTAGATCTGTCGTTGAAAGTTTTCCAGAAACAAACGTATGGGTTGTTGGCGGTAAGCCTGATTGGTATGTTGGCAATTACATAAAAGTAGAACAAAAAGAATCAAAGTATAAAAATGCTGTAAAAAATTTAGAAACAATTTGTTTTTCACAAGAAATATCAGAATCATTTATCTTAATGAATGATGACTTTTATATTATTAAAAAAATAGACAGAATAGAAAATTTTCACAGTGGTTTTCTATTAGATAAGATAAACCTATACCAAAAATTAAATGGCAACTCTCAATACACCAGAAAACTTTCAGGCACATATAAAAAACTTAAAGCGTTGGGATTTGAGAACCCACTAGACTATGAACTACACGTTCCAATGATTATGGAAAAAGAAAAATTAAAGATAGTCTTAGAACTTTTAGATCAATTCCTATGGAGATCAATATATGGAAACAAGTTTAATGTCGGTGGCACACAAATGGAAGACGTTAAGGTTTACAATTCTGGACCATTAGTTCTTAAGTCTTATAATTTAAACATAGATGATCATACATATTTGTCTAGTGCAGACAGTTCATTTAATAGTATATTTAATAAAATACTTAAAGACAAGTTTAACAAAAAAACTAAATTTGAGCAATAAGTTCTAGGTATTTATCTTTTAATACTGTTGGTGCAAAGTTATTAAACCCTAAATCGTAAGCCTGTTCTTTATAGTTAGTTTTATCATTGATAGACATATACTTATCAATTGTTTGTGCTAACAAAACATTGTTTGCTTCAAACAAATTAATTCTAACCTTTGTTCTAATGCTTCCTATAGAGTCTGACTCAATCAGCCAATCTTGTGGCAAGATCTGGTTATTGGGTGAAACATTTGTCATAAAAACGGGGAGGCCAGAAAGCAAAGCCTCATTCATTGGTAAACATAGTCCTGCATATCGTCTTGGTAATACCATAGCGTCAAAGCCATTATACAGATCTTCCCTGTTTTCTGGATTGCCAATTTCAATTTTTAGTCTTGAGTCTGTTACATTTGTTACTATTTCACTTTGACTTCTAATAACTAATTCATAATCAGCCTTAGAGTGTTTTAACATATTTATTACAGTTTCAGTGCCGTTTCTATCTTTGGCTGCTTTCTTGCCAGCAATGTGTAATAGTCTATTGTGTGATTTAAAAATGTTATTATTTTTTACAGTTGTAAATAACTCAGGAGTAGTGGGTGGCGGAAGATGAACTACCTTTGTCCTATCTCCAAACATGCTTTGAATTGTTTCAATTTGCCATAAACTAGGCGATAACAATACGGTTGGTAAAGGTAGTTCTGGGTTTGACAGGTGACCAAACAATTCATAATTATACTGAAGAATAGTTTTTACACCACGTCTATTTGCAAACCTTACAAAATTTTGATCATAAAAGGTTTCACAACTTAATACAACATCTACATCTCCTAAAAACATTTTTATTTGTTGAACAGACGGAAAACCTTGTGTCTTAATACAACTATATTGGTCATACCAGTGTGGATGTTGTTTGTTATTATTAAACGGGGTAGAGTCAATTAAAAGAATCTTATCAGGGTTAAGCATATTAACTAACTCTTTAGTTTGATTACCAAGTCCAGTATTATCTGATCTTGCTATGATTCCTAGTCTCATTCTTTATACCCCCAAGTTTGATCATCGGAAGTATACTTTCTTCCGCCTTGGCGACCATCTAGATGATAAGAGCGTTTAATGCTTCCCTCTGGATGATAAATCCAAAGTTTATGCATCTCCCAACCTTCTTGATTAAATACCTCATACGGAGAGATATCATCTTGAATTGCTCCATGAAATGTATCTTCTATAAAAAATTTATCTCTACATCTTGGTAGCACAATATCTTTGTAGTATTTTTTTCTACTTAGATGTGGTCGCTGACTCCATTGTATGGTTTTCATAAAGCCATCTTCTAGCCCAAACATCAGGTGTTCGTGATCTTTTGGTATAAATGATTCATAGTGAAAACGAATAGTGTTTGCCTTATTGTATTCAAACATATCCAAGCATTTATCCCAGTCTATTGGTGTATCTGGAGTCAAAGGAGCATCTCCTTCAACATAAAGCAAGAGCGGTGTTTTAACTTCAGTAATTGTTTGACGCATCATATTGGTTTGATGGCTATGCTCTTTAAATATAAAAGGTAGGATGTTCTTATCTTCATGCAAACACTTCCATAAAATGCGATTTTTATATTCATCGTAATCTTTTTTACGATTTTTTTGTTCTTCCCTAAGACCATCTATCTGCATGATAATTTCGTTGTCTGGAAAATGAACACGAATATCACTAATAGTTTGATCTATCATTTTTGTACTTGGGTGATCTAAAATTACAGAAGTAGCCATGACAATTGTTATATCTCTTTTATGCATTTACCTGCCTCATTAATTCATTAAACAAATCTCTTTTATATTTAATCCACCAACAAACTACTTGATGCATTTCAGATGTGTAGTTATTTAATAATTCAGGTAATAACTTGGGTAGGTTTTGCCAATTTTCAACAGTATTTATTGAGTGCTCACCTTGAAATAAAAAATTAAAAAAATCTGTGCGCTGCATTTTTGAATCTAGTTTATCTCCTATAGGCAAGCAAAGCATTTCAATTGCTTCATAGAATCTAAATGAATCAACAACCATTGCTCCACTAGGGCAAGGAACAATCTTTGACAAAAACATTTTGTCATAGTATTGTTTTGGTTTTAATCCTTCTGCAAAACCAGTAGTTGGATTATAAAAAGAGTTTGGTATATCAGGCATAACAGTTGCAAGTTCTTGCCTTCTTTGGTGTGTTATCTGTCCTGAAAAAAATACATCATACGATTTATCTTGATACTCTGGTAAATTACTTGATAAATGTTGTGGAACACCTAACGCTAATTTATTATATTGTGAATGTTTTCTGTGCGGGTATTGAATCCAAATCTCAATATTATTATGCTCTATCTTATCAACTTTAAAAGTAGCGCTTTCATCTCCAGTAATAAATAAAACTACCCTGCCTATCTTACTTAACTCTTCAGATATTTGATCTTCAAAATCTACATTTTGTGGTCCAGGAATGACAACAAAGGCTCTATCTACATTAGGCAAAGTTGTTACTCTGTCTGGTTTAATCTTGTTTTTATTAAAAAATTGTTTTAATAAACCGTAATCCCATTTATCAGCAGCACAGTCTTCTTGTTTAACTGAATAAAGGTATGCGTTAATATCACTCATAAAATAAGTGTACTTCATGTTGATAATCAAGCAATGTTTCTTTATATCCAAGCCCCCACAACCAAAATCTTAAATCATATAAGTATTCATTCCATTGTTGCATCATAAATTCTGGATGACCAGATAACCAGATCTTAGGCTTAAACTCCTTTAAAACGCCTTCTGCGCCCCTTAAAACACGTCCTTCGCTGCCTTCTACGTCTAAAGAAATTGCCGTAGGAGGCTTAATCCCATGATCATATACACAGGAATCTATCGTAATTTGACCATAGGTATCTCCTTCAAGGTATAGTTCTTTAAATCCATGTGCTGCTTCAATTTCTAAATTTGATTCTGGTGGAAACTCATTATAATAAATACGTGTAAGGTTATTGTTTTTGTCTGAAGCAAATCCAGGAATGCAAACTGTTGGATTTTTTAAATTATTTGCCTTCCAAATTAATGGATAGTGAGACCAAACCTTTGGATTTGGTTCAAATATTACAGTTTCTGCTCCCCAAATTTGACATAAAGCAACCATTTCTCCTTCTTCTCCACCAACATAATAAATAATATCATTAATGCTAAGATTGTCATGCATAGATTTTAATCTTTTTCTTTCCCAACCAATCTCTGTGTACCATTCTGGTCTATCAGCACGATGCTTTGGAAGTATCATTTCAAATTCTTCATTAAGGATAGCCTTAACCATTTCAGTCATCTTGCAACCAATCCATTAAAGATACTTTTGGCATCCATCCAGTTAAATCTTTAAACTTGGCATTAGACGCAAGAGTTTCTTGCATTTCACCAATTCTTTGCGGGATAAATTTAATATCATTTGAAATCATATTAGCAATATCAAGTATAGAATAATTACTTCCATACCCAATGTTATACACTTCCCCAAATCCATTTTCAACCTCAGATGCAAGAATGTTTGCTTGTATTACATCTGATATGTGAGTAAAATCTCTACGCTGAGACCCATCTCCAACTACTGTTAATGGCTTTGACTCATGGTATTGTTTTAAAAATAGTCCTATTACTGGTGCGTACTGACCCTTTAACGGTTGTCTATCTCCATAAACATTAAAATATCTAAGAGATATAGTTTTTAATCCATAAAGGTTATAATAAACTCTTGCAAGGTTTTCACCAAAAATTTTAGCAGCAGAGTATGGAGTTAGTGGATCAGGTGATTGTGTTTCCTGGTTTGGAAGCAAAGCCTTTTTACCATAAGAAGAGGATGTGCTTGAATAGATTAATCTATCTACTTTGTTAACCCTACAAAGTTCAAGAACATTGGCTGTTCCTACTGCGTTTGATTGAATAGATTTTTTAGGATTTAATATTGCTGGTTGTATTCTTGCATCAGATGCTACGTGAAATACGCAGTCAACATCTTTAAAGAGTGGTGCAATTAGGTCATAATCACAAATATCATGCTTATAATTTTGTGCTTTATCATTCCAATAGAACTGCTCATGACATTCTGCAGACTCATCATCAATACAAATAACATCGTGACCAAGACTAATTAACTTATCAACAAGGTTTGATCCAATAAAACCAGCACCACCAGTAACTAAATATTTCATTTTATGTTTAGAGTTTCTAATATGCTTGCCCATCTATGAACATAGGTGTGCTCTTGTTTAGTTCTTTCGTGTCCGTTAAGTCTGATTGCTTCTCTTGATACCCCGTCTAACAAGTATTTGTCTATTTTAGTTTTTAGATCTTCAAGGTTACCGTGTTCATAAAATACAATTTCATTTTCATCTTTAAAATATTCTTCAAGACCTTTAATGCGAGGGTAAATAGTAAAACCACCACGACCAGTACTTTCAAACAACCTATCACTAGTGTAGTAAGGATAGTTAAAGTTAATGTTTAAACTATCACCTATTGCTATTTTGCTTCTTGCATAAATACGGTTTAACGCTTCTCCACGTACAGTTCCAGTGTCACCGTCTCCACCAACATGTAAGAATCTTTTGCCATATGTGTTTCTCAAAAAGTCTATCAATTCTGGACGATATTTATGTTCATGATGATAACCTTTACTACCAACAAAGATAATGTCATTCTCAAAATTATGTGGATCGTAATCTTGATGCAGATAACACTCTTTATCATAGACACCAGCAGGCAAGAAGTGCCCTTTTACCTGTGTATTTTCATTAAACCAATCACACATTAACTTATCTGTAGCAAAAAAGTGACCAATGCTTGTGTAGAAGTCATCATTCTTTAAATCTTTTTCACGCTCAATTCCAAACCATAAGTCTAAATGATAGGTCATAGTTGGTATACCAGCACCCTTTAAATCATTTAAAACACCAGTCATGTTTCTAGATCCTGGGGTTTGCCATCTATGTGTATGAACCCAGATGAATAAGTCAGACTTTAATGCCTTCATTAATATTTCTGAACTGCCCGCTTTTTTCTCCTGCAATTTTTCAACAGTATGTCCAAGAGATTCCAAAGACTTAGCATGATGATTCTCACTACTATAAGGTACTTCAAAGTTACCAAGAAAAACTATATTAGCCATCTATTTGCTCGTTCTGCCCTCTAGCAATGGCAGCAGATGCTTCAAATGCTTTTTGTGTTTTACGAGACTTCAACAAACCTTTTGACTTCCAAAGTGGAATTGTTGCTTCAATATCTTTGGCTATCTGCTCTCTTATTTCTTTAACAGTAAAAACAACAAAGTTCCACACCTCTTCTTTTTGTTTATCGTTAAGTTCTTCAGTCCAGTTAGTCATCTTCTTCCTCAAATTCTCTTAAAGCATTGACATTTTTAAGACAGTTGTAACAATCTTTATTTATTAATCTTTCCCCACAATATTCACAGAACATATGTATATCATATCATGCGTGTAGGACTGGAAGGTAACGCTCCTTCTTCTCAGGATTAAAAGTCCTGAGCATCACTTTAATGCTTCAATCCCCTAGTACCCATAGTTGGATTTGAACCAACGCTTTGTGAATTTTAAGTCCACTGCCTCTACCGCTGGGCTACATGGGTTTGCTGGTCTGGTAGGACTCGGACCTACGACTTGCGAATTAACAGTTCGCCACTCTACCAACTGAGTTACAGACCAAGAGTACACTAGGTAGGACTTGAACCTACGATATCCGAATTATGAGTTCGGGGCCTTAACCAACTTGGCTACTAGTGTCTGCCATGGTTCTTATATTTTTATATATTACTTTTCTATAGACTTACACAATTTGTCAAAATTAGTAATTGAAGAAATCTTTAAATTCATTGCAGCATTAATTGCTTCAAGATTTTTATTGTTTATTGCAATTTTTGTATTTTTTTCTGATGTAATCCAAGAGGCAATAGTTGTTTTAATTTTACCAGTTGTAAGTTTTTGCTTTGAAGTAAGCATCTTTATATTTAAATCTATTTCTTTTAACACGTCTTGATCACTTGCTAAGCCATTAGACCAATTAGCAATTACTTCTGACTTATAATTTGCTTTAATACTTTTACATGAAGACTTATTGCTTTTAGTATTTAATGATTCTGTTGCAGCCTGAGCAGATGCGCTTGGGATTAATAATGCAATTAATAAAGAAGTTATAATTATTTTTTTCATATTATAAGTATATCCTATTCTGTTTGTTTTGTAAAGTTATGATTATTTTTAATAACTGGATCAAGCCTATCCCAGTACCCACCAGGATTACCCTGATAGGTCTCTCCCGTTTCCCTATCTATAAGCATCCATTTTTCAGGAGATTTAGTGTGCACAACTAAATCTATTGGATCACCAAGTTCTTTAAATTTTTTTTGCTTTCTCACTGATGCTTCCTCATATGATTATAAATTGTCTGATACGCCATTGCTGATCTCACCTGTATTTCTTCATTACATATTTCACAAACAACAACTCTATTAGCCGACATATAGATCAAGTGTATCAAACTTTGAGCATTATGTCAAGATAGGGTATAATAGTAATGTATGATTTTTAAACTTAAAAACATAATCTGGGTGCAATCTGTATTAGTCGTAATCCTTTCTGTGTCTTTGCTTTTTATGGGAGGAGACTTAAGGCAATCTCGTAAGATGAACTTAGATCAAAGCAACTACTGCATAAGATACACAAGTGATATTATTGCAAGCAGTCGTCTTGATTTAATAAGAGAACAAGATGCCCACAGTCGGACGGTAGATAAAGCAAACTCTGTAATAGATGATATTGTTAATAGATACAACACTCTTGTAGAACGATACAACAAAAATACTAATGGAATTAATTATGACCCCCTTAATGAATACTCATACAGGATAAGACCTTGATATGTGTCCGCATTGCAATAATAAATTAATCCCAATATTATATGGTTTTGTAGATCCTAAATATGTGGATATGCATAAAGAAGGTTTGGTTTTTTTAGTCTCTACTACCTATCATACAAAGAATAGCCCTACCGCATATTGTAAAAAATGTGAAGAAAGTTTTAATATCAAAGTTAAATTTTAAATAACTTTTTAAAATTTGTTTTTATATTATTCATATCTTTTTTTCTTCCAAAATGCATTTTTATACCAACCTTTAAATACCATTCCAGTATGTTCGTTGTGCAAGTCTCCTTTTGCAAGTATTCCTTTTGTTAATTTAGCAAACCAGTTTTCTTGACGAAATGGAATTATCTGTGCAATTGGTGTCCCCTGCGGAATCAAACCTTCAAAATCTTTTTTAATATAAAAAGGAAGTTTGCCGTGAGCATATAACACTAATCCACCATCAACAACCCCAGTTACTGTTGTAAACGGAAGGTCGTGCCTATTTAATGGATGCGTAACTATGGCACTATATCCTTTTGGAATTGTATATGCTACACAATAATTCCAAGTAAATTCTATTTTGTGATGTCCAAAAGGAACTAATTTTTCATGTGCAACAGAATCTCTAACTCCTGGAGCATTTTGAACTGCTCCTGGCCAAACTATTACTGGATTTCCGTTTTGCATTTTAATATAAAGATCATATGGTAATGTAATTATATATCCCAGAGTAAATGCTTCTAAAAATGGTACACAGGCTTTTACAGTTCTTTTTATAGTATCTTTACGATCTATTTTAAAAAATTCGTTATCTGCCCAAAGTGGTATTTTTTTATACCAATCTGGAATATGATTTTTTGCTGGAGTAATTGTATTTGGATAAGTATCCAAACGAGATTCATATTGCAAAATTGGGTTTTTTCTAAATCTATTATTCATAACTTTTTTTTCTCCAAAATAATTGTTTATAGTATCCCGACATAACATTTCTTGCTTTTTGACCAATAAGATCTGCTTCATCTTTTAACTCTGGAACTTCTTTAGCAATCCAGTTTTCACGTTTAAATAAAAGTATTTGTGCAATAGGGGTTCCTGCTGGTAAAAGACCTGAAAAATCTTTTTTAAAAAAAACTGGCAGGGATCCGCCACCAGGCATTTTAAAATCATCAACGACTCCACCAAGAGTATAAAATGGTAAATCAAATCTATTTAATGGATGCATTACAACAGTGCTATAGCCAGGTGGTGCCTCAAACGCATTTGGAATTTGCCAAATATAATGATTTTTATGATATTCGTTTGGAATTGGCATTGGCATCTGTTCGGGATGTCTTTCGTTAATAATGTTTTTATTAGAAGCAATTTTAAATGATAGTCCTCCTTGTGGTATTGGAGTTGCAAATATGTCAACTGGTAGCAACATTGTATATCCAGTCGTGAAGGCCTCTAAAAACGGTACACAGATTTTTCCAGTATGTTGCATAAATGGATTTACGTTAGAGTTTTTTGCTGGTATGTTTTTATACCATTTGGGAATAACATTTTTTATTGGCACAATATCTAAAAAGTCTGGACTAATTTTTGCAAATTTAAAAATATTTTTTTTATTTTTTTCAAACAATTTTAATTACCCACCCTAGTTAAATGAATCACCGCAGGCGCATGAGCCCTGAGCATTTGGATTATCAATTGTAAAGCCCTGTTTCTCAATAGTATCTTCAAAATTAAGAGTGGCTCCTTCAAGATAAGGAACTGACATCTTATCTATTCTAAAATCAAAATCATTATAATTATAAACATAGTCGTCGTCAAGTATTTCATAATCAAGATATGTTTTATATCTTAATCCAGAACACCCACCTGGCTGTACTGCAAGTCTTAAAAATATTTTTTTGTCTATATTTTCTGCTTGTGCCTCTTTGACAAAAAAAGCAATTTTATTTTGTGCCAATTCGGTTATATTCATGTTTTTAGTATATCATGTTTTGGCTTTAGATAAAATTTCATAAAATTTCTACTAATACCTGAGTTCCACTTACGGCAATATATTTATATTTTGTATTATTTTTATCACAATATTCTTTCCATGCTTTAAATTCATGATTTTTCCAGCCAGCAAAACCAAAATATTCATCAAAAACTATGAGTGTTCCAGAAACAATTCTTTTTGGACCTAAAAGATCAAGTACGGTTTTTGTAGATTTATAAGTATCGCAGTCTACGTGTATAAATGAAAATATTCCTGGGTTTTCTACTAACCAAGGTGGTAGGCTATTTGAAAAAGACCCCTTAACCAATAAAACATTTTTTCTTACCATTGGTGGGATTCCGTTTAAACTAAATCCGCCTTTAAAAAAATCTATAGAAAAGTTTTCTTCAAGACCCCAAAAAGAATCAAAGCCCCAAACGGTTTTATTATTAAAAATTGATGCTAAATGATTTATAGACTCCCCTTTGTATACACCAAACTCTGCCATATGGCCATCTAAAATAGTTTGACTTTTTACAGAATCAAAAATTGCAAGTCCATATCCAGAAGTTATGTAGGTTGCGTCTTGCATATGCTGTTCAGCATAGTCTGCAGATCTCTCAAGTTCTCTTTTTAGGACCGTAGAAGAGACGGTTTCGCTTCTCCAAGAAGTGCCAAAGATAGCGTCTTGATTGGCCCTTGTTTGTTGTTTGACGGCATCTATTAATTCTTTTAATAATTCTTGCATAAATTTTACAGTCCTGTCTATTTTAATTTTATATATAAGATCATATCATACTTTGGTTAGTATCTTCTACCTTTGCCAATATCCTTTGCTTCATTTCTTCTCGTTCTTGCGGGGATAGTTCAATCCCTGTATCTATCTCTGTCATTGAAATGGCTAGATCAACTAAGTCTTTGCTCATAGATTTTCTTTCCAATCTACCTCATAGTATGTGCCCCACCGCTCATAAAGTTTATTAAGATAATACCAAACCTTGGCATGGAATTTAAAACGGTACCCAAAGTTACCTTGTTCCTGTAACTCAATGGCTTTAGACAAACTATTAGTAGCAGGATAACTTAACTGGTTTGCAATCCACCTAAGCGGGAGTATCTTGGTCTTGTGTTGTTTCTGGAACTGCATTTTTAGGTATCCACACTTTCTTGCCGTCCTTGTATACAGGCCAATAGCCTGCTGATCGCCAATCCATTCTCATAATCTTTGGCTCTTTAATCTTGGTCAACCTTATATGTCATTGCAATATAACATGCAACGTATCCTGCAACAAATGCGGGAATAAGAAATAAAACATTAATCATTGTTAATCCTTTCTCTTAGTAGTACACCAGATATGACCATCACTCATGGTTTGATGAATCTGCCAAAATAGGGGGTCCTTATAAGACATTTGACATTTAGCGCATTCGTTTGATTTCATTAATATCCTCCTGTACAAATATTGCGGGTATGGTAAAGTCTGGTCTTAGTATAATCTTTCTTATTAGGTGCAAAGAATTGCTCATAACAAGAGTTGCATTTACCAACCCATTCTTTAGCAAAGAAGTCATAATACATGCCTTTAAAGTTGGCATACTTTTTGGCTACGAAGGTTTGGAAAGGGTCTGGTATTTCTAGATTAATCATAGTTTAGAAACAATGTTAGATGCCATCTTCAAACCTTTAACCAAACCATCGTGATAGTCTTGGTTCTTAATTACCTTAGTCGTGTCCCAAATGCGATAAGATTCTTTGTCTAAAAGGTTTGATATTTCTTCATTTGTCATGTATCCATCATACCAAAGTTCGGCGAAAAAAGCAAGGCGGAAAATAGAACTATCAAACCTTCCAATGCCCTAAGAGGGCAATAGCGGTTAGTATCCTAAAATCGGCGGGTATATAAAGAATGTCGTAATACCCCTAGTGTAATAACAAACCTTTCAAACCCTATAGCCTGATATCCCCATAGCCAGATAACCAGATATAAAGGTTTGAACCTGTGTGCAACTATCTGGTTTGATAATGAGAATATGCACAATATGGATCCAGGGCGATGGTTTGATACCCTGCGAAAATAGGGTTTGAAGGCTTCTAAATGCCATCTGGAGAGGTTTGATAGGATAATTAAATCTTACTGATATTTTTTATATTTGGTCTAGGTGGAGGAAAGTGGAGGATAGTGGGTGATTGAGCGCTTTTATAGATGGCTTCGTAATCCTCTGGCGGCCAAACCTCCCATCCCCAAACCTTTCAAACCTTTCTATCCCGCATATGGGGCATGCATTATACCTTCAAAACCCTGGTTTGTCAAACCTTCATAGCCTAAAAACCCCCACAAAAATGCCCAGAAAATGTAGGAAAATCTTTTAAAACACCAGCAAAAAATCTAGAAAGGTTTGATAACTATGGGAATAGTTTTAATAAGTTGTGGATTTAAATTCCCGCTTCGTAATGTCTAATAGTACTAGGACTTGGCGCCCCGCAGGGACGCAAAAACGGCGGGGATAAAAAGATATACCAATACTTCCAGTAGTATACAAACCATATCTTCTGGATAGAAAGGTTTGGCAGATATGAGGTTTGAAGGTTTGAGATAGGAAGGTTTGAAGGTTTGATATGAATCTGGAAAATTCTACAGATTACGTAATCTCCCACGATCTGGGATTTTTTTGGAAAGGTTCTTAATGTTTTTTAGGAAAAAGGGATGTCCAATTTGGGTGGTTTGATATAGTTTGACCCGAGTGCAGGGCTATGCCTGGTTGCCAAGCAACTCGTCAAGACTTTCCCACTCTTTATCCTCAACACCAAGAGAGGCAATAAATAAATTATATGTTTCATCTATATAAACAGCAGATTGTAGGGTTGGCAAAACAATTTCATTCATTAAGAAGTAAGCAAGTGGTAAACCTAGATCGTTATACTCTATAAAATCTTGCAGTTCCTCATCATCACGATAGTTCATCCACAACTCAGCAAGGATACTTATCTTGTTGTCAAACGTATTACCTGCCGTTGCCATAATAAGCCCCTCTGTCTAATTGCTCAACTTCTTTATTATACTGCATGGCTTCTAATACTTCATTAGCCCTGCTATAAATAATATGGGGCGAACCCTTTGCCAAATAAAATCCAATGGCTTCTAAGTCAAGAGTAAAGTCAGATAGCAGAGTAGTAATTCTGCCAGCAACCTTTTCCTCTTTACTTATTCCCAGCCTAATAGACCTACGCATAAATCCCATACCCCAATTCTATCAAAAAAGTGTGGGGAGAGCAAGCCCACCACAAACCCGCTCTCCCCCTATCTTTGGCAAGAGGTGACCCTACCTCTGCCTTATGAGGCCCCTACGGTAGAAAGGATACCGCTGGGCAAATGATAGTTAACAAAACTGTCAATGTCATGAGAGCCTGTCTCATCAGTGATAGTGTTATTAGTTAAGTCAATTAATATTGGATGGTCCGCCCAACCTAGGTCATTAGGATTGCAAGCATAGAGGCCAAACCCTGTTTCATCAAGGATAGAGTCTTTTAGCAGATAACTCACAGCCATACGAGTGTAGTATTCATTATCTGATTTACGTACCACTGCATGCTGCAGGGCCTGAGCAAGGTCTGAATGCATAGCGTCTTCACCCCAATGGCTGTACAGCGCTACTGCTAGGTCCTCTGATTGTTTAAATACAAATGTACAACGTGCTCCCATTACTCTTCCTCATTCTTTTCTACTAGGTTAGGGACGATGGATAATTGGTTTGATACCTCGTTAAAAATAACATCTTCGTCTTCAGTGTCAGTCTCATACACAAAGTTCATGTAATCGCCTGTTGGTTCAAAGATTACTTCTATTTCCCATTTAGCCATTACAGGGTCTCCTCTGATTCTACTGATTCAACTAGGTCCCATGCAATTCCTGAACCATCTGCACCTGTTGCGGCATAGTTATCTAGGAATTCGCTTTCGGCAATGTTCATAGCGTCAATCTCATCTTCTGCGTCTTCAATACGAACAGACTTGGTGATTTGTCCTATAACTTTAATATCATAGGTTGGCATTTTTTGGGCTCTCCACTCCTACTAGTTTGAGTTCTTCAACTGTACCACATTGTGGGCACTTTTCCAAATCGTGCTCATCAAAGGCATCTCTGATAGTATTATCAGGGTCCTCAAATTCAGCACCACAGTTTTCACAGTAGAACCAGTTGTGACTAATCAATACCTGTATAGTTGTATCAGGTGGGCAAGGAACCTCAGTGATAAAGTATCCTATTCTATTTACGATGTGCCATCCGTTCCAGATGTAACTACCACCGTCGTCACCATCACCATACATCCAGATATAGGCAGGGTCTTGTTCTTTTACAAAGGCCACTTCCCCATCGTAGGTCTCAAACATATGCCCATCAAAACTAGCATTCTCATCTAGATGATTCTTAATAGGCTTATAAGTGTCAAACCACTCATCTTCCGTCATCTCAATAAAGTTATCCATTTGTCTTAGTCCTATCTGATATGGCGAATGCTAACTCATAGGTTAATTGATATACCGCTGAATATGCGTCAAGCATACCCTCCCAGTACTTACGTTCCATAGAGTCCATGGCTTCGCCTGATTCATCCTCTGCCTCTTGGGCAAGAGTTAATTGCTCTTCTGCTTCTAGCATGAGGTTCTTTAATTCACCATGTAGGATATCAGTTCCTGATTCCCCTAGGTCTACTAGTTTTTGTAGTCGTGGTGCTAGTGTCATGTTGTTCATTAATGTATTCCCCCTGAATAGTGGATATCGTCAAAGTTAGATGACATAAGTATATCGTCTGCCACTGACAAAAGGTGGCGGGTATTATAAATCTCAGCCTCTTTAACCCTATAGAAATGATGTTCATTAACATAGTCAATCTTTTCAAGGTCTTGCATAAGACTTATCTCATGTATCTTCATATACTCAAGCAACTGATTCAGTGGATTCATCTTCTTCCTCTTCAGGTTCAGGTTGTTCATCTACATCAATAGAATAAACTTCACTTGAATAGCCGTAGTCTTCGTAGTGCCAGCCTTGTTCTTCTGCTTCTGTTTCATTTTCTGCTTCTACTTCGTAATTGTATTCTACAATCACCTTTACATCATATGTGGGCATTTTGGGATTTCCTTTCTTTGGTCTTAATATTAATTATAGGGGTTGGAGTTGATTTTTACAACTTCTGTGGCTGTGATGTTGGTCACATACTCAGGAGCAACTTTAACTGTAGCATCCGCATAACCTATCATCATTAGATTAGCAGATCCACAAGAGCACCACCCTCTCCAAGATTTAAGTTTTATGCGGGTAGTAATCTCCATAAGGGCATCACAATCACTACATACATAATCATACTTAGTCCACATATGCATACTCCAATTCCATCATATAATTATCTGTCTCACAAGCAGGGCAGTCAACAATGTCATAGTCTTCATATATATTCATACACATATTACATCTAACCATCATTCAAAGTACCCTTCTGCCCATAGGCCACCTAAGAAATCTGAAGCGGTAACTAAATAATTATGAATAGCAGGATGCTCATCTGAATCAAGAACAAGTAGAGCAGAGTCAACACCATACTTCATGTTGTTTAAATCATTCATTGTATAACCTAGCATGGCTCTCCCCAATATTTTAGAATGGTTTCAAGGGTATTACAGATATGACAGTCACAAGGGTCTCCCCCCATATTATCCATAAAATCAATATGAGAGAAATTATCCTCGTAGATATCCTCTACAAGTTGGGCTATGGTTTTTTCATTGGTTTTGGTGGTCATGCATATTCCTTTTCATAGGCAGGCAGTGATGTTACTACCAATTCTAACATTTGTGCAGGATATCTGTCAAGTACCCAATTAAGAGCCTCTCCAGCAGTTTTAAAATCAGAGGCGGTGCTACTGTAGCCATACCCCTGGATAGTTGCTTCCCAGCAATCAATCCCACCAGGAGATACGGCATAGTTCATTTCATAGATTTCTACTTTTAGGGTCATGTATTAATTATCCTACAAACTGGGAAAAATGTCAAGTATCCGTAATGAGAAAATGGGAAAAATATCATCTCAACGTAATAAGATTATAACAAAAATGTTATTTAACTCGGGGCCCCTTTGCGGCTCTGATGGGACTTGAACCCACGATCTCTACCGTGACAGGGTAGCGCATTAACCAACTATGCTACAGAACCAAATGGTGAGCAGTTTTATTTCATGCTCAGGAATTTTTTTTATTATGCGAGAGACATTACATTCTGCACAACTTTTAGCAAACGATTTTTCTCTGCGTTAATTGCAGGGTCAAATCCTGATGCACTTGCAAGGATAGATTCGTTAGAATTACCACGAGCAGAACGATACCAGTCAAGGCGCTCAGTAAGTGCATTGAAAGCACCCCACGCATTTCCAGCAATCATGCCGTTAAATTCACCAGTGTAAATATCATTCACAAGGTCAATTTTATTTTCCCATTTCTTGATTGCACCCTTAGCATCTTTTTCTGGCTTAGGATAAGCAGCGAGAATAATATCATTGAAAGACTTAGCATTGACTTCTTTCTCAATCATAGCCTTAGCCATCATGTCAAATTCGTCCATGTACTTATTAGCCATGCCAAGAGTCTCACGAGCAATCTGCACCTTACCGCTTGCAGTTTGTGTGTGGCGAATCTTGAATGATTGCTTGACACCGTTCTTCTTCTTGATTGAACCTAACGCAAGGTTAAGAGTATTAGCGCACACTACACGAACAGGTGTGATGCTTGCTTGAATAGCGATTGAGCCATCGTGTGATGTGTTAATGAGTAGATAAGTTTTAACCTTATCTGCAACACCATTAGGGTCTAGGATTGTCTCACGCTCAAGAGCAAGAGCGCCAAATACTACACGCCCACCCTTGATTGAGCCAGCGGTCTCCCAACGTCCACCACCATCTAGGATATTATCACCAAATGAAAATAAATCTTCATTTTGCATTACATGATAACGCTCACCAACGACACCTAAAATGTCTGTCTGAGTTTTATCTGTAGGGTTAGTACGCAAAACATATTGGTATGCCTTGTCGCTTGTTAAGTGTGTTGGGGTTTCCAAATCCTCAAGACGAACATTCCAACCGTTAAGGCTTGCAGCCTCTAGCATTTCTGCGGTTGTCTTTTCTTCTGTGAATACGGTACCCAATCCATGCCATGCAGGTTCACGGAAAGAAGCGAAAGATGTCTTACCGTTTTGTATTTCTAGGTCATGTGCCATGAGTTTTCTCTTTTCTGTTTGTTGTTAATCTAATCATACACCCAGCCACTGACAATGTCAATCTGTATTGTTAAACATAGGACAAATCGGACATTTTCTGGAGTGTCGTAAATCACATCTTAAAGACTTGACAAGATCAAAAAATTTGCCTCGGGTTTTCTAAATAAAAAATGAGCAGTTTACGTGGCCGTGCTCAGGGCCCTTACCTAGTTTAAAGACATTCGGCATGTCTATTTTGATAGCCCCCTATCAAATTTAGTAGTGGTCCTCTAATGAAACTTCATCTACATTTAAGTCTGCGTCATAGTCATATGAATTAAGTTCTGCTTCAATTGAAACGTTACTTAAATCAAAGTCTGCAATTTCTGACATTGGGACGCTGATTGTTCCGCTGAATGAAACTGTTCCTTGTACTTCAATTTCCTTGACTGGATTAACACCAAAGAGTTCGCATAGCGCTACAAGAACTTCTTCTTTAGAATAGTTAGGGTCGTACCATTCTACAATACTATCTTCAAGTTGACTCACTGTTCCTTGAAGACCACGAAGTGTTTGTTCTTGGGACCGTGCACCGCTCAGCAGCCATTCAAGGTCTGTTACCTTGGATGTTAAATATGTTGGCTCTTCAGGAGCAGCATATGTACCAGCAATGGCCTTATACGTTACGAGAAGATTTGGGTTGTACGGTACCTCTAGTTTATCAATTGTTACTGCGTCACTGATATTGGTTGACATTGTGGGGCCTCTTCCTTGTTGGTTGGTTTATATTAATTATATTACAGGGTACTGACAAATGTCAATTACCAAGATGATTGATAGTAGAATGAGAGATTATCAAATTCAGGTAGGGCAAGGACACGCTCTAGTTGAGCAATAGTGCTCTTTAGATCGTTCCAATACCACTCATCAATATCTGTGCCCCCAAAGAAAAATCCTTCTCGTGGTGGCAATAGGTTTGGGTCTTTAATTTCTAGGGAGTGCTTACATATAGCCAGTAGTTCTATTAGTTTGTCTGAGGGAACATAGTACTCTCCGCAATTATCCTCGCCACCTTGAACATTTGTAACGAACCAGTTGTGTATCTGATTAGCCTTGCGCCAGTAGGCACATGTAACTTCTACGGTTGCTCCATACATATCTGTAGCGACGTCTGTAAGTTGAGTTAATTCCATTAGGTCATTGAATTGTGGATAGACGGCTTCAGGTGAGTTATAAGTTAATTCATCATTAGCCTGTAGTGTGTGCCAATTAACTTTGGCTAAGTGCTTTCTTGCGTTGAGATACATATCTAATCCCATGGGGGCTTCCTTCTTTCTTTGTGGTATTAATATAATTCTAACACCAAGAACTGACAAATACAATTGGGAATCTTAAATGTCTCACATAATGAGATGTGATTTAGATCACGTTGCCTCGGGCCCGCTTTGCGGGGGAATTAAAAAGTGAGCAGTTTAGAACTCATACTCAGGAGTCTTATCTCAGGGAACGCTTGCTATAAATAGCGTGGAGCGCAGAGATAAATTATTTAGTTGTGCTTACCATAGCAAGACGACGAGAGCCGTTTGCTAACTGTAGCGAAACTCTAGTTAGTTTAGAGTTGATAGGTGAGAACTTTACAATTCTACCTGTAACGCCAGTTTTGCTTGTGGTGAATAAATCACCTAGTTGATATGTGTATCCGCCTAGTGTCATTTGTATTGCCTTTCGTTTATGGTGGTTTGTTATATTAAGTCTAACATTTTTTAGGGGGGAAGTCAATTACCCTTCCCCACCCAAGTATCTAATTAAAGATAACGAGCAATAGCGTTATATGTGCTAGTGCTAACTGTTTCCTCATCTGTCATCTTTAGCATACGAATAGCATTAGAGATTTCCTCTTTCTGCTCACGATAGGTGTGCTGATGGATTTGCTCAAAATCCTTTTCAGGTTCTGTTGGAAAATCCTTCTCGCTTACGATAATGTCAAAATCAACATTGAGAGTTTTGTTCCAAGAACGATAGTTGGTGCGTAGGTTTTCAGCCTTTGAGAAGTTGGCAATAGCCCACTCACCAATTTCCTTGCGCCACGCTTCTCTTGCTTTTTCATACTTTGCTTCATTTGCTTCTTGTGATGTGTAGTCAAGTTCTAACTTATTTAGTGCTTGTGTGAGTGCGTCAATAACTCGCTGTGTAGGTATCTTTACTGAGATTGCTTTTCCTCTTGCCATCTGTGTTTCTCTTTTCTTTTGTAGTGGGTTTGGTTAGGGGGTTTTAAGTTGAGCAGTTTGTCGTCATGCTCAGGACTTTAGCCACTAGGCTAAGATTACTTTGCTGTCCAAGTTGTCCAGCGTGTTGCGCCAGCAACATCTAACTTAACACGAACATTACCATTTGCTTGTGGCACGATTTCTGTAATTGTTCCTGTTTGCTTTGACTTTTGGCTTGTGTAGGTATCTCCTACTTTGTAGATTGCGTTTGCTACTGACATGGTTCTCCTTTGTTTGGTTTTTGCTTACTGTATAAGTCTAACATTTTTTGACTAAAAATACAAGTTATATTTCTAATAATCTCATATTTTGAGATGTGATATCTGTGATGTATATCACACCAAGATACCGAAACGGACAAAACGGACATTACTTATGACCAAGACCTGCGAATAAGACCATGATAAATAAGATAGTTAGAATTGTTAATTCCAAGATTACCCCTATTTTTTAGATGATGAAAAAACTATGTCGCTCTTAGAGTATACACACAATCCACAAGAAACGCAAGCAGAGCCAGCGCTTGAGATAAGTGGAATGGCCTTTAAGTTTTCAGGACACTTAGCACCAGGCTTATTAAATAACTCTTTCATATCTGCTTGACCTATTGCAAAATTCTTTGCAAGGTATGCAAGGCGTACGCCATGATCTTTTTTAAGACTAACGCCTATCTCTTTATTCTCACTGTCTGTTGAATAGTATAAAGATAGATTAGGAATATCCTTTAGCATTACCGCTGCAGACTTTACTCTAGTGTAAACCCAAAACCTTATGTCGCTGTGATACTCTATGATTTCTTTCCATGCTTTGGTATAAGTATCATTAAAGAAATCGCCATCCCAATGAATACGAAATAGCAATGGAGCATTTTTCTTTTCACAATCTTTTTTGAAATCAGCAATCATCGTATATAACAATCCAACCATAGTTTCATGGTCTGCGTCTTTCAATAACTCCCAATTGTGTAGGAGGTTAGTCTTTACTCCTTTGAATAACTTTTCAAGTTTTCCTGCGTAGCAAACACTCTCACAAATATTAGTGGCACCAGGGCATGAGTAAGCCTTACCAGCAGGGAGGCCGAATGTGTTTGCAATTGCGGCTTGCTTTCCGTTTTTCGTAACAAGATTAGCAACCTTTCTATCATGAGATCTTTTTAACTGTGGTGTTGTCATATGAAAATTCTAGCAGAAAATGGGAAAAATATCAAGTACCCTTAATTAGTGCAAAACGGACAAATCGCCCTCGGGCCCCAGTTTATCTTTCTTCGTCTACAAAAACATAAAGTTTGAACATATCTTCATATGTGCAAAAAGTTTCATTCTCTTCACCAAAATCATTGCGGTGTGTAATTGTATAGTTGTCACCTCTAGCATCATCAACAACGGAAATAACTTCAACAATTTCATCATCAATGTTGATTAAGTCACCCTCCATTAATTGCGATGGTGTAAGCAGGTCTGCGTATACAAATTTCATATTCGTTATTGTAGCAGTCATTTATTCCTCAATTTCATTTAGTAGATCCCAAAGAATGGGTTCTAGTTCTAGGGCAACCTTATCTAATTTATCTTGTAAGGTTTTCATTTATTCTCCCTCATCATACTCTAGTGAGAGTGGAAAGTCATCTGAGTCATCTTGCCATTCATCTACTGGGTCAATAAAAGTGTGAAGGTGGTGCTGGTCTACAATAGCACTTGCAGGTGCGTGTGTCATGCCTTTATACAAAATCTGAAAGTCGCCAACCATAGGCATTTCAATCATGCGTGAATAGTCCTCGTCATAGTAAGCGTCAATCGCTTCAATGCAAGGGGCTACCATTTCTGCGGGGACTGGTGGATAGTGATTACCTTTAAGGTGATAAAGAATCTGAGTTTCCAAATCAAGGACTGAATCTTTAATTCCCAACGCTGTAACTGAACCCATATTATTTCTCCTCTATATCTGCGACATATACATCGCTGCGGTTAATATTTCCATATTTTAAGTTATTGTCAAACGCTTCTATTGCTGAGTCATAGTCTTTAGCCTTTATATCTATGAAAGTGGTAAATTGAAATACTGGCATTACTTACCTCCTACATTTCCGTTAGCATAAAATATCTTAGTATGCATCTTACCTGAAGGCTCTGACAAATTAACTGTTGAGTATTCCATAGCAAATCCATAGTCTACAAATTTATTGTAGGTATTTACTGCGTCAAGTGCGTTGTCATAGCGACCAACCCAATGAGGTGAGCGGTCTCCATCATAGGTGCAAGTTACTGAGTATAGGTATTCCATTATGCGTTCTCCTTAGTGTTAAATAATTGGTGGTATTCCTGTATTTCATCAGCAGGGATATTGTAAGGATTACACTCACACGCCCATACATCATAGTCTATAGCATTTCCTACGAATTGCCAACCTGCGCCATAGCAATCGCTATGAGCAAGAATATCCATTAGTGCATTTTTAATTTTACTCATTAGTTATATCCCTTCGCACAATACGAGCATAGCATCATAGTTTTACAATAGCAATCAGACACGCTAACACGCTCAACGCTAGAATAATACTCATCATAGAATTCATCAAAGTAATCTTTCATAGTTTTCCTTTCGTTATATCTTTATCCTATCAGACTGGACTGACATTTTCCAATCAGGAACCCTAAATCTGGGACAATCTGGGTGTGTTTTTAATCACACGTAAAGCCTGTGGATAAACCTGTGGAAAACGCCCCGAGGATTTTAGAACAAATGTTCGGACAGTTTTAGATCGTGTCCAGGATTTTTATTTATACTTTTAGCGCTTTACGCAATTCATTTCGCAATCTGCGAATTTCTTTTTGTTGTTCAACATTTTGTTTCCAAAATAAACACATAACAGTTATTGAACCAGCAAGTGCAATAATTATTGCGAGCAGTGTTCCATTATCTAAAATCATTTTGTTAACCCACAAGCGTGTGTGAATTTTTCCATTTTGAAATTTGGATTATCTTGTGTAAATAAATCAGCAAAATCATTTACCAAATCTTCATACCAAAATCCGTCAATCATTGCCATTTGATAGCCTTGCAAAATTTCTGCAACGGCTACATAGTCTTTGCGTGTCATCATTTTAGTTAGCCTCTCCGCTAGTAAATAAATCGCCTAATGCAAAATCGCTACAATCGCATTTTTCTACATCATAGTCAAGGTCGTTGCCCCAAAATACAAGACCAACGCCATTACATTCATCACAAGGAAAAGACATTACAGAGTTTATCATTAGAGAACCGCCTTACCTCTAAGAGTGCCACGAATACCAAGAGCGTCGCAATCTAATTTAACAGATACGCCAACAGGTAGTTGGTTTGGATAAGTGTTGATGAATTGAGCAACCGCACCTTTAGAAGGTAAGTTGATTTTTTTTACAGAACCATTAAAGGTTTCTAGTTTTACAGTGTAAGTCATTTCTGACCACCTTTCTTTATTGTTTGATAGGACTATCCTACCAAAAGGGTCTGACATTTTCAAATCTATTTAGGTGTGTTGGGGTGTGAGTTGCCTCACAACGCCCCTTCCTGAAATAAGCCTATTTCTAGGTCAAGGATTTCTGCGGGGGTAGCCTCAGAAAGGTCAACCCACCCAGCACCTTGCTCATCAAGGCGAAAAATCTCTATGTATCCCATTACTCACCAACCTTCACCGCAACAGTGCGGAAAGTTCTGCGACCCCAATTATTAGAACCGCTATAAGGAGCAACCTCTACAAGATAGGTTTCGCAATTCTCATACCAAATTGGCTGAGGGTGCTTTTCCGCACTTATGATTTCACCTTTTAGGGTGCTGGAATTGTAGGTTTTTCCTACGAGTAGATTTTCTACAGTGTATATATTGGCTGACATATTGTCACCTTCTTTTCTTTTTTCTTGATATAGCAAGTATAACATTTTTAAGACTAGAAATCAAATCCTAGCGATAAAATCTCAACCTTTGAGACGCTCAACGAGTGTGAATTGCGTCACACCGTTCTTGCTACTTATTTAATTGTATAAGAGAATAATATCAGATAAAGTTCAAAAAGTCAAGACGACACGCCGTAAAATCAGGAAAATAATTCTGTGATCTTAACCACATTGTACGTAAAACGACACGCCGTCTGCGCCGAGTCAACTCGGGTTTTTTTGCAGAGTTTTTATTTCTGCAAAAATTTTTTATTAGTTAAATTTATCTAATAAAATTTGTTTAACAATTTCTAAATCTAATTCACTTAAATTAGTTAAGTCAACTGCATTTTCAAATTGCTTAGTTATATTTTCATTTTGCATTTTTATGTTTTACCTTTCTAGTATATTTTTTTTTATTTGGAATTGGTGTTGCCGCATTACTACGGCGCAATTCTTGAATACGAATTATTTTATTTTTTATTTCTTTTAACATTTTATCCCCAACAGTCTGGACAAGTAGCGGTTAAAAGTTTTGCATCTTCAAGAGCAACCTCTACAGTAGGCTCTTCGCAGATTTGACAAGAGAGCATTATCATTTCTTTATTCATTAGTTGTTCTCCCAACCTCGTAGATATTGAAATTCGGAATAAGGTAATTCAATTGTGAATACATTATTATTTTTATACACATTAGCGTTTCCGCTTATTGTATATTTTTCTAGGATTACAGTAGCAATACCGCTATCCTCATTTATAGATACAATTTCTACAACCTTGTGATTGTAAAATTTTGAAGGGGGCTGAAAGAATTTATCTTTAGCCTTTTCATTAGTAAGTGTAAGGGTCATAGAGACACCTTCCATTCTGACCACATAGATAAGCGGTCGCTATCATGTTCAATATAGAAACTTTCTATATTGTTTTCACATACTTCGCAGAATGTGTAGCATACATCGTTATGAAACGATTGAGCAATTTTATTAGGTGTATGTTTTTTACATACATCGTTTATTGTTAGTGTAGTCATTATTTGACCACCTTTCTTGAGCAATTGCTCATGTGTACATAGCCAGCGTACTGACATTCATCGCAGATACTTTCTGCAAGGCGTTCACGGATTTGTGAATAACTCTCTAAGGAGTTTCTATTTTCATATAGTGAATTCATTTTGAATTCCTTTCTTAGTTAAAACCTTTTTAACTTTTCTTATACTAGAAGTATAACAGGGGGGTCTGACATTTACTGACCAGTAGGTAGGACAAAACGGACATTTGGAAATGTGATATAGGTCATGTGGATAACTCACGCTCAATTCTGAATGTGATGTGCGTCATGTGGATAACTGATCACGAGGTCGGGCGTGTCGGGCCCCGAGTCAATGTCCGATTTGCACCATTTGTCATGTGGTGTATATCACATACGACACGCCGCACTAGGACTTGACTTTTGGGCTTATCCCTGCTATAATTCCATTATACAAAAAAATAAAGAAGCAGACTCAATGAGCCTAGCGAATAACCCTCAACAAGAGGATGAGCCTAGCAAATAAGTGAGTCAAGGATTAGATAGCCTCAATGAGCCTACCAAATAAGCCTAGCAATAGGATGAGCGTAGCAATTAAGTGAGGTATCTCACACCACGACACTAGGGGAATATCCCCAAAATGTCAGCGGTATCTGATAGGATACTAGTATCAAGGTTAATCAAGGTGATTAACTTAGTAAAAGAAAGGTTAGGTCTAAAAATGACTAACACTATATATAACGAGATAGCAGAAGAGTTTGGCTCTTCAGCATTATCTATTAACAATCCTCAGCCTGAGATTAGCATTACTCGTGCTTATCAGTTGCTAAACGAAATGGGCTTTGACAATGCTAAAGCCTATCTGTTGGCAGGTGGTCGCTAATGACTACCGCTAACATGGATAAAATTAACGAAGCCATAGAGGCTTTACAAAATGCTAACAAGGCGTTAGTAGAAATGTTTGGAATTGACGAGGAGAATAACTAAATGAAAATCACTTACACAATTTGGCAGGGTAGCCTACTAAAGGGCAGACTAACCGCTAAGAGCATGAAAGAGATCATCGCTCTAATTGATGAACTAAACGAAGGCAAGCCTACTCTAAAATTTGAGTATCTTGTCCATGAGATTGAGCAGGTCGCATAGTGGAGATGTATTTAGATTATGAGTTCTTTGGTTTGTATGTTGATAGCATAGCGTTATCTATTCAAATCCCAACATGGTTATTGCTTGGCTCTATTGCTTTATCCTATTCTATTCATTTACTTAGAAAAGATAGATAAGTAGCATAGGCTGCTAGGGCACACTACCCAGAGTGGTGTGCTCACTATTTTTTTTATTTTTTATTTTTAAAATTACATATCATACATCTAAGAAAAATATTCAGATTTTCTCAAAATGAAAATTTTTTCAGATTTAGGCGGGTAGAGAAATATTTGCTGGATTAAGTTCTGGATAAGCAGTAAAGAAATCTACCTGTATGCCTTGAATTGCCCACTTGCTTATGTATGCTAAAATCATTACTGTTATAAAAAGTCTAAAGATATATTTGCTAAGGGGCATGTTGATAGTATATAATATTATTATGTGCCAACACGTATATAAATACACAGGTCCTGGGCTATGCCGATATTGTGGTTTGGACACCCACGATCATGATTGGGCTAAGCAAAATAAACTATACGCAGAGTACAGGGAAAAAGTTGGATTCTTCTTCAACAATAATACCTGGTGGTCTATATGATAGAATTAATATATGTATTTACTAGGACTAGAAATTCGCAAAGACCGTAGAGAAAAACAATACTCTATGAAGACCTGTTTTGGCTGTAACAAAATAATGTGGGTAGCCCGAGAAAACATCAGAGTATATAACTATTGCGGTAGTTGCAAATGAAACAACAAATCCTAATCTCTATCATCATAATCGGTTTGGCAGCATTGATATGGCTATCTTAGACAATCTTGAAGCATCTATGGCAGATGACGACGGCATGCCAAGAAAAACAGTTAACGATGTAATTAAAGAAATACTTGAAGATCCAGAGCACCATAAACTCATGGAACGATTAAAATATATGGAGGATCATGGAATCTAAATACCCTATACCACCTTACAGACATACTGAAAAAGGATTAAGCATAGTAGATAAAACAACTAAGTCAACAAAATGTTGTGATGCCTGTGAGTGTGGTAATTCTGAAGAACAAAAGTTTAATAAACTAATGGAAACGCAATCCTCATTTGAGGAATGAGAAAACACATCTTACTTATATTCTTTGCGATTCCAAAAGAAATTTCTGTATGAGCCAAACATGCTTGAACCAAGTGTTCGTTTAAATTCTTCTACTTTCTTAATATCTTTTTTATTGTCAAAGTCCATTGTCCACTTTTCTCTTTTAAATGGAATGACTTGAACCATAGGCGTTCCTGCTGGGATAATTCCTTCAAAATTCCTATCTTTATACATAAATGGAAAGTTTACAATATGTTGTTGGTCAGTATCAACAATTCCTTCAAAAACCTTTATCTGACTTGCTTCTTGATGCATTGGCTGTGTAAACAAACAAGAATATCCAGGGGGAGTAACTATAGCAAAAGGGTTAACAAACTTTTTTGCTGCTAAGTTAAATTCAACTTCTGGGTACGTTGAAAATTGTTCAGGAGCGTGGTATTGTACTAAATTAAAACTTAACATATCGCTCTGCTCAGCCATTTGAACACGCTTTCCTTTATGATATCCAAATTTTACAAGAATATCTGCGGGAAGTAAGATTGTGTATCCACTAGTAATAGCATCAAATACTGGCATACATCTTTTAACTGTCATTTGAGTCTTTAAATTATCTACGTATGGAACCATTCTTTGATACCAATTAGGAACAAGTTTAGAACTAGGAACTGGCTTGTATTTTGGGTCAATTTTGTGTATTTCTACAAAACTAATTTTATTCATACGTTCTCCTTATACCAAATATGCCATTCTTGCCAAACCTCATAATATCTCCAATTTTGTCGGGGCACCAATAAGACTCTCATTAACACTGGTCCACAATTGTGACGACATACTAGTATTAATTCTAGCAGATAAACCAATAGACTCCATAACGTAGTTATACCCCCCAGACTTGGTTTGAACTTTGTTCCAAACCCCACTATCATATATTAAGGTTTTGGAATCAAAAATAAATAGATAATAAACCTTCTTTTCATTTTCGGCGGGGACAAAAGACCAATCCTGGTCGCTCTTAGCAAGACACACATAGTAATCAGCACTATTATTCACTACGCTAGATATCATGGCATCTAAGGTTTGATATTTGCCTAGCCTGGATCCAGAAAATGTTAGTGTGTTATTTGCGTATACACCTGATTTGACAGAGAAACTTTCGCCTGACTCTAAAGACATGTCTACGCTGATACTATGGCTTCTATTAGGCTGCCAGTCGTTTATATACCCTGCCTCAGTCAAAGTGTTAGCAATGAGTTCTTCTAGAAATTCACTTGTGCAGGGCAGCCTATAAACCGAGTGATGTATTTTTAGTTTACTTGTCAAACCTTCAATAAGGGTTTGCTTTATAGAATGTAGCACAATTTTAGAATGTAGCACAATTAAGTATAACCTATATCGGGCTATTAAGCAAGTATAGATGCTCCATCCAGTTAGACATTAGTGACTGCTTGCAGTCATATTTTGTCTTAGGGTGGTTTGGTATCTCTATTTTCGGCTTACACGAAATGCTTGACTATTGCTACCGTCGCTAAAATTGACCAACCGACATTAAAGTATATAATGGTTGGCAAAGTCTTTATTGTAGAAGTAAAAATTAAAGCCAAACTAGAGGCTAAGGCAAATACAAATAACCACCACCATTGTTTGCCGAACAAAAGACCTGGAAATATAATTGCCAGTTTTGTTGAAAATGCCCAAAACTCAATTATGTTAGTTTTATTCCAATATTTTTTTTCAAATAATTTTTTTGTTATTGCCCAAATATCTTTATGATTTATCATTGTGAATATTTTCTTTTAACCATTGATACATAGTGGGAGAATCATCCGCTTCTTTTTGCCAACTATGGCGAAAAATTCTCCACGTATTCCAGGTGCTCTTGCAACGTTCATAAATATCAACCCCATGGTTAAACTTCCACCTATCAACAGTTATTGCATTTACTGGAAAATAATTTAAGCCAGTAGCAATACAATGAATTCCACCAATTCCGTTGTGCTCATTACGATTCATTTGAACTTCTGCCAAATCTGCAAAAGAGTTAACCATAGCCGATTTTAATTCTGGAACATTTGGCTGAAATGTTTTTTCTGTAATGTCTCTCCAGTATTTTGTATCTGTTCTGTTTGAAAGAGCATAGTGTTGTCCTACAAATTCTTTAAATCCAAGATATTGTTGTCTTGTTTTTGAGTTATATGCGTCTCTATCCCATTGCGTTATTGTTTCTCTTCCTAAAGTTTTTACAAGTTTATCTAAAAACTCATGAACTGTAAATAAGCCGTTTGATTCTAATGGTTCAATAAAGCCTGCAGCAAATCCAATAGCAACCACGTTCTTAACAAACGTACGCCTATGAATTCCAACACGGAACTTAATATGTTTATACTCATACGAATCTACATCACGATTTGGATCATGAATAGTCATTTTATCTGAGCGTAGGTGATCTTTAAATTCTTGTAAAGCATTTTCTGGTGATATATATTTATCGCTAAATACGTATCCTGTTCCAATTCGTTCCCATGAAGGAATATTCCATACCCATCCATGTCCAATTGCTGTGCAGTTGGTATATGGCTCCATTTCTTTTTCTTTATCTGTATAAGGAATACGAGTAGCCCATGCGCTATTGTTTGGAAGCATATGAGAGAAATCATCCCACGGCTCTTGTAATGCTCCTTCAAGAAGCATAGACTTAAATCCCGTGCAATCAATAAATAAATCCGCTGTAAGTTTTTCTCCAGTAGTAAGTGTTACCGACTCAATACCTTCTTCATTTGTAGTAACATCTGTTACGGTATCTGAAATAATTTTTACTCCACGAGGAATACAATAATTATTTTTTAGCCACTGCCCAAACTTTGTAGCATCAAAATGGTAGGCTACATCCTTTTTAAAATCAAAATTATTTAATTTTCCAGACTTATTCCAAGATATTTTATTTTGTTCTGCTAACGTTAAAGCGGGAAAGAAGGTACGTGCATAATCTGCAACATCTAAATCTGGGAATTTGGCCTTTTTTACATACCAGTCATTAAGACCATTTACTGTTCCTTTTGTATATACTTGGCCAAATGGATAATGAAATCCACCTGCATCTTTTTTATAAAAATCTGTAAACTTGATAGACATCTTATATACAGCATCTGTAGCAGGCATAAAATCTTTTTCGTCAATGCCAATCCAGTTTGCCCATCCAGTAATTCCACCTAGCGTAGATTCACCGACTCCAATAATCGGATAGTCGGGGGACTCAATAACGATAATTTCTTTATTTGGAAATGCTCTAATCATAGACGCTGCGGACATCCATCCAGCAGATCCACCACCAACAATTACAATTTTATTTAAATTTATCAAAATAGTTCCCCTTATAAGACTATTTAATTGTACCATGAGGTAGGCTAACACTAGTCACGCTCAAAGATAGTTGGTGGTATACTGTATTTGTGGGCAAAAAAACCTTTTATAAGAAAAAAAATACTTCTATAGAAAAGATTATATTTTAAAATGTCAATATATGTTTCAATTTCTTGTCTAGGAGAAGACAAAGAATTAATTAAAACAGTTCAAGATTGTAAAGAAATGGCAAAAGATCCAGATAGTGTTTATTTTGGAATTGCTGTTATAGAAAATTTAGAATTTTATAAAAAAATAAAAAAAGACTTGTCAAATATTAAAAATATTTCTTTTTTATATAAAGAAGAAAAAAATAATCTAGGTGTTGCCAAAGGTAGAAACTTTGCAGCAAGCATGTATAACAATGAAGAATATTTTTTACAAATTGACCCTCATTCACGTTTTAATAAAAACTGGGATATCACATTAATTGACACTTTTAATCAAGCAGTTGAAACTGTAAATAATAAAAAAACAGTTTTAACTGGATATTTGGGAAAGTATTTATATAATAAAGATGACGGTCAAATTTATGTAGATGACAATCTTTCTTATACTCGTTGGATTCCAAACGAGTTTGTGATTGGTGATGTCATACCAAAATTTAATCATGCCCCTTTGCATTCAATATCTGATGAATTAAATATTTTTTTACAAAACAATAAGTTTGCCCCAGCATCTTTAATTTCTGGTCACTTCATATTTGGCAATTCCTATTTTGGAAAAAACATACATTTGCCAGAAAATTTACTTTTTTGGGAAGAAGAAATTCTTCAAACAATAGAACTAATAAGTGATGGGTTTTCAATATTACATTTTGGTAGTATTTCTCCAATATATCATTTATATACATTCAATATATTCTCTCAAGAAGAATATGGCAGAGACGATTTGCAAAATTATTTACCAAATCACGAAGAAAATTATCAATTAATGAAAAATAATTTTTTGTCATATTTAAAAAATAATGATTTAAAAGTTAAAAAATTTGAAAAGTATGCAAATATAGACATACTTACAGGTGCAAAAAATTCAAGCACGTTCCCAGATACATACTCAAATATTGGTTTTTTACCTACAAAAAAATAAAACATACTTGATAAATAGCAAAAGGCTAGTCTTGGCGCATATAAGCCAATGTATTTTGATACACCAATAAAGGCTAACACAATTGTCTCAAATAATGATATAATTTACTTTATGTCACCGCAAGATTGGGCAGGATTAATATTAACAGGTTTAACAATTATAACGATTGTTGCTGGTGGAATCGGTTGGCTCGTAAAACATTATTTAAACGAACTTAAGCCGAATTCTGGATCAAGCCTCAAAGACTCCGTTGATAGATTAGAAAAAAAGACTGATCAATTATTTGATCTTTTGCTTGAACACTTTAAAGATCATTCTAAGAAATAATTTTCTTTATATATAATATATAAGATACTTTAAAAACCTTACTTGCTAGTTATTCTTTATTCTTTATATTTTTAAGTATACACGTTTATACCCTGGTTTTTTACAATTTATGCAGAAGTGATTATAACAATCGTATAACAATTTGTTTAATGTCTGGTTTATAACGTTTTGTTACTATTTATCCCTTTTATAACGTTTTGTTATAATTTGTTATATTCTAATAATACAATGTTATAATTTTTACGCTGGCACCTAGATTCTAACCCCCACCCCACTGCGTCTAGGTGTCCAGTTTTTTATTTAATGGTATAATCAATTATCATGTGTGCTCCTACAGTAGAAAAATATGGCGCCTCGCCAGCAAATATTCAATGGACAGTAGTCCGTGGAGACACAGCAACCTTGCTTGTAGAGTTTTTAGAAGACGATGAAGTAACGCCATTTGACTGCGATGACTGGACATTTAGAGCAACCGCCTATGATCCAATGGGAAATGTATTAGATAACCTAACCGTAACTGTTGTTGATAATGAGGCAACTATTACTGCTCCCGCATCAGTTACAGAGGATTGGGGAACAGGCTATAGCCAAGTAGCAGCAGAGTTAAGATTTGACCTTGAAGTAATTATAGAAGGTGGTAGTGGGCCAAATGCAGATACAGTGTGGACACCAGTTATAGGAACTATCTGTGTTCTAAGTGATATGACTCCAGGTTTATAATGCCAATAGTAAAAGTTTCAAACCCTACACCCCTTCTTCCGCCAGTAATAAAAATTGGCAAAAAAATATTTAAGATCAAAATAAAGTAGTTAAGATAAGTCATGGCTAAAAGCATGGACTTTCCCCCAAAGAAAAAATATCTAGAAACAATCCAAGAGGTTAAAACAACAGAGTACGTCGCTGTTCCTGGAATCACTGGAGAAAAAGGAGAAGTCGGTCCACCAGGGCCTCCAGGACTACAAGGACCCAAAGGTGACAAAGGCGATAAAGGTGATCCAGGAAGACAAGGACCACAGGGTGAACGTGGAGAGCCAGGAAGAGCAGGGGATGGATATGACAGCCCATCTGGACAGTATCCTGGTTGGGCTTATTATGCAAATAAAAGTATTCAAGAATATAGACTAGGTCCAGAAAGAGGCGAAGACGGTTGGGTAAATTTTTTCTTAGACATAGACGAATCAAAAACCGTTGAAACCTATTTGCCAAACAGATCGGTTTCACTATTAAACCCAACAGCAAGAAACATAAATTTAAAAACCTTAAAGGTTGGCTCAAAAGTAGATATTAGGTATGATTTTTCTTTAGAAACCTATACTTCAAATACGGAGGTTTGGATAAGAACTCTTTTAAGAGATGAAGAAATTTCTCCAATGGGATATGTTGGATTACTTAAATATCAGTACTCGTATGACATTTCACACTGTCAAACCATCTTTATCAATAGCGATAGAATTAAAAACTATGGAGGGCAACCTCAAATTAGAACTGACAACGAAGGCTCTTTTATTTTAAAAGGCATATATGTATCAGTCTCTTAGTGGTATAATGTTACAGGAGGAATAATGGCATTTCCAGGTTCTTATAATTTTAGTTACTATCGTGGTGATAGGTATGAGTTTGTAATCCGTCCAAAAACTGCAAATGGTGGCGCTTTTGATTTAACAGGTTATAGCGCAAACTTTACTGTTGCCAATGCAAGAGGAGAAGGTAAAACTCAGTACGAAATGCAGGCTGTTGTTGATGGCTCTGCAGATACCGTAACTTGCACAATCCTACCAGGCGCAGGAGAAGCGTTAACTGCTGGAAGTTATGTCTATGACGTTCAAATAGATTCTGGCGCAACATTAGTTTATACACTTTTAACGGGGACTGTAACAGTAGTAGATGATATTACTGGAGCAGATGATTCATAATGGTTGACGTACTACTTAATACTGATGATGTTGTTGTTATAGGACCACCAGAATCAATTGATTTATTAATTGATATTGGGCCACAAGGAACTCGTGGAAGTAAATTTATTGTTGGTTCTGGAGAGCCTAATGCGCTAACAGCAAGTGGTGTTTTATTTGGAACTGCTTTAATCCTAAATGATATGTATATTAATACCGCTCCAGGAGAAAATTATGGATACATGTATCAATATATATCTCAGGCTGGTGCAAATACTTGGGTTCAAGTTTTAAAAGTAAGTCCAGCAATTTACTCATCTGTAAGAGCAGTTACTTTTACATCTGGAGCAGGATCAACAACCATTCCCATATCAAACATTGTAACAGTTAGTGGTTCACCACTTACCGCTTCAAATTTTAGTGTTCAGTTTCAAATTGAAGGGGCAAACCCAATTGCTTCGTCAATGGAGATTCCTGCTTTAGCAGGTGCAGGAACAAACCTGGTAATAAATTTTGACGCAGTTCAATATAGTGGTGGCACTTGGTCAGCACTTACTGGAAGTAAGACGGTTCATCTGTTTATTTCTATAGTTTGATATAAAAATGGTATAATTTTAAAGAGGTGACCACATGGCTGTAGAAAATATAGGAAATTTAGTACCAACAAAAATTCCAGCATTAGCAGACGATGCTAATATTCAGGACGCACTAAAGGCATATCACTACGGCTCGTATGATTTTGATACCGCAGAAAATAATTCAGCAAATCTTTTAAATCCATCAATTGCTTACACAATTAATAATTTGCAAAGTCAAATTACCACAAAGGCTGCGCTAGAAGTTGCAGCAAGGGATAGTTCAAGAGCAACAACAACCGCTCCGACTGCAGCAGCATTTACAGCATTCTCTAATACAATACCAGATGGATATATTTGGGTAGACAAAGATGCAGCAGCACCAGTAGGGTATATATCAGCAACATCTGTCTATACTGCAACACAGCCAACAACGGGGCTGGCTAATGGCGTTATTTGGATTAAAAAGGGATCAAGTCCTTTAGAGATGTATGTTTATAATGGCGACACTAGCGCATTTAATCGGGTGATCTAGTGCCAACATTTAATACAGATGGTAAACCAGGATATATTTATAATGTAGCAGACGATACATGGTATGAATTATCTGGCAAGACAGACACATCTGGAACCTTTGAATGGGCTGGTCTACAAAGTTATTTATCTGCTGTAACAATGCTTGAAGCACTGGTTGCAAAAAAAGGTATAAATAATTACCTTAATCCAACAGCAAGAGATACATCAATTACTTCACCAACCGCAGGATCAATATGTGTAATAAGACAAGATGGCAGTGGAAACGTAATAAACCAACTTCAGGTTTATAGTGGATCAACGTGGGTTCCTTTTATTCCAGCACAAGCAGGAAATGCTGGAAAGGTTTTACAAACAGATGGTATAATAACATCATGGCAAGACTCAAGTGGATTGCCAGATGTATTCTTATTAATGGGAGGCTAACAAATGGCAACAGCATATAAAGTACTAGCACAGAACGCACCAAGTGCTACTACAGAAACAACACTTTACACAGTACCATCATCAACTTCTTCAGTGATTTCAACTATTGCAATATGTAATCAGGCAGGATCTTCAGGAACATACCGAATTGTGGTACGTCCAGCAGCAGATGCCTCAACAACACAAAAACACTACATTGTTTACGGAGCAACAGTTGCAGCAAATGACTCAATTATGCTGACTCTCGGACTAACCCTTGCAACAGGAGACCTTGTTCGTGTTTATGCATCTTCAGCAAACATGTCATTTTCAGCATTTGGTTCAGAACTTTCCTAATTAAAGATTGAGGTAATACATTATGGCAGTAAGAAAAGCAAGCGATTCTAACCTAACTGGCAAGAAGTACAATGATGGTTCGGCTGGTGGAACAAAAGTTCCAGATGTTGTGGATCCCGTAACTCCTGGAACACCTACTATCACTGCCTCGTCAGCGTCTGTTCCTTTTACTGCTTCAGAAAAAGGTGGAGCGGCTTCAACCTATACAGTAACATCAAGTCCAGGAGCACTTACTGGATCAGGAGCATCTTCCCCAATTACAGTTAGTGGTCTTTCAGATGACACATCCTATACATTTACAATTGCTGGAACTAATGCAACAGCAACAGGACCAGCAAGTGCTCCAAGCACAAGCGTAACAGTTCCTAACTATCCATTAAACGAAACAGATAATTTTAATAGAACAAATGCTGTTAATTTAGGCACAGCATCTGGCAATGGAAGCACTTGGGACAATGTTCGTGGTACTTGGACAGCAGATGGTACACAAGCAACTTCTGCTAACACACCAAGTGATAACAGTATTTCAAGAGTCTATACTAAAGGAACTACAATTACTAATCTGCAAGTAGATACTTTAGGAACTGGTGGTGTAGGTGTTGCTTTTTGGGTATCAGATGCCAATTCTTGGTATGCTGCAACAGTTTTCCATTCAACAACTTCGGGCAGCAACACAACCTGTTCTGGAGGTTGTACTCAGGGTGGCGGATACTGTGCAACTTGCTGTGGTGGTCAACACACCTATCAGCAATATCACGGAAGACAGCATTGCTGCGATGGCTACAACCTTGGCTATTCAAATAACTCTGGCGCATGCGATTCTCACTATGGTTTTTATTGCCAAGTTTCAAGCCGTGGAAACTGTGGCTGTAGCGGAAGTTGGGGATTTTATTATGCATGTACCGCAAACGTAACCACAAACTTTACAAACTATATTTCAAACTTTAAATTACTTAAAAATGGTAGTGCCCTTGTAAACTCACAATACAATTCAAACACTTCCGCATACTCTAGTGCTGGTTCAATATGTATTACAACCTCTGGAGACGCTATTTCTTACTTGGTATATGAAAATGCCAACAAGGGTGGATCAACTAGAGCATCTGGATCATATACCGATACTGGTGCTACAAAATCAAGATATATGGGAATCTTTAAGGGAGATGGTGGAACCAACCAGGGATCAAACGTTGATAACTTTAGCGTAACGGTAACTACCTGATAAAATGGGGGAAAAATGGAAAATGAAGACAACAGGACAGCAAGACCATGGGATTTATTTAATAAAAACATTGGTCGTGTACAAACAATTGTTGCAGAAGAACGCATGTCTATTTGTAATGGATGTGATAGACTTATTAAGGCTACCAAAAATTGCAAAGAGTGTGGCTGTTTTATGACACTTAAAACAAAATTGCCTAACGCAGAATGCCCACTGGGCAAATGGGGTAAGGTTACAATAGATATAACTAAGGAGATATGATGTCAGAAGAAAATAATGAACAGCAAGTTGCACTTCCACCAGTAAAAATTGCTTTTATAATTGAGGGTTTTGTTGCTGATGTAATGCATACTGATGAGCGATTAGGGGCAATTTTTACAAGCAATCCATTAATTAAAGATGTAACTGCCGTAGATGGCAGTCAAATGGCTTGGCTTGAGGATGTTTATGATCCTGAAACAGAAACCTTCAGTAGAGATGGTGTTTCCCCAACTGCCCAAGGTGGAGATGATATGCCACCAATTAAAATTGCTTTGATATTAGACAACACAGTTGTTGATGTACTACATACAGATGAAAGACTGGCTGCAATACTTTTAAATCATCCAATTATTAAAAATGTAACTGGAGAAGATGGAAATGCAACTACACAGTATGGTGATATCCATAATAGCGAAACAGATTCTTTTGAGCGACCATATGGAGAGTTTAAACGTCCACCAGAAGAACCTCTGTATGACAATTGGGTAATGGATGAAGAACTTGGTCATATAGTTCCGCCAATTGCATATCCACAAGATGGAAAGTTGTACGCTTGGGATTTTGGTCTAAATAACTGGGTTGAAGATCTTCCAAGGCCAGCAAATGCATTTGAAGGTTGGGTAATGGATGAGGAATTAGGTAATTTGGTTCCACCAATTCCATATCCAGAAGATGGAAAAAGATATGTTTGGGATAATCCAACTCAGAGTTGGGTTGAAGACTAAATTAAAAAATAAATAAAAAAATACCCCCAAGGCATAAAGCCAAGGGGGATTTTTTATTTAATTGTTATTTACATGGATACTTGTTATACCACTCTTTATACCGTGTTCCATTTACGGAACTCCAAGCAGACCAGTCTTTTCCACCCTTAGTCATGTGGAGAGCAATCTCTGCATTCACTACTGGGTTTAACAACTCAGCGTTTGAATCCAGTTCAAATTTTTCTCTACGATCTGAACCTAGTTCCCCAAGCATATTTATTTGAAATACACCATAAGAACTATCTCCAGTTTTTACATTGCCGTTAAAGGCAAGAGGACGACCATTAGACTCTGCCTTTGCAATAGCACAAGCAGACCTTAAAGCCCTTCCTTCAAACCCAACCTGACGCAACATATCAACTAACTGCCCATCAGTCAAATTATGAGCATTTTCATACTTTTCTAATTTTTTATCTTTAGAAACCAAAAAAGCCACCTGTTGGGTGGCAGATTTCACGGACTGTTTAATTAGTAAGTTATTTTCATTTGTTGCATTTGCTGAAGCCGAAAAGACGGTACTGCAAATAACCAACGTTAATACCCCTAGCCAAACATTTGCTTCTCTCATTGTAGAATACCTCCTAGAGAACAAATGCTACCTACTGGTAGCATGTATTAATTATAACACTAATTTGGCTCTTTGGTCAAGTTAAAGCAATAAATATAAAAATCTTTTAAATATTACATTAGTTAATGGTATAATGATATAACTATGGCACAATATAGAAACCCCGATGAATCTGCAATTTCGCCTCAACCAACGGCTCCAGCAACATATAATCTTGGAAATATTCCGCCACTAGTTAACTGGACAGTTGTTATCGGAGACAGTGCTTCTTTTAGAATTTATGTAGAAGATGATCTTGGAAATGAATTAGATTATACAAATGATGAAAGCGGAGATATTACTGGTTGGGATATAAAAGCAGATTTTAGACGGTACTCAGATAATATTGGAACCGACTTAATATTTAGCGTAACTCCATATGCAACAGAGTTTGATGATCCAGGAGAATTCACAGTAACCATATCCCCAGCACAATCTAAGCAACTAAGAACTGGCGACGTATTTGATGTTCAGTTATCTGACGCTACTCGTGTTTGGACGGTATGTCAAGGTGAAATGATTATGATAGGTGAAGTTACAGATCAGAGTTAATATATGGCTATCACAACAATCAGCAATATATCAAACCCCATTTCCATTCAAGATATAAAACCAACAAAAACCCTCTCTAATATAAAGCCATTTAATTCAACAGCCTCTAATGTTGCTTTAGGTGCAGTTCTTGCTATTGCTACATTAACCAATACCGTCGCAGTTTCTGATTTAAAACCAATACCGTCAAATTTTCAAAAAGTAGACTATGCAAAAGTTATTACACCAACATCGGTTTTGCCTTTTAGGCTTACACTTACAAACATCGGGATTGAGGGATATAATCCAGCAAACCCTCCTGGAATTGGTATTCAGATAATTGGTTTCTCTAATTATATTCTTTAACATAATGATATAATATCCTCATGGCAAAGATATCAACCACCAACGTAAAGGCCCTGTTTCAAACAGGCGATAGACCAACTCAGGAAAACTATGTAGATTTAATTGATAGTACTTCTGCTAGGTCTACCGACTTAGGATCAGACGGCAATAACGAGTTAACAATTAATGGAATTGAAAACTCAACAGTGTTTGATAGTTTTACCGCAAGTGAATGGCGATCAATGAAATATATGATCTCACTCAAGCATGTAGCAGGCGGTGCAAATAAGTACGCTGTTACAGAATTAACAATATTGAATGATGGATCAGATGTATCTGTTAGTCAATATGGCACTATTGAAAATGATGGGAATATTGGCACCATCTCTGTTTCAAAGGCTGGAGACACAGTTTCACTGACTGTTGTCCCTGTGGGGGGAAGTACACCTATAACTCTACGCTACATGCGTATGGGATTAAAGGCCTAACTAAGGAGATAAAAGATGGCAACCGTAACAAAAGATTTTAGAGTAAAATCGGGACTGATAGTTGAGGGATCAACTGCGACCGTTAATGGAAAGAACGTAATCACAGCAGGCACAATAGATGCTAAGGGTGATTTATTAGTAGGCAGTGCAGACGATGCAGTAGCACGTCTTGGCATTGGATCAGATGGACAAGTACTTACAGCAGCGTCAGGAGCAACATATGGCGTTCAATGGTCAAACCCTGCAGCAGTTGGTGTATTTGATACATCAATTACCTTTGAAGGCGCAACAGCAGATGCCTACGAGACAACTCTTACAGTTGCAGACCCAACAGCAGATCGTACAATTACACTTCCTAACGTAACAGGTACCGTAGTTACATCTGGTGATACTGGTACAGTTACAGCAACAATGCTTGCTTCAGATTCAGTAACTACCGTAAAGATTTTAAACGCTAACGTAACAGCAGCAAAACTTGCTTCAGATTCTGTAGAGACAGCAAAGATTGTTGACGCTAACGTAACTAACGCTAAACTTGCTGCAGACTCAGTAACAACAGCAAAGATTACAGACTCAAACGTAACAGCAGCAAAATTGGCTGCAGATTCAGTTACAACTGTAAAGATTCTTGATGCTAACGTAACAGATGCAAAACTTGCTGCAAACTCAGTAACAAATGCTAAGATTGCAGATTCAGCAGTAGACACAGCAGAGATTGCTGCAAGTGCAGTAACTACAGCAAAAATTGCAGACCTAAACGTAACCACTGGTAAACTTGCAGATAGCGCAGTAACAACAGCAAAGATTGCAGATGCTAACGTAACAGAAGGAAAACTTGCTTCAGATTCTGTAACAACAGCAAAGGTTGCAGATTCTGCAATAACTTCAGCAAAGATTGCTAACGATACAATTGTAAACGCAGACATTAACTCTGCAGCAGCAATTGATCAATCAAAGATCTCAGGACTTACAACATCACTTAGCGAAAAATTAGCAACTGCTGGCGGAACAATGTCTGGCGCAATTGCAATGGGTACAAACAAGATTACAGGTCTTGGAGATCCAACATCTTCACAAGATGCAGCAACTAAAAACTATGTAGACGGCGTTGCTCAAGGTCTTGATATTAAGGCTTCTGTTTGGGCAGCAACAACAGCAGAATTAACTGGTGTAACTTATGATAGTGGTAGTGGTACTTTTACAGGAAATGCTACTGGTCTATACTATATAGATAACCAAAGCGGCGGTCCAGGAACAAGATTTCTTGTAAAAAATCAAACCGATGTAACACAAAATGGTATTTATCAAACAACTGTTACTGGCTCTGATGGATCAAGAGGTCCAGCCGCAGCAATAGTGTTAACTCGTACAAGCGATGCTAATAACATTGGTGTTGATTTAACTGGTGGATCATTTGTTTTCGTAGAGGCTGGAGAAACAAACGGTGGAAAAGGGTTTGTTTGTCTTTCAACTGTCGTTGAAAATGGTGGCAATACTTGGGCTCAATTCTCAGGAGCAGGAACATTTGTTGCAGGTAATGGTTTAACACTAACTGGTAATTCATTTAGCATTAATACAACTATTACAGCAGATCTTTCTACCGCTCAAACATTAACAAACAAAACACTTACATCACCAACACTAACAACTCCAAACCTTGGAACACCAAGTGCATTAACACTTACAAATGCAACTGGTCTTCCAGTAGCAACTGGTATCTCAGGTCTTGGAACTGGCGTAGCAACATTCCTTGCAACTCCATCTTCTTCAAACCTTGCAGCAGCATTAACTGATGAAGCAGGTTCTGGAACAGTAGCATTTACTACTAGCCCAACTTTTGTTACACCAACTCTTGGTGCAGCAGCAGCGACAAGTATTGCTCTTCCAGATGTTCTTCTTGGTTCTGCTCTTGCTACCGCTTCAACTTCAGCAACAACAATTGATACATGGTCAGCAACAACATACTCAAGTGCTAAATATATCGTACAAATGAAAAAAGGTAATGATATTGAAGTAATTGAATTACTTGTTACAGTTGATGGATCAAATAACGTTTACTTAACAGAGTATGCAGATGTAATCAGCAACGCTGAACTAGGAACAACTAACGCTGTTTACAGTGGTGGAAACGTTCTTCTTCAGGTAACTGGTGCAGCAGCAGATACCGATGTTAAAGTACACAAGATTTATATTGAAGCATAACTAGAATAGAGGTTAGAAGTGGCAACAGTAAATAAAGACTTCAGGGTAAAGCACGGCATTATTGTAGCCGATGGCGGAACTTTTGGATCAACAGTCACAGTTGCCACTCCTACTCAAAATGCACATGCAGCAACAAAACTTTATGTAGATACTGCAATAGGCTCACCACAGATTCCAGTTAGTGATACACAACCAGTTTCTCCAGAAAATGGAGATTTATGGTTTGACTCGGTAACAGAACGTATTCACGTATACTATGGTAGTCAATGGATTGCAATTGCTACACTTGAAGATTCTGAAATATTACCAGATCATATTCATGACACAGCAATTGATGGAACTGGTTTAGTTGTAAGTAGATTTATTGATGCTGGGTTCTATTATGAACCTGGAGTTCTTGTAAGTGGTGGACTTTATAACACTGCAAGTTTTGAAGCAACGTACAACGGCGGGATAGCAACAGATAACTTTAACTAATTATCTGTTATAATATAACTAAGTATAAGGAGTAATAAATGGCAACCAGAATGCAACAGCGCAGAGGAACTGCAGCGCAGTGGATTTCTACAAATGCAGGAGCAGGACCAGTATTAAATGCTGGTGAAATAGGCTGGGAATCAGACACAAATAAATTTAAAATCGGTGACGGCGTAAATAACTGGGCAAGCCTAGATTACTTTGCAGACGTTGACTCTACTGTTAACCCCGCTTTCGGTACAAGTATTACTTTTGAAGGTGCTACCGCAGATTCATACGAAACAATTCTTCAGGTAACAGACCCAACCGCTGATCGTACAATTACTCTTCCAAATAATTCAGGTACAGTAGCCCTAACAACTGATATTGCAGAACTTTCACAAGATGCTATTAATGATGCATTAACTGCAGGCACTGGTATCACAAAGACCTATAATGATGGAGCAAACACTCTAACTATTGCAGTAGACACTACAGCAATTCAGGCTCGTGTTGCAGATGTTTCAGATACTGAAATTGGATACCTTAATGGTGTAACTTCAGCAATCCAGACACAGTTGGACGCTAAGTCAACAGAGTCAAAAACAGAAACACTTACAAACAAGTCAATCTCCCTTGGTTCAAATACAGTTACATCAACACTTGCTCAATTAAACACAGCAATTAGCGATGCTGATGTAGCCTCACTTGCAGGAACAGAAACCTTAACAAATAAAACTTTAACATCACCAACCCTAACTACACCTGCACTTGGTACACCTGCTTCTGGTGTTCTTACAAATGCAACAGGGCTACCAATAGCAACTGGCGTAGATGGACTTGGAACAGGAGTTGCAACTTTCTTAGCAACACCTTCTTCTTCAAACTTAGCAGCAGCAGTTACTGGTGAAACAGGATCTGGCGCTTTAGTATTTGCAACATCACCAACATTAGTAACGCCAAACATTGGTGCTGCAACTGGTACATCATTAACACTTTCTGGTGACTTAACAATTAACGGTACAACTACAACAATTAACTCAACTACCCTTACAGTAGATGACAAGAACATTGTCCTTGGAGATGTTGCTACACCTTCAGACGTAACAGCAGACGGTGGCGGTATAACATTAAAAGGCGCAACAGATAAGACATTTAACTGGGTAGACGCTACAGATTCATGGACATCTTCAGAGCACATCAACCTTGCTTCTGGTAAGTCATACTCTATAAATGGAACCGCTCTTAAAGATGTTTCTGAAACCCTTACCAATAAAACTTTAACAACTCCAGTTATTTCTAGTATTTCTAATACTGGAACTCTAACTTTACCAACAAGTACAGATACATTAGTAGGACGTGCAACCACAGATACGCTTACAAATAAGTCAATATCTCTTGGATCAAACACAATTACTTCAACTCTGGCTCAATTAAACACTGCAGTTAGTGATGCTGATCTTGCATCTTTAGCAGGTACTGAAACACTTACAAATAAGTCTATTAGTATGACAACAAATACTATTACAGGTACTTTTGCTGAATTTAATACTGCTGTTACAGATCATGATTTAGTATCTTTAACAAGCACATCTACACTATCAAACAAAACACTAGCAAGTGCAGTAGCAACAACAGCACTTACACTTAATGCTACAGCAGAACTAAGACTTGCAGATACAGACTCAACACACTACGTTGGTTTTAAGGCTCCAGGTACTGTTACTACAAACAAGGTTTGGACACTTCCATCAGCAGACGGAACTGCTAATCAAGTTTTGTCAACAGATGGATCTGCAACCCTATCATGGTCAACACCATCACAAGGTGCAGCATTTAGCGAATTAATGTTGATTGGTGCATAGTACTTTATAAAATACAAAGCACTAACTCTTAACTAGAGATTAACACGCCTTAAACAAGCGTGTTTTTCTTTTTAATTCTATGATATACTTAACACTACTTTGGATTCTACAAAGTACTTATAATATTTATAGAAAGTTGGAACATAAATGTCAGATACCTTTTCTTTTCGCTTGTCAGATGAGTTTGTAAATAAATATACTGAGGTACCAGCCCCATTTGGCTTTTCAGATGCTGGATCAAACTCTTTGGGTGAAATTACTTTTATACGCACTTATTCTCGTATGAAAGAAGACGGAACAAAAGAAAGATGGCATGAGGTTTGTAAGCGGGTAATTGAAGGAATGTATTCAGTACAAAAGAATCACGCTAAAGACAATAGACTTCCATGGAATGATAATAAGGCTCAAAAATCTGCTCAAGAAGCCTTTCAAAGAATGTTTGAATTAAAGTGGACACCACCAGGTCGTGGCCTTTGGGCATTTGGTACACCAATGACTATGGAAAAGCGTAACTCTGCTTCCCTTCAAAACTGTGCAATGGTTTCTACTCGTGATATTGATCGTAATGATCCTGGAGCATTATTTGCTTGGGTTATGGATGCTTTAATGTTGGGCATTGGTGTAGGGTTTGATACCGTCGGTCAAGACAAAGAAATGCCTATCTATGCTCCAACAGAGCCAGAAAATGTATGGGAGATACCAGATACTCGTGAGGGTTGGGTTGACTCAGTAAGAATGCTTTTAAATTCATACCTACGACCTAATCAGGCTATACAGAAGTTTAACTACGACCTTATCCGTCCACTAGGAGCACCCATAAAAGGCTTTGGTGGGGTTGCTAGCGGTCCAGAACCACTCATTGCACTACACAGTAAGATAGACAGGGTAATTGGCGGGAGAGTAGGAGAAACACTTGATTCTCGTGCAATAGTAGACATTGTAAACCTTATTGGTACATGTGTTGTTTCTGGTAATGTTCGTCGTTCCGCTACCTTGGCTTTAGGAAATGCTGAAGATAAAGATTTTATTAATTTAAAAAATGCAGAGGTTTTTCCAGATAGAAACTCATTTGATTCAGAAAATCCAGGATGGGCTTGGATGTCTAATAATTCTATTTCTGCAGAAGTTGGAACAAAGTATGAAGACTATGTTGACTTAATTGCAGACAATGGAGAGCCAGGATTTATTTGGCTAGATGTTGCTAGAGATTATGGAAGATTAGCGGACGCTCCAGATTATAAAGATTCTCGTGTTATGGGGTTCAACCCATGCGCTGAACAACCATTGGAAAGTTATGAATTATGCACACTTGTAGAAGTTCATTTAAATCGTCATGAAAATAAAGAAGACTTTTTACGTACATTAAAGTTTGCTTACTTATACGGCAAGACTGTTACGCTTATGCCAACACATTGGCAAACTACAAATGGAATTATGCAACGTAATCGTCGTATTGGAACATCACTAACTGGTATTGCATCATTTGCAGATACAAAAGGTATGCCAGTAATTCGTGAGTGGATGGACGAAGGTTATAAAAAAATTCGTTCATACGATCATACATATTCAGAATGGCTATGCGTACGTGAATCAATTCGTGTGACTACCGTCAAACCTTCTGGCTCTGTATCTTTGCTTTCTGGTGCAACTCCTGGAGTGCATTGGGGTCCTGGAGGAGCATTCTATCTTCGTGCTATTAGGTTTGGAAATACAGATCCAATGGTACATTTATTTAAAGCAGCAGGGTATAAAATTGAAGATGATGTAGTATCAGCAAACACATCAGTAGTATATTTCCCAGTAGCATCTGGACATCCAAGATCTGAAAAAGATGTAAGTCTTTTTGAAAAAATTGGTTTGGCTGCTACCGCTCAAAAGTATTGGTCTGATAATGGAGTATCCGTAACTTTGTCATTTGACAAGGAGTCTGAGACCAAGCACATTGCTCCAGCATTACACATGCATGAAGGTCAATTAAAGGCAGTTTCATTTTTACCTATGGGTAATAAAACTTATCCACAGCAACCATATACAAACATTACAAGAGAAGAGTATAACTCTTATGTTGGTAAAATTGGTAAAATTGATTGGTCTGCTATTTATGATGGCAAGGATAATCTTGATGCAGAGTCTGAAAAGTATTGCTCAACAGACGCTTGCGAAATCAAACTATATTAGTCTTCATCCTGCTATAATAAGGGGATAGGAGAAATATGTCTACCCCATCAAATTTATATGCAGAAAAAGTATATTCTGAGCATCCACTAGTTTTGTGGGCATTAGACGACACCCTTGACTATAAAAGTTTAATTACTGAAGCGCAACGCAATCTTACAACCTTGTGGGCAAAAACAAACTGCGTAGTAGCAGCATCGGCAGAAGATTTAGATGAACCATTTTTAGATAGTAGTTTGTCAAGAATTAGAGTTAACGTTCCATCAACAGAAACACTTGAATCATCAGTGATTAGCCCCAACATACTTAATATTAACACTCTTGCAGATCTTGGAACATTTACTGTTGGATCATACTTTTACTCAAATAGCGTTTATTTGCAAAGTGTTTCTATAGGTTATGAATATACAGATCCAGCCACATCAACCATAGTTCAAAATTTAAAAACATTTACTAGCACACTTTATCAAAAATGGGGATTTATTTCTGAAACTTTTGAAATTCCAAATGTTTCTGCACAATTACGAATTGTTGTTAAAATTAAAATTTTTGAAGGTTCAGGAACATCAGCAGAGAATGAGTTTTATATAAATGGCATTACTTTTGGACAATGGAATGAAGAATTTAATACATACTCTTTAAATGGAATAACAGAGACCACTGTGCCAGCAACAGTAAGCATCTATGGCGGATATGATGCAGTAGAGGCACAAGCATATGGAGTTGCAGAAGACTCTGGATACTATATTACTGAAGGTGGTTTAAAGTGTAAAAATGCTGGCATTCCTTTAGTTTACGGTGCAAGCGGAGTAACAAGATTAGAACCAAATACTGACGCATCTTTAATTCTTCCAGGTAAAGGATTTTTAAATAAAAAGGGCCAGTATAACGACTACACAATTGAGTTCTGGGCAAGAATAGCAGTAAACACATCTACACCATTTAAAATATTTGGACCAATATCGTCTGAAGATGGCTTGTATGTTGAAGACGGATTTTTAACATTAGTTATTGGCGATCAGTTTTCATCACACTTCGTTGGTGAATGGTTTAGACCGATGCTTATCCATATTCGTTTAATTAAAGATTCTGCATCTTTATTAGTTAATGGTGAAGAGGTTTTATCATTATCTTTAGATACCGCCAATCTAACTCTTCCAGAAGAACTTGACAATAGCGGAGACAATCAAGACTGGGTAGGATTTTATGCAAGCAATACCGTGTATCCTTTTGAAATTGACTGCGTTGCTATATATTCTTATCAGGTTCCAGTTACAGTCGCAAAACGCAGGTGGGTTTATGGACAAGGGGTTGTTTCTGCAGAAGGAATAAACTCATCTTATGGAGGAACAACTGCCTTTATAGATTATCCATTTGCAAATTACACTGCTAATTATAATTATCCAGATTTTGCTGGTTGGGATCAAGGAAGTTTTGACAACTTGGCAACTAGCCAAACAAACTTAAGAACGCCTGATTATGCTTTACCAGAAATATTTCTAGGCACTAAAACATTACAAGAACTATATGATGCAAATAAAGACATACAAGATAACGAGTCTGGTCCTGTTATTAGCGATAAGTTTTTGTCTTTTAGGCCTAATAATACTTGGAACTCTGTTGAGTCATATATTAATTTTTCAAGATTTAACCTATTGTCAAGCGAAGTTGAAAGTTGTTACGGAGTATTTAGTTCTAACAACTTAGCATCAGATGAGATATTGTTTAAAATATATAACCCATTAAACAATAATTATTTTACAATTCTTAAAGACGGAAATTTAATTAAATATTCCTTAACTTATAACGGAACTACGCAACTACTATTTACCTCTACCGCAATAACTTCCAACAGTCTTTTTGCAGTTGGATTTAATATAAAAACATTATCAGAAAAATTTGGTAGTAACATGAGTTCTTTTTTTGGAAATCAGAGTTCCTTAAAAATGTATGTGTGTGGAGATAACTCTGGAGATTACACCTTTACAGGAAGACTTTATTCTGTTGGATTAGGCACAACTTTAAATTCTACAAAAATAACAGATTATATTGACACAAATGGTTTTATTGAATTAGACAAAGGACAGCAGTTAATTGATCACACAGCCAGTTATACAATCCTTCCTTCAGAAGCATATGAAAAGTATTTCTTAGACATAGGCGTTGCAGGATACTGGCAAGATTACCTACCACTTTCTTACTTTGCTCAATTTGTAAAAAATAGCAATGATGAAGAATTTTATGAAATAGATTTTTTACAATTTAATTTAGGATATCCAACAACAACAAGTTTACAGCAAGAGTCAGGTACATCTGCTTCGTATTACAATACAAATGGTGCACAAATAAAAAGTTATGTAACCTTTCAGTATGTTGCAGATGGCGCTAATAGTCCTATTTCTTTTGCTAATGAGGAGCCACCAAACGAACACAAAGTCCTTGACTTAAATAACTACGAAAACTGGGAAACAACAAGGTTTGAAATTTTAAACAATACATTAATTTATCCAATTAAAACCATAGACTTTAATAAGTTTGCAATCGTCTATAGCCTTGAGTTTAACAGTCGTGGAGTTTTAACTAAGCCAATCTTATTAAACAAGTTGCAGTTGGCTTCTCAAGCATTTAATGATAACTCTTTTAATCCAATAGGAACAAGATTTGGAGTAGACTTGTTCCCATATAAAAAGAACGGAATTTATTTTGACTACAAATCTAAAAATCCTTTTAGCATATATAAAGAAAGTACTCCATATTTATATTTAACAAAAACATCTGGAATTGAGGTCCGTGGTGAAATAAATATTCTAGAAAATCGTGGATTAAATCTTCCAATTAACAAAGAGTTGGCAACAGACTACAAAGTAAGCGCTATGCAGTTGTGGTTAAGGTATGATCAGGACGCATTTCCAACAACCGCAACAGAGATTTTTGAAATTAACCATAAAGGCGGAACCCTTAAGTTTTATCTACAGGCAAACAGCGCTGACCTAGACAGGGGTAGAATATTTGTTTTAAATCAAAACGGCGTCCCCTACAACGGTGTTGGATTTTACTTAAATGGTAGTTTGGTAAGAGAGCCAGTCCTATCTCTTAAAGAGTGGTCTTCAATAGGAATAGCATTTTTAGCCTCTCTTGTTTATAATTCATATCTTGGAAGCATAAATTTGACGGGACCAATATTATTTAATAACATTGCATATTATCAAGCAAACAGCCTACAAGAGGTTGAAAGCAGAACGCTAAGAACTTGGTTCCAGGTGTTAACAGAGGGTATTACAACAAACGATTGGCAATTTTGGTCCAGTAACTTTACCTGGGATGGCATGTTAGTAATAGGATCATCAGAGTTTTATGGAATTAACCCCTCAGATATTTATAAGACATATATAGGCACAAATAAAATAATTGTTGATGACGGAGAGGGATTGGTCTATCAACCTGAAAAATTAAATATATATGCAGGTACAGAGTGGTCAACCAACGTCTCTACACCAGTATAGTCTGATATACTTATGGTTATGGAATCCTTAATTAATCCAAAAACTGGTAAGCCTTATGTTAAAAATGTTCGTCGTCAGGTAATAGACAAGCACTATGACTGGGGTCTTTACGTATATAAGACATCCGCTGGTAAATGGTTTACAGACGAAGAAGGCTCAGTTTTAAATATACCTTCAGACCGTGGAGACATTACAAAAATTGCAGAGTTAAAAAAGGTTGCAATACATCACGGAGATGATGGACTTGGTACAGCAGTATTTGTGCCAGGGCTAACTCAGGTTAGTGAAGAAGAGTATTCCGAACAAAAAGCAAGATTAAAAGAGGGTTTAATTCCTTCAATGAATGACTTAGGTGCTTGGCATGCAGCACAACAGACATTAGAGAAACATGGAAGAGGGGCAATGGATGAGTGACCAAGAGTATATCCGTGCAAGTCTTAATACAGAAGAAAAAGAAGACAACATTTTTAAATCACATGACCCATTTAACAAAACTTGGGATGTTTTAAAAGATTATGTTGGGCTTGATCAAAACTTTCGTCGTAGAACAACTCGTAATTTAACAAAATACGCTGCACCAGAATTTAATGAGGCATACTTAGACGCAGCAAACGCAACCCCATCTGGAGTAAATGCGGGATCTAAACAAATTAATCCAGGCACGGTATATAGAAATGGTTACGGACTATTTGACGTAATCACTCCTCCATATAACATGTACGAATTAGCCAACTTCTATGACACATCATTTGCTAACCATGCTGCTATTGACGCCAAGGTAGAAAACATTGTAGGTCTTGGATATCGTTTTGATATTTCAGATAGAACGCTATTAAGGTTTGAAATGAACGACGATGCAGATGCTGTAGCCCGTGCTCGTAGTCGTATTGAAAGAGCCAAGATCCAATTACGTGATTGGCTAGAAAATTTAAATGATGATGACAGTTTTACAAAAACAATGGAGAAGGTTTACACAGACCTTCAAGCAACAGGTAATGGATTTATTGAAGTAGGAAGAACAACTGCTGGAGAGATTGGTTATGTTGGCCATATTCCAGCAACCACTGTCCGCATACGACGCTTACGTGATGGGTTTGTGCAGATTATTGGTCAAAAGGTGGTTTACTTCAGAAACTTTGGAGCAAAAAATGCAAACCCTATGGGTACAGATCCACGCCCTAACGAGATCATTCATTTAAAAGAGTACTCACCTTTAAATACATTTTATGGTATTCCAGACATTATTGCAGCAATGCCATCTCTTATCGGAGACCAACTTGCCTCTCAGTATAATATTGACTACTTTGAAAACAAGGCTGTTCCAAGATATGTTGTAACCCTAAAGGGTGCAAAACTTTCAGGTGATGCTGAAGATAAAATGTTTAGATTTTTACAGACTGGGCTTAAGGCTCAATCACACAGAACTCTTTATATACCGCTTCCTGGAGACACAGAAGGAAATAAGGTTGAATTTAAGATGGAGCCAATTGAAAATGGTATCCAGGATGGCTCATTTAAAGAGTATCGTAAACAAAACCGTGATGATATTTTAATTGCCCATCAAGTTCCTATTTCAAAACTAGGTGGTGCAG
>Ga0209296_1000139_pt1 | contig 62086 bp, 70 predicted proteins | sample S_130206_EF_Meta_FD_187319 | JGI IMG/M metagenome (GOLD analysis project Ga0209296, IMG submission 187319) | Freshwater microbial communities from Lake Simoncouche, Canada to study carbon cycling - S_130206_EF_MetaG (SPAdes) (version 2) | ecosystem: Environmental > Aquatic > Freshwater > Lake ...
CCCTCTCTTCTTTTAGCAAAAGCTTTTCAATTTTTTGACGCCCATGCCCTCTCCCGCCCCTTTTACTCTTTCACTTTCGATTGGGGGGAAACCCCCCACGCCCCCCCCCTCCTTGGATGGTTTCCCACTTCTATCATCGGCTTTGGTCCTTTATACCCCATGCCCACCCTTCTTACTCCTCTCTTTCGGGTACATTTACCCCGATGGGGGGGTCAGGGGGGTCTCGCCCCCCTAAAATTGAATTCTTTTTATATATTTATGTTGAGTATATAAAAAATGACTACCCGCTTATGTGCCGAGTGTATGACGCTACTTAAAAATGAAGACGCGACCAATCATTACGGTATTTTCCAACCCTGTAAATGCGCCGACCTCAATAATAATTTACTCGCATGGAGTGTCTTAACCTATGGTGCGGGGTTTATCAACTGGTGGATTTACAAAAACGAATGTGGCTACTGCCAATCGCATGCCAATATACTGCTCACCGACGAAGATTATCAAAATCATATTGTCGATATGCAAACTATCAAGATGCTCGTCAATTCAAATCCGGGGATAATTCATGAGAAAAATGCCAATGGCGATACTATATTCACCATCATTAACGATGTGATACTTTTCATAAGTGATACGATAAAAACGTATGAAAATCCGGATTCAGTATATAATAGCTTGGCGAATGAAATTATAATCGGAAAAAAACATATCAATGAATTAGAAATGTTGCGGGGCTGGCTAAGAGAGGACACCCCCCTGACCCCCCCGGAGCTAGGGTGAGGGAGCTTGGAAAGGCGGGCGCATTACAGGCCATATACAATGCGTCCGCATTTCCAATCCCCCCTCGGTTTCCTCTTAACCGAGTACGCGGGGGTCAGGGGGTGCCCCCCTACCAGGAACTCCAACTGCTTCCGCCATCATTCGCCGCCATCGGTTCATTCGACATTTGATACATCTCTTGCTGCGGCGGCTGTTGTTGCTGTAATTGTTGCGGCGGAAATTTAGTCGGCATCGAAGACATCATCGGGTTTGAAGGCAAGAGTTGATTGCGGTCCAAATAATCGGCCTGGCTTGGCTGATGTTGCCCGGCCATCGGCTGCGTTACCCGCACCACATTTTGCCCCCCTTGTTCATTTTTTTGCGGCGGCTCATGACGCGAAAATAAATTCATCACTCGGTCAATCAAAATATTGAATTTCGCACCGAGCTTGGTTTGCATGGTCGCCAGGATGAGAATGAAGGGGATAATAAAGCTGATTTCATTGAATTTCGGGTAGTCTTCGCCGCTATAAGTCGGTATATAATTAATGATTTTATTGGTCAACCAAATCGCCAACATAATCAAAATCACTTGCCCCACGCTTTCTGCTAAAATCTCGATGCTTCCCTTTGACTCGTCATCTTCGGGCACAATATGTTTAATCCCTCGCAACAAGAGTAATACTGGTATAATAGTCAATAAGGTATATTGAAGCATATTCATGATACGGTGCTTATTTTCACTGTCAAAATTAAAGACATAATTAAAAAAACCCGTTGATTCATGTTGAACGGATTTAACACTATCACTGATTTTATCCATTATGTTTTATGAAAAGAAATTAAAAATATCGATTTAGATATTGTATAAAATGTTGCGCCGAACCTTAGAACGAAATAAGTATGATTATAATGGCGAAAATAAACATGATGAACAGCAATATTTGAATCTCATTACGGATATCTTAAATGAAGGCGTCATGGAGACGGGCCGCAATGGAAATGCTAAAACAGTTATAGGCAGTGCCATGCATTTCTCTCTGGCGGATGGCGTTTGGCCGTTGCTCACCACCAAAAAGGTCGCTTGGAAAACCTGTGCCAAAGAATTATTTTGGTTTATCAAAGGTTCAACTGATAATGCTATTCTGCAAGAGCAGAACGTCAAAATTTGGAACGGTAATGCCTCGCGCGACTATTTAGATGACATTGGTCTCTACGACCGCGCCGAAAATGATTTAGGACCCATCTACGGCCACCAGTGGCGCCATTTCAATGCGCCTTATGGCACCTGCCACGACGATTACCAGGGCAAAGGCGTCGACCAGCTCGGCTATATTATCAGCTGTTTGAAGAATCCGCATACGCGCAACTCTAGGCGCTTGGTCATGTCGGCGTGGAATCCTTGCCAGCTCGGCGAAATGGCCTTACCTCCTTGTCACGTTTTATGTCAGTTTAATGTCACAAACGGAGACCATTTATCGTGTAGTTTATATCAGAGGTCGATTGATGTTGCACTCGGTGCGCCGTTTAATATCGCCTCCTATTCTCTCCTCACGCATCTTTTAGCCAAGCATTGTGGTCTCATCGCGACTGATTTTTACTATCATTTAGGCAATTGTCATATCTACGATGACCACGAAGAACCTTTAGCCGAACAACTGCTGCGCAACCCTTTGCCTTTTCCGACATTGAATATTAAGACAGTGAGAGAAAATATTGAGGATTATTCTTTAGACGATTTGGATGTTTTGAATTATGTATCCCATGAACCCATTAAAATGGAAATGCGAAAATAAACGAGATAAATTATATTTTCAAAGAATATAATTTAAAATGAGTGGAGCAGCCAGTATCGCAGCAGCTAAAAATCGACGCAGTAAGCCCGACCCGAACCAAAAGCCCATTATCAGTTGCAGTACAAAATCGGGGTCTTGCCCGATGCCGCCTTCCGGCAAAAATGTAAAGAGTAATACATTCTTTGACGAAGAGAGCCTACAAATTACCGGCCCCATGCACGTGATGCAAGCGATAATGGTCCATGAGCAGCGCTTGAACAAAATCGATGTGAAAATAGCGCAGCAACAAGTGTCCGCAATGCAAGCCTTTGTAATGCCTTCTGTTGGTGTCTCCGAGCAATCGCAAGCCTGTTTACCGCAAGCCTGTGACGACGAATTATATGAGCGGCTTAGTGCTTTAGACGAAAAAATACAGATGTTGGAAGAAGTTATTATGAACTTACAGCTGACCTTAACCAATGTCCAAAGTTTCGCCATGGAATCCAGTTTGGCGATGATGAAATTACAAAATCAAATTAATGCTTCTGCTCCTGCTACGCTTGCTCCTGCTACGCTTGCTCCTGCTCCTGCTACGCTTGCTCCTGCTACGCTTGCTCCTACGGTCGTTGCTCCTACACTGCCTGACGCAGTTACACTCGACGTCACTGACCTCGGCTCCATTTAAATATCCGCAATTAAATTGACCGTACGGCGCGTATTGAGTTCGTCTTCGTTTTGCGGAATGTGCTGTAAAATCGTATTTAGTTCGGCCTGTATTTCTTTACTCGCCTCTGTATCCCCAACCAAGAGCCGCACGTTCATTTCTTCGTCCCCGTTCATGGATGATTTCGGCGAAGAAACAGTAGACGAGGTTGAGGAGACTGAGGCGGCATCGTCCACCGCTGGCGTTAGCGGTCTTTTCATCAGAGTTTTCCCCGCTAAAGATTTACTTTTATTCAAATGGAAATCTTCATTCACAATACCGAGCATTAATTTGGATTTAATCGTCAATCGACCGAAATATTTAGAGTGGTGCGAAATAAAAGTATTCAAATAATTCTCAAACATATGGATTCTCTCCTCCAAAATAATATTATTATACAAATGTTCATGTATAATACTGTGTATATTGATGCCCATTTCGGTGTTTTTCTTCTCCTTGGTAAGTTCTTCTTTTCTCGCGGAGAGATATTCCTTTAATACGTGAATCGCGCTATGAATGGTGTTGTTGATTTCGGCGGTCACATTAAAATCATAGATTTTGGTCGGTTCTAAATCCTTATAAAGGGGGTATTTTTTATGGCTGATGAGCAATTTCTCGACAATCGCCTTATCTTTGATTTCTTTGCTAATAAAATCATACAGCATCCGATGGAGTTTGTAGTACTCGCAATAAATCCGGTTATCAATAAAATTAAACACATTTTTCATATTGTCGTACTCTAACTGTATCAGTTTATTTTGAAAATGAAAAGAATCAATTCCTATCGTATAGTTTTTCTCTCGGTGCGTTTTTACCATCTCCTGATAGAGCTGATTCAATATTTGTAATTTTTCATCGATTTCGGTAAATATATTATTTAACTCGATGCGCAGTTGCTTGACAAGTTCAAAGTTATTTAACGCGTTTGTTTTGGGCATTTTTTCTCTCACGTTATATAATTTGAGGGCATTTTTATTTTTTGGCACTATTTATTTTTGGCACTATTTATTTTTGATACTAATATATAAACATGTCAAATGAAAATACCATACTACCCGTATCAACACATGTGATTGACTGGAGCCCACAACACGAGAAAATTCTTATTGACTGGGCCGATAAAGCCACCTGTTATAAATGGTTACATGAAAAAACCACGAGAGAATTTGCGCGAAAAAATCGCTGGTTCACCATTCCGGTGATTATTATGAGCACCGTCACCGGTACGGCCAATTTTGCCCAAGACAAAATCCCTGCGTCCTATATCAGCGCCTACACCATGGCCATCGGCACCATCAGTTTAGTGGCGGGCATCATGACGACCATTCAACAATTTTTGAAGATTAGCGAGTTAAATGAATCGCATCGCGTCAGTTCCATCTCGTGGGGCAAATTTCATCGGAATCTTAAGGTCGAACTGGCCAAATCGCCTACCGAACGCACGCCCGTATCGCAACTCATCAAGGCCAGTAAAGAAGAATTCGACCGTTTAATCGAAACCAGCCAAGGCATACCCAATCACATCGTGGCCTTATTTAAAGAAACATTCTCGGGTGGCGACATTCTCTATGATGTGAATGGCAATAAATTGCCGATGACCGATAAACAAATTTTATTCAATGAACTGACCAAGCCTGAACTATGTGATTCGCTCGAATCGGTAAAAAAGATAGTCTATAAGGCGCCTATTGTCGTGGAGCCTGTCCAAATAGAGGGTATTCCGATTGTCATACGAAGCAAAGAGCGAGAGATAATTGATAATTTTATCATTTCTTTTGAGCAAGAAAAAAAACGGTTGCCGACGTTGGAAGAAATTCAGGACAATAACGAAGAGACCATTTCGATTCATTTAATCCAAGCGGTGCTGGCTGAGATAGATGGGAAAAATACGTATAACCCGATTTATATGTCATCGGTCTAAATGAATGGGTCCTAAATGAATGGTCCTAATTGTATGCCTAATTGTGCAAAAAATTGAATTGCTTTGGCTGCTTGAAGCTTATTTTAACCCTCAACCAACCTTAACGAAAATGTCTTTCATTCAATCATCCGCCAACATCAGTGCCAACGCTTCGCAGCAAGCAACCCGCCAACTTTATAACATCACCCGTTCGGAAGCCACGTGGCTGGTAACGAACTTTATAGCCGCGCAGGACAAAGCGATGGATGGTTCAATTGAACCGTTTCGGGTCTTTCGCGATGCGTTAGAAACCGAAAAACCCGCCTACCTCGGCAAGTTTAATAATTCGCAGAATGCCGTGGTGCAAGGTACGTTCTATGCGATGGCCGGGCATATATATCAGGTCATTCAGTGGTTGTTTGCGAAAGCGGGCGATATAAATCACGATGCGAAGGTAAAGGCCTTGTGTAAGCACTTGCCGACCAGCGAAGCCATCGCCTATGTGTCGATTACCTATTTGAACTGGGCAGTCTACAACTGGCATTTTCGCAACGAAAAAACCATCAACGAAGAATTGAGCGACAACTGCTATGAAACGCATACGTGTGCTATCTGCGCCTTTCACGGCAAAGATGTATTTTATTACAGCACTGCGTATGGTTTGGAGCAGGCGGTGTGCGAAATTTGCGTGGAAGGACCTGAAGAGTATGAAAAAAATGATGACGAAGAGTATGTGCCGAGTGAAGAAGAAAGCGAAGCAGAGACAAGCGAAGCAGAGACAAGCGAAGCAGAGACAAGCGAAGCAGAAGCAGAGGCAAGCGATTCAGACGACGAGGAAGACGACCCGGATTATGTTTGCGAAGAGGAATCGGACGATGACTACTCTGATGAGGATGACTCTGATGAGGATGAGTCTGATGAGGACGACTCTGATGAGGATGAGTCTGATGCCAGCTCGAATGAAACGGAGGAAACGGACGTTGAAGGAAGCGAAACGGACAGCGCAAGCGATGAAGAAGCCGAAAAATCATTTGGCTGTACCGGATGTGATTATTCTTGGCGGGATGGATGGCGAATGGGATGGAGGGCCGCAATGAAACATGTACGAAACTACGCCATTGCGCAAAGAGCGAATGAACCGGAAGCGCCTAGATGTGCTACCTGCGACATATCTCATCGCGATTTAAAAAAATGCGCGGGTCAGTGCGGCGGGCTTGTGCGTTATTGCTCGGAAAGGTGCCAACGAGAAGACTGGGCGCAACATAAGCTGATTTGCCGACTTTAGAGTTTGATTTTGTAATAAATAATTAAGAAAAAGAGAGAAAGGATTACGATTCTTTTTTATTTGCATAAAATTGAAATACTTTTCATCCAAGTATCCGTTAATAACACACTCCCCCTCTATTGAATTAAAAAATGGCCACTGGATATATTTACGCAATCACTTGCGAAGAATTGCCCGGAGTAATGAAGGTCGGATTCACTCTGCGAACACCTGAAATAAGAATAAAGGAACACAATCGATGGAATTGTTTGAGACCAACGATGTCTAGTGTATGGTGGAAAATGGGTTTTGAAAAAAAAGTCTACAATGCCAGACGAAAGGAACGCATACTTAAGGTCCTTCTCTCCAAATATTGGATAGAATTTGCCGATAGATGGGAAAATAGTACTTACACCGAAATCTACGGTATCTCTGTGGAAAAGTTTTTAAAGTATTATCGAATTATGATAATGGTTGAAAAAGAAATCGAAAAAAAGTGGGATTTTATTACGGAGGAGAAAAAAAAATATACGACGCAAAGAATAATACAACATGGGAACTATATTATGAAAGACAGCGGAGAATATGAGATGATGAATGAGACGGGGCCAATGTCGTATACGAAGCCATCGTGGATGACGAGCTGGTCGCCATTACCTACAATCGCTTTCGTGGTCAAAGATGTAAAAGATGAAGATGAACCCGAAGAAAATTTTGTAGGGAGAAAATCGTATATTTATCGATAAATATATATATTGATTTTGTAATAAATGATTAAAAAAGAGAGAAAAAGGATTACGATTCTTTTTTATTTGTCCCGACTATTGAAAGTGGGGACATATATTAACGAAAAATTGATTTAAAATCATTTCCTCCATTAAAGGTAACCACCAACCTTTTAAAATAATGAAGCTCGTATTCGCTAACGCCCGCAAGTGCCAACAGTTTGCCGCTATGTTCGCCAACTTGAAATCATTTACATCAAATACATCCATCTATTTTAGGACGGATAGTGTCTATATCCAATGCCTTGACGATAGCCATTGCTCGCTCTTCGAATGCCAACTCTCGCGTGCTTGGTTTAAAACGTATGAGTTTGACCCAGAAACCGATACGGCGACCATTGGCGTCAATATCGCCATGATGAATAAAATACTTTGCATGTGGAATGATTCGCAAGAAATGACGATTGAGACACAACCGGAAGCAGATAAGCTTCATATTAGCTTTGAAAATGCCAACAATGCTGCCGCCTCCGGCCAATTTAACAAATATTTTGAAATCTCACTCGTTAATATTGAAAGTCAGCTCATGGACGTCGTTATAAGCGAAACCACGGTCGATATGACTATCGAGTCGAAGGTCTTCCATTCGCTTATTAGTCAGCTGACCATCTTCGATGATGTGCTTACCTTGACGTTTGGCGAAGAAGAAGTCGAATGTGTTTCGTCGGGCTTGGAATGCTCGATGACGGCCAAAATTGATGTCGGGTGGCTAGCAGCATACGCTGTCCCCGAAAATACGGTGCTCAAGCAAACCTACAGCCTCAAGTACGTGCAAATGATGGCCACCTTCAACAAACTCGCGCCCGAGATGGAGCTCGGTTTTAGTGCCGAGATGCCCATGCTCATGAAATACGCCCTCGGCGACAATAATGACCCTGAGAGTTTCGTGCGGATTCATTTGGCGCCCAAGATTGTCGACGAGGACACGGAATAAATTTTATAGAAAAAGAATAAAAATAAAAAAAGAATAAAAAAATAAATATGTACAATTTTTTTATTCCACATGAATGACTTTAAAGCGGAGATGGCGGTCCAGGTCAAAGGGTTGATAAATATTTTCAATGACGTCAATATATTGCTTTATAACGTTGTTATTCTCTCCTTCTTTTGTTTCGATGATAAAGGTCCACTTCGATTCGTGATTATAGAAGAGCAGCTGATTATTTTCACCCAAATGTTCCTGTAAGGTATCCTTTACCATATAATATTCGGCTGTTCCCGTTTCCCCGCCGAAAGGCTCTTCGATGCCATCCACATAGTGCATTATTGCTACGATTTCAATTATAGTCATCTTATTAGTTGATACGTTAAATAATAAACATAAATCAATTTTAAATCGATTTTATTAAAAAATTGAAATACTTTTTCTATATACACGCTATTATAACAAAGCTAAACATGGCAGATTTGGAAAAACAAGTATTGGAAAATGGGTTACGAATTGAGGAGATTCCGATGGAATTACGAACGGAAAAAGTTTGTATAAATGCGCTGAAATGGGGACTGAAAATATATAAAACAACCGATTATAAAGAGCAAAGAGAAATGTGTTTTCGGATTATGAATAGTTTTCCGAAAGAAATTTTACTTACTGGATTTGTTATGGGACACTTAACGCATTTCGCATAAATTCGACGGTTTACACCCTTGGGCATGTATCGGCGTAGCAAGTAAAACGCCGATTTATTTTTATTAACCGGAATGTTGTTTAACCATAAAAACAACACTAACATGTTTAAGTTCGGCATATGCTTTTAAATCTACGGATAAATCAAAATCAAGGGGTCTGGATGCGCTATTTACGCCATATCTCCCATATCCCCATCTTTCCGTCTCTAAAATATCTTTTACGGGAACTAACAAGTATTGTTCAAATAGAGTGCCATCATTTAAATCGGGTTCTACTTCACTGCTAAATTTTGATTTATAATAGGAACCCTTCGTGTTGAACTCCTTTATTAAATATTCTTTAAATGCTAAATAGTCTTCAGGTAATTCATTATCGTCTTCGCCATAGCCCACTATAGTTTTATAGACTTCATTATAATAACCATTACTATCTTCAATACAACCATCGTATACCATTGTTTTTATTAAAGAAAAGTTTGATTCGTTTATTTGTAATATGAGGTCAGCTAATAAAATCTTTAACCCAATGGAGGCTGACGCGGTTTCCGACTTTCCCATTATTATATAATTATATATTTATATATTTATATTGTAATTCAGCGTTTTACTAATACATGTCCAACCGTGTAATAAAATTGAAATACTTTCCTTTTTTTATCATAACCATAACCCAGACGATAAACAATGGCAGACACAAGAAGCAATATAGAAGACCCGGACTATGATTATATGACCTTTGAAAATGACGCATTTGATGAAGAAGCAGCATTCGGTAAAAATCAATCACTATCCTCCAAAGGGGATGAAAAAATATACACAAGCGTATGTATTGTCGCCATTATAACACTCTTTATAATGGCGCTTTTACTAGTTCGATTACTTCATCTCTTTCAAGCCAATGAAATAATCTACGACCAAATCGACCAAGGTACGTATAATATCTACACGAATATACAGTTTTGCATGTTCATCGTCTTCTTCATCATCCATGTCGCTGTTTGGGATTGATGCAATGTGTTGATATATTCGCAAAAAATTGAAATGCTTTCCTTTTTTTATGACAACCTTAACCCTCAAACGAACACACAGCAACCGAAGATGAACAGTGAATTTATTCAGCTCGAACCGATGTACGAAACCGACGAAGGCCTCGAATTTATGGTCGACCCCAACGATTATAAGGCCATCGCGACGCAAATTGCCATGGGCACCTTCCGGATGGCCTTCCATTTCCAATCGGTCGATTGCGCTGCTATCTATGGCGTGACCAATAAAAATACCTGGCTGATTGACCTGGCTGTCTACCAGTACTTACAAAAAAACCCCTACGATAAGCGAATCTTGTTGAAATTGCTCGTCTTGGGTCATTTCGATATCGGCATTTCGCGCCTCGGCAGTTACCACCTCATCAAAGACGTTACGCCCTACGGAGACGAAGTCAATAAAGAAATCAACAATCATTACATGGAACTCCGGACCGAGCCTGGCAATGTGGCCTGGCGCTCCATCACCTGGGATTTATTCGAACAATTTGTCACAGATATGAACGACCAAGCGCAGATGTATGCCGTTATGCCTAAGCGATGGGCCGAAAGACAGCTGATTGCTGAACTATAAAATGCTGAACTATAAAAAATGCCGACCTATAAAAAAATGCTGCGTATCAACCCAAAAAAACAAGTATTGAAATAAAATAGTTAATGCATCTTATCTACATTGTTCTTGTTTTTTGTATAGTTCTTTTTCTCTATCTCCATGTTTATTTCCATTTAAAAACAAGCGATGATTTAGAAATCTACGAAATCGAGAATCCCTCCAAAGATAAACTCGAAGAGATTTGCGATTTGCGGCAACCCGTGCTTTTTCAATTTCAAAATGAGCGGATTTTTGAATCGTGTCAACGCGCCAACATCCTCGATACGTACGGCGCCTTTGATATTAAAATCCGCAATGTCAAGCAATCCGCCCTCGACAATGAAAACAATTTATACGTACCTTTTGCCTTTAGCAATGCTTTAAAGGTCATCAAAGAAGATACGGAGCAGAAATATCTCGTGGAAAATAACAGCGACTTTCTCGAAGAAACTGGCATCATCAAAAGTTTCCGCTACAATGATGTTTTTTTGCGCCCGTATATGGTCGCGCAATGTAGCTATGATTATCTGTTCGCCAGCGAAGGTACACAAACCCCCTTCAAGTATGAACTGAATTATCGCAATTATTTGCTCGTGACCGAAGGCAGCGTCAAGGTGAAATTAACCCAGCCCAAGAGTTCGAAATACCTTTACCAGCAAAAAGACTATGAAAATCTCGAATTCAGTTCGCCGATTAATCCGTGGCAGGTTCAGGCCCAGTACAAGGCTGATTTTGATAAAATCAAATGTTTAGATTTGGTCTTGAAAAAAGGGCAAATCCTTTACATTCCCGCTTATTGGTGGTATAGTGTTGCGTTTGGCAAAGAGGCCAGTCTCTCCACTTTCAAATATAAAACCTATATGAACACGGTCGCCATTCTCCCACAACTGGTCATGCGCTTATTACAGAGCCAAAATGTGAAGCGCAATAATGTGGCCATTTTAAATACGGCTGTAATGAAGCCTAGCGTTGTAGAGCCTGTTGTAGAACCTGTTATAGTAAATATGGAGCCTATCCTGGCTGCGAATGAGTTATTGCCTTCAAACGCTCTGCAATCAAACGCTCTGCCTTCAAATGCTTTAAGTTCATCTGACCTCCTTTCATCTGACCTCCTTTCATCTGACCTCCCTCATTCAGCTTTAGAAACGACTGTTTTATAATATAAATAGGTTATATAAGATGTATAAAACCTATAAAAAGAAGAAGCCCAAGCGGCCGAATAAAGCGACCCGAAAGAAGAAAAAGGTTCCCATCTTTGACGCGGCCAAAGTCCATCCGGCATCTCTCCGTTTTTAATAGAGGTTTTGCCATTAAGTATTAGGCTTCGCCATTAAGTATTAGGCTTCGCCATTAAGTATTAGGCTTCGCCATTAAGTATTAGGCTTCGCCATTAAGTATTAGGCTTCGCCGTTAAATTAGCTTTATATAGTATATAATGCTACTTAAACAAATATTGATTTCAGGCATGGTTATGCTCGCCTTAGATTTCGTCTATCTCTCCACGTTCAGTAAATTTTTCAACACATTAGTTGGCTCGATTCAGGGCTCGCCGATAAAATTCCGCTTAGCTGGAGCTCTCATATGCTACGCCTTACTCATCGTCGGTCTCAATTATTTCATCATCGGGCCCAAAAAATCGATAGCAGATGCGGCCCTTTTAGGGTTGGTCATTTACGGGGTCTATGAATCCACCAATTATACCATTCTCAAAAAATGGAATCTCCAAGCGCTGGCGCTGGATACCTCTTGGGGCGCCCTGCTGTTCGCGCTTACCACGAAAATAACCTATGCTTTGACCTAAGTTTGCGTATGTTTATATCTTTGGTATAAATATCTGAAAAACAACTTTTCCAGGTTTGAAGCTCAGAACCCATTTTTGGACATTTCTAGAAATGTCCAAAAATCAGGAACGCCGTTCCGGTCTGTGAAAACCCTGAAAAAGTGACTTGTGACCATAATGCTCTCATTTCCATTTTTTCTTAGAAAATGTTGTGATGCTAATTTTTTCATGTTTTTAAAGAAACCATTTAAAATTTAAAGAATATGGCCATATATTAAGGAATATGGAAACTTTATTTTCCGCAAATTCCGCATTTTCCGCAGAAATTTATAGCTGCCAATTTTGTCACACAATATGTAGCAAGAAAAATGACTGGGCTCGCCATTTGCTGACCAAGAAGCATATAAGGAACACGACGGGAAAAATGGAAACCAATAATTCCGCAACCGAGTTTAGGTGTAAATGTGGCAAACAATATAATTCAAAAAGTGGCTTGTGGAAACATACCAAGATTTGTACCTATAAACCAGCAAAAACCCAATTTCTGAAGAATGAACCTTTGCCGACGGATGTTACATTTCTCACCAATTTAGTTTTGGAAGTGGTAAAAAATAATAACGAACTACAGAAACAAAACAGCGAATACCAGAAACAAAACCATGAATTTCAAAAACAGATGCTAGAAGTCTGTAAAAAAGGCAACAACATAAACACGAACAATTCATATAACAACAACAAAACCTTCAATCTCCAGTTCTTTTTAAATGAGCAATGCAAGGATGCCATGAATTTGACCGAATTTATCGATACGATGACCTTAGAATTCTCGGACCTAGAGGATGTGGGTAAGCTCGGTTACGTCGAGGGGATTAGCAAAATCATGATTCGGAAACTGAATGAATTAGATATTTATAAACGGCCGATTCATTGTAGCGATTCGAAGCGCGAAATCATGTATGTCAAAGAACATAATGTCTGGGGAAAAGAGAAGAACAGCAACGAACACATCCGTAAGGCGATTAAAAAGGTGACCCATAAGAACGGCGGGTTGTTGGTACCCTGGAGCTTGGAAAATCCGAATTGTATGAACCTGGACCATCACCTCAATGATGTTTACTTACGCATGATGGGCCAGTCGATGGGCGGCAGCGGGGAGTTTGTCGATAACGAGAATAAAATCATGAAGAAAATTGCCAAGGCGGTGTTTATTGATAAGGCCTAAACATTTACTGAATAAATATAAACACATCTATTACTATAATTATTACTCGCAATGAATATTAATTATGAAATCCGAGAAACTGAGCAGTATGGCAAAGGGCTTTATACCCTAGACAATATCCCCGCCGGCACGCGCATCTGGACCTATACATTAAATGAAAATGTCTTTGAATATGACGAAGCGCAAAGCATTGCGTATTTAGAGGGGTTGCCGAATCACGAAGCGCAGCAAAGGTTTCTGGATGCCAGTTTTGGCAAAGGCCCGGTGCTTTGTTTAATTCGTGACGACGGGCAATACGTGAACCACGCGGCGGCACCGGCCTGCAACTGTCAAACAGATTTGGTTAGCGGGCATTGTTATAGCCTCCGCGCGATTGAAGCCGGCGAACAAATCTTTGAAGATTATTCGGGCTTTTCGCATCCGCCCTTCCTCTTCCCCCTGCTGAAACAATATGATTGCGAACCAGATTACTACGTGTTGCCGTTTGAATAAAAATAGACTATTTCATCTATTTATTGTATTGGGAAATAGAGAATTCTTGAAAAACAACTTTTCTGGGTTTGAAGTTCAGAACCCGATTTTGGACATTTCTAAAAATGTCCAAAAATCAGGAACGCCGTTCCGGTCTGGGAAAACATGAAAAAACCACTTGTGAGCATAATGCTCTCATTTCCGAAAATGGATGAAAAATGTTGTGATGCTAATTTTTTCATGTTTTTAATAAATAATGCGGAAAAGTATTTAGAAGTTGCAAAAAATCTTATAATTATTATAAGATTTTTTTGATATAAAAAAATTAATCTATAATATATAAATGCCTAAGACCGAAATTGATTATTCCAATACGATTATTTACAAAATCACATGTAAAAACAAAGATATAAAGGATGTTTATGTCGGACATACTACCAATTTTGTGCAGCGGAAGCATGCACATAAACAAAGTTGTAAAAATGAGAAATCACCAAATCATACATGTAAGGTCTATGAAGTTATTCGCGCCAACGGTGGTTGGACCAATTGGCAAATGGAAATAATTAATTTTTTTAATTGTGCTGACCATTATGCGGCTAGGAAAAAGGAGCAAGAATATTTTATATCATTGAACGCAACACTTAATAGCATTGAACCTTTTCCTAAACCTAAAATGATAGTAAATAACAAAGTGGAGAAAATAGAGAAACCTGTATATTTTTGCGAAACATGTGACATCAATTGTACTGATTTAAATACGTTTGATACGCATAATAAAACAAAAAAACATCAAAAAAATTTAATAGACAAGTTGGATGCAAAAAGTTGCGAAAAGATTGCCAACAAATATGATTGTGAGTTGTGTCACTATTTTACATCACGAAAGAGTAGCATGAATAAACATTTATTAACATCAAAACATATAAATAGAACGAAATTGACTATTTTCGAACACCCAAGTTGCAACAAACAAAATTATAAATGTAAAAATTGTGCCAAACTATATAAAGTTCGTAATAGTTTATGGTATCATGAACAAAAATGTGTTTTAAAAGAAACACCAGAAACTATTTTAGAGAAAAATGAAAATGTAACAATTTCAAATATTGTTATGGAATTAATTAAAAGCAATACAGACCTCCAAAAACAGATGCTAGAAGTCTGTAAAAAAGGCAACAGCATAAACACGAACAATTCGTATAACAACAACAAAACATTCAACCTCCAATTCTTCCTCAACGAGCAGTGTAAAGACGCAATGAATTTGACCGACTTTGTGGATTCGATGACCTTAGAATTCTCGGACCTAGAGGATGTCGGTAAGCTCGGTTATGTGGAAGGCATTAGTAAAATCATGATAAGGAAACTGAATGAATTAGATATTTATAAACGCCCGATTCATTGTAGCGACGCGAAACGAGAGATTATGTATGTCAAGGAGCATAATGTCTGGGAAAAAGAGAAGAACAGTAACCAACACATCCGTAAGGCGATTAAACGCGTAACACATAAAAACGGTGGGTTGTTGGTACCCTGGAGCTTGGAAAATCCGAATTGTATGAATTTGGACCATCATTTGAATGATGTCTATTTAAGGATGATGGGCCAGTCGATGGGCGGAAGCGGAGAGTTTGTTGATAACGAGAATAAAATCATGAAGAAAATCGCGAAGGCGGTGTTTATTGATAAGCTATAAATGTCCAGACATAACTATTTTAGGCACCTATTATATATGCCTACCACCCGAAGGAATATCTATTTTTCCACCTTAGCCAAACATTATATCGCCAACATTAAAGAAATACGGAAATTATTGCGTGAAAAGAGGGCGGAATACGACGTGGCCGTTTTTCAAAATAACGTAACGAAAATGGAGAAAAAGAAAAGGGAATTTGACGATATATGGATAAAAAAATGGCCTTATTATAATAACGAAATTGACATTGCCCGCGATGACGAACCGCGACCAGCTAACGCCAAGCCGTATCCAGCCGATGGTGCTTTACAGCGACTGAATGCCAAAGAACGGTGGGAAATTATAGCTACGGCTTTACTCGCGCGGCGGGGAGTCGATAAGCGAAGGCGTTTAGAAGGCTTGGTGCCTAAGGTAAACGCGGTGTTCGATGGAGCGATGTTCAAAAATATGATAACAAAATATATTAATCCGACAAGATATGAACATCCGCCCTCTTACCCGAGAGGGAGTAGCGCAGACTATGACGAGCCGGATGAGGAGTGGCCCGAATATATGAACCCCGAGGCGAGACAACTAACACCCCCCGCTAATCCGTTCCCCGGTCGAATGCCAAGGTATCGCAATCGACGAACCCGAGGGGCGTATGATAAAACACCGGAGGGGTCGCCGGGATTGGTAGTAGAAGGCACGGGTGCAGCACCCAACTATTCCCCGCAAGATTATCAACTGGAAGGTGGGCGGAAAACACGTAGGCGCAGCAAGCACAAGCCAAGCACAAGAAAGCATAAGCGGACCAGCAAGCACAAGCGAAGCACAGGAAAGCATAAGCAAAGCAAGCATAAGCGGAGCAAGCATAAGCAAAGCAAGCATAAGCGGAGCAAGCATAAGCGGAGCAAGCATAAGCGGAGCAAGCATAAGCGGAGCAAAACCTACAAAAAATAATTATGAAAATTGAAATAAATATAGCCAAACATATTAAGTGTATCTTCATATGTTTACTTTACGCGTAGCCAATCGAGATTATACGGAATGGACTTTTCTAGAAGAGCAGCAGACCCTAGAAGAACAGCAAGAGTTAGACCTCTCGCCCCTCTTACACAAGCTCTTCCACGGCGACACCTTTAATGCCGCCGGCCACCGCCTTACGTCCCCTTACCGCGCAAAGGAAGCAATATGCGGCGTGCTTTTAACCAGCGAAAAAACCTATGGCCGCGCCCCCAATGGCAAATTGCTCTATAAGTGCGTACCGGACGCGGAGCATTTGCCCTGTTTCTTTATACCGTACGAAGAGAAGATTTGCGGCTTTCATAAAAGCAAATGCGACCATTATATTACGTTTAAGATTAGCGAATGGACGGAGAAACATCCGCATGGGTTAATAACGAATACGTTTGGCTCCGTGGAGGATACAGAGGCTTATCTAGCCTATCAAATGGCGTGCAAGGATATCAACAGCAGTATAAAAACTCTCAATGCGGCGAGTTTGCGGGCTCTGCGCGAAAATACTCTCAGTCCGATTCCCCTCTATTGCGAAGGTTTGCCGATTGAAGACCGGCGGCATCTGAAGATTATCTCCATTGACCCCGCGGGCTGTAATGATATGGACGACGCGTTAGGCATTCGCACGCAGAATGGGGAAATCATCTTAAGTATTTATATCGCCAATGTGCCGATGGTACTCGAGTATTTAAACCTCTGGTCATATTTGACCGACCGCATCGCCACCATTTATTTACCAGAGCATAAAATTCCTATGTTGCCGATTGCGCTCTCGGACAATGTCTGTAGCCTGCGCGAAAAGACCGACCGGATTGCCTTTGTTTTAGATGTTTATCTCAACCCGCACTATGTGGTGAAAGCGATAACATATACGAGTGCGATTATTCGGGTCGAGAAAAACTATACTTATGATTCGAAAGAATTGCTGGCCTGCGAGGAGTATAAAAACCTCTTGAAAACTACGAGAGAATTAAATCATACGCATTTGGGGTACGTGGAGAAAATTACCAATAGCCATGAAGTGGTCGAGTACTGTATGTTATTGATGAACCACGAATGCGCAAAAGTCTTGGAGAGCAAAAAAACGGGTATTTTCCGGTCGGCCGTAAAAAAGGCTGAGGAAAAAGAGGAACCGGAAAAAGAAACAACGACCGACTACGAATTTGCCCTGCCTGAATTAAACCACATCTTCCAACAGATGGTCGGGGAATATTGTGGATACCCGGACCGCAAGCCGCATGCGCTCATTGGTCCTGGTTTAAAGAGTTATGCGCATGTCACCTCGCCCATCCGGCGGCTCGTCGATGTTGTGAATATCTTTGTGCTGCTTGAAGATAAATTTCCATGGACGGCGGAGGCGAAAGCATTCGCGAGTAAATGGCAAGGCCAGCTGCCCACCATCAATGCGAAAACCAAGGCCATCCGGAAATTACAGAATGAGATGGCCTTGTTGGAAGCGTATGAAAAAAAGAAGGACCAGTTCTATAGGGGCATCGTCTTTCAGAAAACGACATGCAACAGCCCCGCATTATACAAATACCAGGCATATATACCGGAAACCAAGATGCTGACGACAGTGTATAGCGCGAAAGAGTATAAAAATTATGCGACGGTGAATTTTTCGGTCCATCTGTTTCTGGATGAGGCGAAAATGACAAAAAAGATTCGATTAGAGGTGTTATAGGGTGCCTCCGCTCCGCATGTAGAGGAGAGGCGAACGCCGGCTGATAAGTAGGCATAAAAATATACGAGCTATAATTTTATGCTAAAAAATACTCTCCCTGCTGAGCTAATTTAGCAGTAAAATTATAACCCGTATTGCTCTAGACGAGAATTGAACTCGCGATTATACCTTGGCAAGGTACCGTGATACCACTTCACCACTAGAGCTGATAGTTAGTGTATGCGATGTTTCTTTAAATACTTTTTGAGGTAAATATATTATAAATTATCCCGAATATAAATATAATAATCTTTTAAGGAAGGAAGGTACATGTCATTTTTATTTGAAATATCAAAAATGTTCTGTTTCAGCTCACCCTGTTGTAAATATGGATATATTACACCTAACATCATAATAACATCAAACCATACATGGTCGTTTGGAATGGTTCCTTTATAAAAATTACTTCGACCATAATCTATTATTTTTGGAATAATTCCGTGACTTTTAATAATAAATGTTTCCCCCTCTATACAATAATCAATGGTTCTTTCGTTTATAGAATCGATTAATAGATTTCCGGTATTGATATCTCCGTGATATATTTTATAGATTGAGGCTAATTGTATAATAACACAGGTTATTTGTAAAATAAGTGATTTAATTACATTTATCTCTTGATTTTTATTCAAAAAATCACTTATATCTCCATGTGCAATATAGTCGTAAACAAAAAAATGTAATTTATTTAAACCCTTGCCACAAAAACGTATTTGTTTTTTCATTTTTGTAATATATTTATTTTTATCATCATTGCATGAAAACTCACATATAAGCCGAGGTGTATTACGAAATCCAATGACTTCTTTCAATATAGTTAGTTCAATATGTAAATGTATATTATCTGCATCATATATTTTCACTACAACTGGTTTATCATAATCCTTTAATTCAGTTAAAGCTACATGAACGAAATCATCTTTGTGTGTAGAGGTTTCTTCTGCTGCTTTTAGTGTATGATAACCGAGCAAAAGATTTTTTCCACAATTTATTTTGTAGCTCTCCATACCGGCAATACGAGAACGAGGACATTTATGTAGTTTTTCAAAAACAGATATTTCCGTTGATTGGGGAGACCCTTTTTTTCTTGTTGTATTTTTTTTCAGTGTTGTTTTCTTTCTGGTTTTTGAATTATTCTTCATATTATAGTCATACATATTATATAAAAAAGAGGGAAATTAGTATATCTATTATTTTTGCTTGAACGACTTTATCGGCAAGACACATACCGCCCGAGCTTTTTATCGTACTCGTCCAGGTCATCGTAGTCGTCATCCGAAAGGGGGTCCCCCCCTTGGACCCCCCATTCGTACTCTTCTTCATATAGGGGGTCCTCGCCTTCAACCCCCGATTCGTATAGGGGGTCCTCGCTTTCATATAGGGGGTCACCCCCCTGCTCGTCATCTGCGGGGTGTTCTTCTCCTTCGTTTGAATCTTCTGTAAATTGCGCTTCATGGCATTCCCCTTTTGCTTTATACAGGGGGTCAGGGGGAGTATCCCCCTTTGCTTTATACAGGGGGTCAGGGGGAGTATCCCCTTTTGCTTTACATAGAGGGTCAGGGGGAGTATCCCCTTTTGCTTTATACAGGGGGTCAGGGGGAGTATCCCCTTTTGCTTTATACCGGGGGTCAGGGGGAGTATCCCCTTTTGCTTTACATAGGGGGTCAGGGGGAGTATCCCCCTCGTCATCACTTGAATCGTCCCAATTATCTTTGGTGTTTGCGCTCATTTTCTTTTCAGGTTTAAAAATGTTATTTTTTTATTAACATATTTCAATTTTATGTATATATATTATATATGTCAGACACATTATCTGAACTTATTAAAAGTAATTTATTAAAAATTAGTGCTGAACAATATGCAACATTTGGCGAGAAAGCTAAAAAAATGGTCGACGATGACGTAGGAATTATAAAAGATTCAATCGATAAGTGTTTCAATTATGTAAAAGACAATTGTCTGATAGAGCCTTTTACATTTAATAAGGGGAAAATGTATAGAGCAGGCTTATTAAAAGACCTTGATAAAAAGACACTTGAACCGCTTGGAAAAGCTATTAGCAAAAATTGTGGCTCTAAAGATGAGAATGAAGCGGTATGGTTTGCCAAAGAAGTGAAAGATGTTTATATACATAAGCGATTACAAAATTTGAACCCGGATGACCCAAGGTATGGAATAATATCATGTAAAAAAATCAACAATTCTTATGAAAAAGATGGTAAAACTGTAGATTTAAAATTTATAAATTTAAGTGACATCAAAACGGTAAAATGTAAGAATATTCGTCCATTAAATATATTAAATAAAGTACTTCAAACTCATTTTAATACTTGTTTAATGATACCGCTTCTGCGATTGTATAGCAGCAAATATTCATACGATAATAATTCTATTAAACTGATTGAATTTGATAATAAAGATACATACGCAGATAAAATCATCGATAAAAAGGTTCCTGGCTATCCTTGTGGCGGAGATGATAGTAAAAAGACCAGTATTAATAAGATATTTAAAGCTTGGAATTATTACGATGGTACGCGTAGTAGTTATTTTAATGAAGACCGTTTACAAATAACCGTATTATTTCAAATCATTGATATATTTAACAAATTGTTGGAAGAAAAGAATACTATAATATTAGGATGGGTCTGTGATGATGCCCCTACACCCAACTGTGATTTATTTCACGGCGAATTAGCAATAGCTATAAAATATCTACAAGAGCCATATAGAAACTGGATATTTTCAAAAGAAGATAGAAATTGTTCTTTATCTGTTTACACAATTGTAAGTGATAAATTAGTTAAACAAGATTTAGACCGTATTATAAAGGATAAGAAGGGTGGTGGGGGGCTGAAAAGACCATTTATAAATATAGAGGACAGTAACAATGAAGAGTCAGATGTAGATGAATATGAAGATAAAGAAGATGTAGAAGGAAGAGTGCCCGATATGACTGAACGTCAAACAAAAAGACGTAAAAGCAGTAGCCATAGTGATAACGTCCCCGATATAGATAGCCCGGGTAAAGTTATATTAGGTGATGATTTAAATAGTTATGAGGATGATGTTGAGGTAGAGGTTGATGATGCGGTTGTCCCAGATATTGACGAGAGAATAGCAGACATAAATAATTTTTTATTTTTTAATGATGAAAGTGAGATGGGGGGTGGAATTAGAAATAAAAAACGACGTGCTACTAAGAAACGGCGTGATACTAAGAAACGACGTGCTACTAAAAAACGACGTGCTATTAAGAAACGACGTGCTACTAGAAAGAAATATCACAAATAGCATCGTTTCACAAATAGCATCGTTCTACAAATAGCATCGTTCTACAAATAGCATCGTTCTACAAATAGCATCGTTCTACAAATAAAGCGATTGACTCGTCGCAATATATTTCAAAGTTAATCGCGGTATCTCTCGCAACTTCTCCAATAAAGCTATATTCTGTGTCAGCTCGCAAATGCGTTCAAATTCTAAAGCAATCGCATTGACCTTCAACAAGGCTTTCACAAATTCCCCGATAAAGATACCCACATAGTCCTTCACGGTTTGAATAATTAATTTACAGGTGAGCTCGTCTGGGCTATCACACCATTGTATGACATACGGCAATAAGTCGTACGTTATATCATAATTGGCGCCCGTGATTAAGAACGCGTCTTGTTCGGCTTTTAAATAGACGTCCAGGCGTTCTTGCATGTAGCCAACGAACTCGCGCATGGCGAGGGGACACGTATGAGAACGCAATTCATCGCTGACGGACAAAGGATAGAAACAACTGAACAAGCCGGCCAAATGCGCCGCATCGAGGGAGGCAAATTTATCCATACGCCAGTACAAATCCGTCATGGCGAGCGGATGCACTTCTTGGAGGTGCGCGGCAATACGGCCTTTCTCGGTTATTGTCATGCCTATTGTGCATGTGTCGACAGCAGTTGCGTTTGCTTCTACTGCGTTTGCTCCTACTGCGTTTGCAAATCCATTCTTTACCAAAATATACTGTAATTCATTCACCGTCACTGCCATATAGTTGATGGTATTTTTTTTATGGTACTGGGTTTCCGTGTGTTTCTTTTGCGCCTCCGCGAGGGCCTCTAATTTGGGCAATTCATTCAACAGGAATTTATGTTGAGTTTCCAGCGCGGTCATTTCGACCCGAGCCTTTTTCCGCGCCGCATTTGCCAGCAAGTTCAAGCTTGATTGAATTGCCTTATAACGTTCTAATGCCGGTAGTGGTGTCCGCGCCAACATCAATTGGGCTTCCTTGGCTTGAATTGCCAGCACATCTGTTGCTTCTTCTTTTTCATAGCCTCCCAGCTCTTTTTGAATATCAGCCGATAGCATACTCTGCTCCATAAAAGCCAGCATATCTTGCTTAGCCTCTACCATTGCCAAGGCCAAATTAAAGGATATTTTAAATTTCGAGGTCAATTTCTGAGGCGGGCCTGTGAGCATGTGTTTATACTCGCTGTTGGTCGGCAGTTCAAAGAGATTGACGCAGTGAAAGACATGCCCTAGGGTATCGAGCCCGCGCCGCCCCGCGCGCCCCGCCATTTGCGTATATTCGTGCGGATAAAGTAAGCGCATCGTCGAGCCATTAAATTTCGTTAGGCCGGCGAAAATCACCGTCTTGGTAGGCATATTGAGGCCGACGGCGAAAGTCTCGGTGGCAATAAGAAGGCGAATGAAACCTTTTTCGAATAACAATTCGACCATTTCGCGCAAGACGGGAATAATGCCTGCGTGGTGAATGGCAATCCCCTTTTCCAATAACCCGACTATGGTTTTGTACTCGGTTAGGTCTAAATATTCTTGGTAGTTGGGCAATTTGCTGGCCAAGATGTGGCGACATTCTTTCTCCACCAAGGCCGGTAGGCCACTGTCGTCTTCAAAAAGACTGAAATTAATGTCTTGGGCGGCCTGCTCGACGTGTTTGCGCGAGAAGACGAAACAAATAGCGGGCAACATCTCTTTCCCTTTCAAATGCCGTAGCAAATCACCGAGGACATACTGGCGTTTGATATACGTATTATTTTTTGAGAGATAATCAAGGACATCTTTCATTTTATAATAATTGGGTTCGTTGAAGACGCCGGCGGAGCTGGCAATGAGGATGGGTTGCTGGCGCAACTCTTCGATTTTCTTTTCGTAGGGACCCTTCGCGGACTTTTTTACCACCCCCTCGTTAACCGAAAGCCACATATAATGCGTAAGGGGCACAACGCGGGTATAGGTGGGAGCCAAGTACATCTTTTTTATATTCAGCTGCCCTTGCTGCTGCGCTTGCCCTATTTGCTGCTGCGCTTGCCCTATTTGCTGCTGCGCTTGCTTCGTTTTCTCGGCTTCAATCCACCCCGCAAAATCCTCCGGACGGTCAATTGTTGCCGAGAGCATCAAGAGCTGGACCTGCGGCGGCAGCATTAAAATGGCTTGCTCCCAGACTGAACCGCGCTCGGCATCATTGATATAATGCACTTCGTCAAAAACTACAGCGGCCAGTTCGGTTTCAAAATCCATTTCAAAGAGGAGAGGCAATCGGGCTTCATCGTGAGTGGCATTGATTTTCTTATTGAGTAAGGTATTGCGCAAAATCTCGGTCGTCATAATCAAGACATCAGCCTCGGGATTATCCTTGCAGTCGCCGGTGAGAATGCCGAAGGAAATATGCGGGAATTTCTTGCGCATATCGTAGAGTTTCTGATTCGATAAGGCTTTGATGGGCGAGGCATAAATCACCTTTTTCTTCTGCTTTACAAAATAGTTGATGGCAAATTCGGCGGGTAAGGTTTTGCCCGATCCGGTATGCGCGGTGATTAAGACATTGTCGCCATCGACGATGGCCTTGATGGCCCACTTTTGAAAATCACTTAGAATCAGTCTCCATCCGTGGCGCATGTAAGCTTCAATACTGTAAATCTCGTCGGAAGCTGGGTAAGGCATATCGCAAAGAATAACCATGATGTTTAAGATTTGAGAGAGTTATATACTCTTAGCAGTAAGAATTTAAATCAATTTTTATATGTAATTAGATGTAAATGGCCCGCGTGATTGTGGCGGGAAAATATCAACTCTTGAAAAAAATTGGAGAGGGTTCGTTTGGAAAAATCTTTTGGGGGGAAACCCCCCACGACCCCCCATCGCACCCTAGGGTACCACCCTCTGTTGCGGATTTCACTCCTTCTAGTGGGATACTCATTACAAATGGGGGGGCATGCAAAGCAGTCCCCCGTGCTATAAAAATAATGAGTTCATCGCATATTGAGGTCTTTCAAAATGAAGTGGCCATGTATGAAAAATTAAGAGAGATAAAAGGTATTCCCACCCTATATGAGTCCGGCATTGAAGGCAAATTTAATTATATCGTGATGGATTTGCTCGAGCAATCTTTAGAAGAAGTACATAAAAATTATGGAGACCAAATGTCTTTAAAGGTTGTCCTCCATTTAGCCCAGCAGATGTTAACCATCGTGGAACAAATTCATGCGTACGGGATTGTTCATCGGGATTTAAAACCGGCGAATTTTCTTTTGAAAACAAATGCGCAGCAGGTGAGTGAGTTGTATTTAATTGATTTTGGGTTGGCCAAGTGTTTTCTGGACGAAAAAGGGCGGCACTGTGCCATTAAAACAAACGAACATATCGTCGGCACGACCCGCTACATGAGTGTTAATACGCATCACGGTTTGACGGCTAGTCGGCGGGATGATTTAGAATCGCTGGGGTATATCATGCTCTTTTTATACCACGGCGAGTTAAGCTGGCAGAAGCAAACGGCGGTGGTGGAATTAAAACAAAAGTTGGATTTTCACAACAACAATATCGGCGAATTTATCTTGTTCGTTCTCTATTGTCGAAATCTCGGTTTTGCGGATAAACCCAATTATGATTATTTGCGCGGTATGCTCCTAAATTTAAATAAAATAAATACTTAAAGATAGGTGGTCTTATAAGAGTATATACAATGGCACCTACGACAGCACCCACAACGACTGAAACGACCGCAAGCACAGCAGCGACTGAAACGACCGCAAGCACAGCATCACCTGTAACAAGCGGACGCGTGAAGTGGTTTAACAACAAGGCCGGGTATGGTTTTATTACCGTAAATGACTGTGAGACAAATGAAGAGCGCGATATTTTTGTTCACCATAGCGAGATTAAGGTGGAGCAAACCCAGTATAAGTATCTGGTACAGGGCGAATACGTTGAGTTTGTGATTGGCGCTATTGCCCGGGAAAATAACATTGATGCTCATGCGACCAGCGTGCGCGGTATTAATGGGGGAAAGCTAATGTGTGAAACCCGCAATGAGGTGCGTTCGTATCGAACGGGGGAGCAGCCGAGACAAACGCGACCGACACAAGCAACGCAGGCACACGCGCAGCAGACACAAGCGCAGCAGACACAAGCGCAGCAGACACAAGCGCAGCAGACACAAGCACAGCCGAGACAAGCAACGCATAGAGAAGCAACACAAACAAGGCAGCGGCGCCCCCAGCTGGAAAAGGCTGACCAAACGGAGTGGATGGTCGTCCCTCGCCGCCGGACGGAGACCACTGGCTCGAGACCCGTCAAGCAGCGCCAACCCGCGATTGAAATCGCAAATTAAATATTATATTTTATAAAATTGATTTTAAAATATAATAAAAATAAAGACATTAAAAACATGTCAATAGAATCAAATACAATGGAAGAAAATGTTATTGTATGTGAGCCACCCAAAATACTCGACATTGATTCACAGTTTAGCACCATACAACAAAGTCTCACGAAATTTAAAACGTATGTATCAGATATTCAACAGCAATTGCGGACCTTGGAAAAATCGGTGAAAACTGCGAAAAAGGAAGAAAAAAAAGTTAGCGAAGCAAAGGTAAGCGAAGCAAAAGTTAGCGAAGCAAAGGTAAGCGAAGCAAAAGTAAGCGAAGCAAAAGTAAGCGAAGCAAAAGTTAGCGAAGCAAAAGTAAGCGAAGCAAAGGTAAGCGAAGCAAAAGTAAGCGAAGCAAAGATAACGCGGCAATCTAAAATGAACGGCTTTGATATTCAGCAGAAAATAACACCCGCATTATGTGCTTTTATGAAACTGCCGCCAGACAGCACTACCACGCGCAATGCCGCAACTCTCTATATCACCGAGTATATTCGCTTGAACAAACTGCAGGATATGAATGACCGTAAACGTATTCATTTAAATGAGGAAATGGCGACCTTGTTCAAGTTAACGGATACTAAACTGACGTATTTTAATTTACATAAACATATAAGCGCGCATATACTTTGAAAAGTATTTAAATTTATAAAACCAAAATTCAAATACTTTTTTCTATAGAAAAGCCCACACGTATGGCAAGGCTCATCATAGCAAACGCCACAAGTATGGAAAAAATAAACGCCGCTGCGCCCCAGAAGCCCGCCCCTGCTATTTTATAAAAGGGATTCAAGGTCGGTCCAAACACTTCCATTTTATAAATAAGTATATCCATAAGATACCCGATGGGAAAGGCCACTAAAATAAACTTCGGCAACTGCTCAACCGTATATGGATGCGAAAATTTAAAAACAAAATGCGTTATTACCATCGTATAAAGGATAGCTGCGACAATGGTTAGCCCAGCATTCGCTGCGGATACGATATCTCTCACTAGAGCATTGTTAATACCCGGTCGCAAGAAATAAACTTTCAGGGCTTTAATCGAATCGGGCGCATACGTTTGTCGGGATAAATAGTTTAAAATGATATCAGAAAAAAAGCCAATAAAAAAATAAAGAGTTATTATTTTTTTATGTAACATATATTATACCTATATATTTTTTTATAGTTCAATCCATGTGCCTAGCTTTTCAATCCATGTGCCTAGCTTTTCAATCCATGGTCGGGAAAACCACCGGCAATTGGTCGGTCACATAAAACGCCACCCCTTCTTTGGTCCAACTCACCACCAACGGCACGACGCTAACACCCCATTTCACCGCATTGATGACCGCCGCTCGATAGGCATCGTTATAGGCTGAAAACTGGAGCCGGTCTATGTCCGTCCGTTCAATCACGTACCCGAGTAAACAGCGGGTAACGGATTCTTTTTTTATGGTTGTTAATTCCCCGATTTTCCGAACCAGTTCGGCCGTTTCTTCTTCCCCGCAATTTTTTGCCGGAAAATAAGCCGTCTTTGAATTGAAGTAGTGGTCTTCTTTGACCCTTTTACCATGGGTATAATCCGCATAAGGCACGTTATTCACTTCCATCACAAAGGGAATGCCATCGGTACAGAACCCTACAAAACTAAAGCTCGAATCTACCTTGCCTTCGAGTTTCATATAAACATTGCGTTTAAACTGCTTCACTGGAGGCAAGGCTTTCATCAGATTCTTTTCAATCGCGCTTTCCATCACTTCAATCGCAATTTTCGGATTAATCGCAATAAATTGTTCGTTGTCATCATCGTCGTCTGAGAAATCGGATGAATCCGAGTCAACCGTTCCATCCGGTTTGGGCTCCTTTATCTTTTTCGGCTTGGGCGGCGGCTTGGGGTCATTTTTATGAAGGTTTATTTCGCGGAAAATGGATAAGAATATAGTATGCGTGAATGTCTCGCCATTCATTTGGTCTAAAATATACTCTTCTTCTTCATCCGGAGGACAAGGTGCGACTAATATATCCCAGCCGGATTCAGATATACCATCGCCATCGTAAGACGGGGTATGCGCCACAATCTCCCGATTATCTTTTAATATTCGAATATCAGAAAGGCCTTGAATTCGCGGAAATCTTTTTGACGGCCGACTGAGCAACTGCGCTTCGGTAATTCCTACGATTTGTAAAACAAATTGGCCTGACGTCATCTTTACAGTTATTTAATATACAAGAGTTATTTTTAAATCTAAATCAATTTTTTATATATATACATATACACATAAGTAATACCTATATAAATAGAAGTATTTCTAATATAACAATGTCAAATAGCTTTCCTGAAATTGTCGAGCGCGCTTTAAATGTGGTGAAAACAAACCCGGATTGGATAGCTTATGTGAAAGCATTCAACCACCCCGCCGGTTTCCTTTTCTGTGATGATAAAATACTGGATGACATCGCAGTGGCCGTTGATAAGGAAAATCCGGTACATAGCGGGTCTACCATCGCCTTGTGTTTACAAAAATGTAAAATAATATTGAATAACTTATAGCATACCTTATAGCATACCTTATATCATAAAACATTTTTTATCGACACATTTATCACAGTTCCCTTTACAAGTAAAGATGGGTTTTATAATTCGATTGCCACTAAGGTCGGTATCCATTGTATATATATTTAATAAGTATATATTAAGAATGTTTAAATACATCGATGCTTAGATATAAAATGGCACACGTCGCAAAAGGTTTATTCGAGACTTATCGCAAAAGTTTGTATGTGGTCGTACCTTTTACGACCTGTGTTGGGTTTTCCTCCGGCCTAATCGAAATTTTTACCAGCGAAACGAAAGTATCACCACTCCAGGTTTTTACGGATATTATTGGTTATACCACACTCGGGTCTTTAACCGGCGTGACCTATCCCCTAACTTTTCCGGTCATACTGAAAACGGTTATCAGTAATTAAGGATATAAACAGAATATGTTATTCTCTTTATAAAATATGGACATTCATCATCTCTTGCACGCATTAAACAATGACAATAACGAAGCGGTGGTAGATTTAGATTATGCGACGATTGCCAAACAGAAAAATGACCTCCTCCAACAACTCAATTTACCGAGAGAAGAATTAGTTGCGTTATATAAAAAATTAAAAGCGTATCGGTGTGTAAATACCTTGGAGGATTTGCGGTTTGGGGGCTATGTGCGCTGGATTTCTTTAAAAAACCCGGCAGTCATCAAATTGACGAATGGGGGTATTGTCTGCGATATCAAAAACATCAATGACGATATTCACGTGAAATGTAAAAATAGGATGAATATGATTTTTCAGTTGAAAATGTCTGAGGTGTTGCTCTTTCAAAAAATGAGTGAGCAGGAAGAGGTTATTTTGAAGGCCTTGAAGTACTTAGGGGGGTAAACCCCCCTACAACCCCCCTTAGCCGAGAGGTTAGGGGGCGGAGGTGGCGGGCGGACGCATTCCATAACACTATATCTATTTAATATTACCATTCAGAATTATAATATATAGCGCCTAAATAATCCAGCCATTCTTCTAATGTAAACTTTATAAAATCCGTAGGAAGTAAATAATTTTTATATTCCATATCAAACCCAAGAGAAGACATTTCATAGTAATGACCTTCGGCAGATTTCATAATATTTAAAAACTCTTCAATAGTGTGAATTTCTGATTTGTTTGCGCCTATTCCATCATAAACAATATATGGCATAGTATATAAATATAGTTATTCAATTATATTTATATACTATTCGGCGTTTTACTTGCTACGCAGATAAAGGTGTAAAAGGGGAACGCGTCCGCCCACCGCCTCCACCGAACGCATCCACCACCCACCTCATCCACCACCCCTCTTCACCTCTCGGCTAAGGGGGGTCGTAGGGGGTGCTAACCCCCTAACCTAAGCTATACTTATCCTTATCATCTGCCTTTGCTTTCTTCATAAAATCATTGGCAATCGTTTGCCCCACCTTTTTTAGCATTCCCTCTTTCAACAACGGCATTAGATTAATGAGATAAGTGGAGAGCGCATGACCCCAGTACGCGCATGTCTGGCCTTGAACTTGCCCCACCATTTTCATGATTTGCGCAACAAATGCCGCACTCGAGACATGAAACAGCGTTCCAGTCAAGCATTCCGTATTTTTTGTAATCACCGCGCCTGGTGTGATGTTTAGGATATCAAATTGTCCCTGGTATTCTTTGTAGATAGAATTAGCCTGGTAAAAGCCAAAAGCGTTCGCCGCCTCATACACACTCAAATACGGCACACTGATTTCATTCGATAAAGTCACCCCAAAGAGAAAATTCGGGTGCATACATTGGGCAGTAATATTGATTAAAGCGCTCTTTTTATCAGTTCTTCGCAGAAAAAACGGTATCGCCATATGCGTCAAGCGGCTCTGAACCATTGTCCCAGTCGCAATCACGTCCCGAATATAGTCCGCATTCATTTCGTGATAAGGATTCCAGCCGACCCGATGCCCCACATTATTCACTAGAATGGCTAAATCATCGCCCAGCACATCAAATGCTATTTGAATGTCAGCGAAGAAATCATCTTGGAAAGCTTGGCGAAAATCCTTGTATAATACTTTGGTTTGTATATGCGGATACAGTGCCGCAATTTGGTTAACTGTTTGGTCGGTGCGCATGGAACCAATCAGTAAGAGATTAAACCCGCGCTGGGCGAAGGCCAAGGCTAAATCATAGCCCTGCCCACTCGAAGCCCCGGTAATGACAACCCAACTCCCCATGCCATCTCTTCCGGTGCCATATCTCTCAATTAAATCTAATTCACTAAGCAAAAAATACTTGCGAAAGCCTTGGAGACCGGCTATAAGGAGTAAGAGGAGTTGAAAAATAATAAGCGATAATAATATCAATATAATTTTTGACATATACTATACACCTACTTTTTCGACAAAAAGCTTCCGCGTCCCTTTTTTCGGCAATAATTTTACCTTTTTCTTACAGGTAAATTTAAATACTTTCAGATTCTTCTTCTTTAAAACACTATTGTAGCAAACGGCAATGGCGCGTTTCTCTCCCATGCCGGCGCTCTTGCCCCTAATATTCTTTATACATTTACAGAGTTTAACGGCTAGGTAATGTTCGGCCTTTTCTTTAATAGCCTTGTTCGTTAAAGTTGAAGTATCTACCTTGTAAAATTTCAATATGTTTTTATAGTCACTATTAGTTAATTTCATTTATATATATTAGCTATAAATATTAGATATATGTGGAAATGGATACTGAATAAATGGACCCTGACGCCCATGATAAAAATCACATTTCTCCTTCTGCCTATCCTCCTTCTGCCCGTATTGTTTTATTCGAAAAATATATTATCATACGTTATTACACAGGTGTCTAATATGAATAAGCGTAATAGCAATAAGCCATTAAAAATAGTTGTGTTTGACCTGGATGAAACGTTAGGATATTTTACGGAAATTTCCATTTTTTGGGATGCCTTAGAACAATTTTATGGGCATAATTTATTCAGTGACAAATTTTTTGAGGTGCTGAATGTCTTCCCCGAGGTCTTTCGCCCTAATATGTTGAAAATATTAGCTGTACTTCAGCAGAAAAAGAAAAATAAAAAGCTATATAAAATTATCATCTATACAAACAACCAAGGGCCCAAGAGTTGGGTAAATATGATTAGTGACTATATCAACTTAAAGACCGGAAATACCGTATTTGATACTATCATCGCTGCGTATAAAGTAAGAGGCAAACAAATCGAGCCAAAGCGAACGAGTCACGAAAAAAGTGTAACCGACCTCACGAGTTGTACGGCTATTCCAGCCAATACCGAAATTTGTTTTATCGATGATTTGTACCATCCTTTAATGGATAAAGATAATGTCTATTATATAAATATTAAACCCTATCGTGTTTCGCTCCCTTTTGAAGAAATGGCTAGTCGATATTATGAGAAGGTACTGAAAAATACGACGCCGATTATTAAAAATGATTTTGTCACATATATGGTCGGCATTATGAAACAGTATAATTATATGGTTTTAAATAAGAGTGACGAAGAAGAAGAGGTAGATAAGATTGTTAGTAAAAAACTATTAAGTAATTTAGAAGATTTTTTAAAGTCCGAGAGAAATCATAGTACGCGAAAAAGACGGAGTAGGAGGGTAAAATCAATGCGAAATAATATATAAATGAAATAATGTATAAATGAAATAATGTATATAACGAATATATAACAAATATGGAACGCATAAAGCAAGGCAGCCAGCGCACGGAAGAAATAAATGACCGAATATCTTATCGCAATATGCCATCATCCGCTTTACAGCCACAATTTACTATGCGCCCGCTCTCCAGCAAATATGCGAAATTGCCCATAGTGGATAGACACGAAAATCATATGGTGCCGATACAAGTTCTCCCCTCATATGACATTGGCTCAACGTTTAATCCAGGAAATGCCCAAGCGCCATGGAGTGGTTTTGCGTCGAATATCAACGATGAATCGCGCTTAAGAAACCAATTTCATGCGCTTCAGCGAGGCGCCGGACAAGGATACTATATTCCGGCCAAAACGAGTGACTTGTATAATAAAGTCATCTTATCGGATGAGGTTGCGCCGCAACAACCCTTCCCCTCGCTCTTTACTCCATGTGCCTTCGAAGAATTTAATCCTTGCCCGGCTGGGTTGGGGGGTAATTTTTTTGAGAATTTCACTCGACAACAACTAAAGGAATTTGCTTAAACACTTTTTTATAAAAGATTGTATATAAAAGAGTATATATAAATGGGTAAAGCAACATATACGAGTGATGGAACGTTTATACCAATAGATGGTATAACTACCTACAATTTTGTTGTTATTGGAGGTGGAGGAGGAGGCGGGGGAGGGTATGGAATATATACTTTAGGTGGAGGAGGTAGTGTATTCAAAGTAACATATAATAATATCTCCAGTTCTTTGGAAGTAAAAATTGGAGGTGGAGGAATAGGAACAGTATTTGGTGGTAACGGTGCTGGTCTCACACAAGTGTATAATAGTAATATAAGTATAATTGCAGGTGGAGGCGGTGGAGCTTCATCTGACCATAATGGTGGGTCAAATAGCAATGGTGGAGGTATTGCAGGTGGTTTTTATCCTTTTAGTTATGTTGGTGGTCTTGGTGGTGGTGTTGATGGCGGTGCTGGAGGAATCCCTGAAGGTGGTTCGGGGATAATAGGTACTAGTTTTATCGGCGGTGGTGGGGGAGGCGCATCTAATCTTGAAGGAAACGGCGGTAATGGTGGAGATGGTGGAACATTCAATACTAGTACTAATTTAACCGGTGGTGGTGGTGGTGGCGCAGGAATTTTCAATGGTATAACTGGAATTGGAGGCAATAATGGAACAAATGGGGGTGGGGGGAAGGGTGGGGTTGGTTGTGGGGGAGGGGGTGCGGGTGTTTCCGGTGGAGGTGGCGGGGGGTCGGGCGAAGATGGGGCAGGTGGTGGAGGTGCGGGCCGATCAGGCGCAATAGGTAATGGGTCAAGCTCTGTATCAATGTCTAGTGCGCCTGATTTTACATATGGAATCTATGGACGTGGAGGACAACTAGGAGATAACGGGCAAGATGGGTATGTAGAAATTTCTTGGGAAGATATACCAACCTCTGATATATGTTTTCCTGCTGGTACACCAATTGACACAGACCAAGGAGTTGTATCTATCGAACAGTTAAATACAAACAGACATTCTATAAACGGACAAGTTATTCGTTGCATAACCAAAACAGTAACGCTAGATAAATATTTAATCCGTTTTGAAAAAGATTCTATTGAAAAGAATGTTCCAAATAAAACAACGGTCATGTCTAAAAAACATAAAATACTATACAAGGGACAATTAGTGTCAGCGTATAGATTTCTTGACATGTCTTCTAATATAAAAAAAGTAGCATACAGTGGAGAAATATTATATAATATTTTATTGGATAAGCATTCTGTCATTCAAGTCAATAATCTTACATGTGAAACACTACATCCTAATAATGTAATTGCAATATTATATCGTTATGGGTTTAGTGAAGAATCCAAACAATATGTAAAAACCATCACTAATAGAAAATATAGAGCAACAATAAATAAAAGTATTATAAAATAGGTTTTCAATTCTTGTTCGCACAATTCATTTTATACACATCATTTAGATATGTTTCTTCTGGTGATTGTCAGTTAGATACTTGTTCAAAGTGTTGTAATCCAATAAGGATTTTATCTACACGTTACACCTTCTATTTTTTTATAGAAGTTGTAATGTAAAATGAATGTTGATATGAAATCCGCCGATATTAAAACAACTGATGCGATAGCGAAACCTGATGCGATAGCGAAACCTGAGCCGAAAATGAATATCGAAGACAGTGCTTCTTTAATCTTCTTTACTAATCCGCACTATTTGAATATCTTACAACAAAAGAAATTATGTAACATAAAAGATAATGCCGAAGAAATCAAGTTTTATAGAAAACGGATTGTATCTCTCTTCAAAGAAATTTTAAAGGGCACGGACGAAGCAGTAAATCGAGAAATTAAGGAAATACATGGCCTCTTTGTAAATACCGCTATTCGCTATTTTCAAATGATGGATAAGAAGGATATAGTACAAGGGCAGCATATGGTTTCAACCGAGCATATGGTTTCAACCGAGCATATGGTTTCAACCGAGCATATGGTTTCAACCGAGCATATAGCCGAAAATGGAGAAGAAACACCCGAGGATATATTGAATGGCATTGGCGGTCCAGAACTCTATTCAATCGAGGAGGCGGATGATTTAATGATGCGTAAAACAATTTCTCTCGCCAATTTAGATAATTATGTTATTACCAAACACGACACGTCTAATGAAACGCGCATTATTCCCCTGAAACTAGATATGGATTTAAAGGCCACTGAATTCAAAACCAAGGGGGTCGTTCAGCGGAAAAAAATAAAATCAAAAAATAAGAAAGAAGATTTATCTAAACAAATAGTAGGAAATGAAGATAAAAATGGGGGGGAGGAAAACGCATAAAAGGCGTAGCAAGAAAATAAGGCGGAGCAAAAAAATAAGAAAGAGCTACAAAAGGCACATAAGAAAAGGCGGCCAAAATAGTAAAGGCTTTTCCAAAGTGCAGTGCGCCCCGAAAGCCAATAACGAAATCCAAAATTTTAGCTGTTATAGCAAAGAGGCGCTTTTTAAAATGCGTGACCTCTGGAACAAACGGCACATTGATTCGCCCATAGAAAGTACCATACCGAAAGACATTTGGGAAAAATTAAAAAATAAAATGGAAGATGCCTGCCATTCCGAGGCCTGCTGGTTGAAACAAAAGTTTATGGAAAATAATTTAAATGATGAATTAGTAAGCTATACGTTTGCCCCTAAATCGCCCGTAAAATGGAAAGAAAATCATACCACCTGGTTAAACAGTACGGATATTGAAAAGGTCATGAAACAATACGAACATACCTACCCTTGTTTTCGCTTTATTGGGCCCACGCCGATTGATTTCGATAAGCACCTCTATGACAATAAATGCGTCTGGGATGATTTATGTACCTTTGACTTGGCGAAATTTGTGAAAGAGGGTATTAGTAAAATTGGTATTATCTTTAATACGGACCCGCACGATAAAAGCGGCGCGCATTGGATATCACTTTTCATTAATCTCAAGAAAAAATTCATCTTCTTCTTTGATAGCAATGGCACGAAAATACCCAAAGAAGTCAAGGAGTTCAGTAACCGGGTTATTTCGCAAGGATTGACCTTAGAAAAACCAATTGATTTGACCTTTGACCAAAATGCGCCCTTTGTCCACCAAGAAGGCAATACCGAATGCGGCATGTACTCGCTCTATTTAATTGTCACCTTGCTGCGCGATGCCCACACATATGATTTCTTTAAAACGACCAAAATAAGCGATGCGGCGATGGAAAAAATGCGCGACCGGTATTTTAATCATGATTTATAATTTCCGCAATTATAAAATATTAGTTCGTTATATTAATGGATTCGAATAAAGTACGTTTAATTGATGTATTCATCACAGGGCCATTACAAATAATTATATCAACCTATATAACAACCTCGCCATTATTGCGTTATTTTATGTTAATTACAGGTATATCAAGTATAATATACAATGGACATAATTTTTTATTATTTGATTCTGTCTTAAAAAAACCTTTACCCATATTAAATAATTTCGTTCATTTTGAACATGGAAAATATCAATCACATAGATTATATAATTTAACGATTATGTATCCTATTTTCATGTATGTCTTATTAAATATTGTTATGCCATTTGAATTACGTATTTTATTATTAATTAATATTGTGGTTGGTTTTTTATACAATTTATTTTATTATAATTATTATAAAAATAATCTGGATTTAAAATATCAAAAGGTGTAAAGGCTTGGCATTCATTCAATATATGTATAAATAATAATATAAAAATTACACCATTTTTATACTATATGACTAGTCAGCAATTACACGGATACGAGAAACAAGGATATGAGAAACAACTCTATGAAAAACAACTCTATGAGAAATTTACATCCAACCAAAATAAAGGCATGGTCTGGAGCTTACTATGCGCCGACATTGATTTTAAAACAATACCAGAGCAGAAAGCAAATATTGTAAAAAAGGATTTTGACCAAAAAATAGAAACAATCGCCCGCCAAATAACTCCCGCAGACAATCTGCTCAATTTATGTAAACGGATTATTAGTGAGATGATTAATGATATAGATAAATATAAAAACCCTGAAAAAATGACACTGGGTTATAATGCGGCCGAAATATCACAAAACCGGCAAAAAATGTTTCAGGAGGAATTAACGATGAAAAAAAAGGATTTTGAAACTTTTAATGCGCCGCCGGCGCCAGCGAAGATAGATTTTGCGGATAATTTGGATTCACCTATTGGCGAGCTGGATAAAATGCTGGCCGACCAAATTGCGTTGAGAGAAAAACAATTAAATATGGTATTAAACACACAGGATAAAGAGGCGGCGAGTAAATGGATACAAAACGAAGGAAAAAAGCCAGAAGAACCGCCGAAATTAAAAATTGGCGAAGAAATTGTGAGAGATACAAAACTTAAAAAGGTTAATTTTGCGGATACTTTATCAAATGATGATAATGATTTTATGGCCCTTTTAAAGAAAACCACGCGGACAGAAACCACGCGGACAGAACCAAGCGCAAATATAAAAGATACCGATACTCTATTGCGAGAGATATTAAATAAACAAAATCAAATATTGGAACTACTTACTAAAAAAATATAAAATATAAAATTATACAGCTTAAATATTGGATTTGTATGTATCATAATATGAATGATGAAGACTATATTATGATGGACGATTGCTGTATGAAAAAAACTGTGAAAGATTTGGCCAAGACCTGGCTTGATAATTCTTTAACCGACCGTGAGGTAGTTTTGGTATGTATCTATCAAGGTGCGATTACAAGTGCGCTCTGTTTTGCGATAATTGATTATCAGATTGCCGCGCGGTGTCTCAGCTGGGCTTTTATTGAGTTCATAACAATGAAATTTATAATAATGATATCCTTATTTATCAATACAATGATAGTGTTACAAACCATCCAAAATTTAGAAATGGTCGCATACGCGCTAGCATGTAAATGTGACTATCGAGAACATCCGGAATTAATAGAACATTAATTATATTTACTTTCGATGCTTCTTAGACTTCTTATGCCTGCGAGATTTGTGCTTCTTATGCGTATGCTTCTTAGACTTTCTCATCCGCCGTGTTCCTCCAAAACTAATGTCAGGCAGTGGAGGTGCGATGGGGTCGAGAAGGACCTGTGGCCGCTGGCCGCGGGGAACTCCACGGTGGGAGCGGGAACCCCGAGGGGGGCGCACTGCTATGTTCCCTTTCGGTATTTTACCCATATTTTTCTTAATGCTATATAAAATAAAACTCAATTGCTGGTCTGTTATCTTGCCCGTATTAAATAATTGTTCAGCTGCCGTTCGAAAATTATTTAATTCATCCTGACCGTATTTACTATCATTCATATCTTTCACCATAGCTGATGCGGCGGTATCATTAGTGTTACTTTGTATAAACGCATTCTCATAGGTTTCTTCCTCCATTTCTCTATATTCTCTCACCAGAAATTAAATAAACTTTAAATTATACGTCGCGTCCTTCCCTTTCCCTTGAATAATTAAATCCGCCACCTTGACCGGATTATTATTTTTATAACTGTCTAAATCATAGACTTCATTCGTTTCTTTATTTAACGCATATTTTGTGCCATTCACATCTACTTCCTTCGCCTTCCAGCGCACAACCTTTTGATTTTTATCCGCAATCGCATCCGACTGTTCCCCCTCAAACGAGAGATTGGTCGCGAATTTGTTTGCGTTATTCGACCCAAACGTAAAACATTGTAATTTTTCGCTCGCATTCGATTTTAAATGTAGCGCACAATCAATCGCGGCCTCTTTGACCGCGTGTAATATACTTGAGGTGATTTCTTCTTTGGCGGAAGCAATCTCATACAATGTTTCGTCAGTTGACACCGGCGTTATATCATCCTTGCGGCTTTTATCTTTCAAACGCAATTCAATGGTATCATCGCTGCTCAATTGTTTTTCGCTCAAGGTCATGATGTAGAGGAATACTTTCACAGTCCGCAAGAGTTCGGGCAGCCCTTGGTGACTACAGATACGCCGCGCGCGGCCAATGACCTGCTCCGTCCGGACGGGATGCCAATAAGGCTCGGTGATATGGACATACCGCACATTTTTCAAAGAAATACCTTCGGCGCCAGATGAGGTAATCATTAACACTTTGATAATCTCGCCGAGGGTATTGTTGGGCGCAATTTCTTTGAGTTTCCGCACGATGGGTTCCGGCACATATTTCCACGCATTATTCAAGACATTGCGGATGATTTCTTTCTCCTCGGGGCTTTCCGTGCCCGTATAGAGTGCGAATGTGGGTTTCCCGGCCTCACTTTCGGGAATAGCCAGCTCCCAGCTTTCGCCGACCTTTTTAATTTTGAATTGGGTGAACCCATTCGCCTCTAAGATGAGTTTTAAAATCCCAATGCCTTCAAGGGCGCGAAATTGCGTATAAATCAAGTGGATGCCTTCGTGGTCTTCGTCTTGTACATTTTCCAGGATATGAAGAAATTTCGGGCTGTAGACTTGTAAGCCTTCCGGGGACAGATATTTATTGGCGTCTTTTTCCAGCGCTTGTAAGGCGCGGTGTATGCGTTCTTTGTAAGAGATAAGCTCTGTGGCCGCTTGCTCGCCTTCCCCCTCGCCTTCGCCTTCGCCCTCCCCTTCGTCAAAGGCTTCATCGCGCTGCGCTTTTTCTTTCGCGGAAACCGCGTCGAGCGCATCTTCATTGACACTAGTAATGGCTTCTGCCAAATCAACTTCTTCGCCTTTCTTATTTTTTTTGTCGGGCATCGGGCGCGCAATGGCCGGGCGCGGAAAAACAAAATTACAAAAAGCCCGCGAAAAAATGCGATAGGTCGAGGTAGTGTTTTCGTATAACCCTTCGACGCCCGGTTTTTTATGTTTCTTACTCTTCGCATTTTTTTTCTCTTGATTGCGTTCTTGGACCCGAGCTTCTTCATAGACCCCGAACTGAAAATCACTCATCTCGATTTTAATGACCTGAAAATCGGCCGGGTTTTCTTTTTTGTAACGCGGCATTAAACTTTCTTGGGCGCTGCGAAAATAAGACGTCAAGCCGAGGATACGCCGTTTAAACATATTCATATTTTTTAAAGCCCCGTTCTCTTCAATGAAATAGTTTTTGAATTCATCGAGTGTATCTGGTAAGGCCTTGTACTCATTCAAGCTGACGCCTTTGGGCATTACTTTAATGCTGTTTTTCCGGAGAATGTCGGTCACGAGTTCCAGAAAAGTCTCGTCGCTGATTTCGCCGCGTTCCCCGACCTCGTATTTCACCCCGGCATACGTCTCTTCTTTCCCAGTTTTATTGACAAAACCGAACGGGTTGCGCGTGATGACGAGCGTCGTGGAGGTCGAGTTATACTCTAAATAATCTAGGATATCGCCACCGAGCACACTGCTTTTGAAGAGCGACTGGATATAAGCGGTATTAATTTTGCGTTCTTCCATGATATCGAGTTTTAAAGACCAGCTGGTGATATAGCCCCGCAAGATATTGAAGAGAATGGCGATTTCATTCGGGTAATTAATAACGGGCGTGCCGGAAAGTAAGACGATTTTCGCATTTTTGGCGCGCATTAAGAGACGGTAGAGGGTGAGGGCAATACTGCCTTGTTTCTTTCCGAGTTTATTGACGATACGGCTGACTAAATTATGCGCTTCATCAACAATCACCACGCTATTGTCAAACGGATTGATGGTGTTGTTTTTGGTTATTTCGACGATGGTGGAAGCGCGGAGACCGTTATAATTGATGAACTTGTATTTTTGAAAAATCATTTGGTCGATTTGGGCATCCAGTTTTACTTTATCGAGGGCTGACAACTGGTCGTAATTGGCGGGTTTGGTCATATTGACCATCCACGCGCCGCCATTTTTTAAAATATAGTCGAGCGGGATGGATAAGACCTTGGACAAGGTCTCGGCGAGGTCGGCATTAGCTGTTGTGCTTGGTCCTGCTGTAGCTGCTGCGCCTGCTTTCGTATTGATGAATTCCCAGAACTGGTTCTTTTTATAAAGTTCATCGCCGCATTTTTTCAATTCTTCGCGATAATTCACTTGTAAGGATGCGGGGGTCATGATAATGACGGGTTTGGCATTCTTCAGTCCTTCGGCAATCGCAATAGACGAACAGGTTTTGCCCGAGCCTAACCCGTGGTACAAGAGTAGGCCGCGATAGGGCGTATAGAGATTTAAATAATCGCGCACAATCTGTTGATGGGTCATGAGCGGAAAATCACCGACCTCAACGTCGCCGGGACAGGTGGCGGGCGTGGCGGCCTCTTGAGCTAAATTTTTCTTGTATTTATTAAAGAGGGAGGCCATAAAATTCACGAAAATCTCTCGGTTATTCATGTAATAGGGGGAGGCGGGGATGACGATGGACGGCACGGCATTCGATTTTTTAATACGGGTTTGAATGTCGGTATCGCCGATGGTTAACATGGTTAAAGGGCCTTCTTTGATACCGGTCGGCGGTTTTTTGGTCTTGCGCACTGTCGGTTTTTTGATTTTGATTGTTATTTTCTCGACAGGCTCAGCAAGAGCAGGCTCAGTAGGCTCAGGCTCAGGCTCACCAAGAGCAGGCTCAGCCAGCGTAGTGGCCGGTTTAATGATGAGTAAAGGTTTCTTTTTAGTAGGCTTTGGCGTTGGTTTGACTGGGGCTTCGGGTTCTACTGGCATAAGCGGTTGCACTGGCGGTCGTTGTAACGTTTTCATAAAGGCCGCTCTATCAAAATTCGCATCTTTCGATTCATCGATAATAGTTACTGGTTTATTCGCTTTTTCAATCCCCGGGTTTCCTCTTATCTTAATTTCAAATTCTTGTTTTGCTATAGGTGGATTATTTATTTTTAATTTAGCTAAAAGAGCAGCAGCCATTGTATACTATATGCTTTTAGAATACTTTTCAAAAAAGTATCACAAAACCTGTACTTCAAGTTCAAAAGTGACACATAAAATAATATAAATTTTAAATGTGTCACGCTATGTGAAAATCATACATCAAGTCTAAATTATGCTCTAAATGAACAGAAACTATATTATTATCTTCTTTTTTGTATTTTTGTAATAAAGTTTTTGAATTATATTGATGAAATCCTGGACAATCAACACGCTTTATTCTTTTGTCTGAACACAAAAATAAGTGATGTAACCATACGTCATGGTTAATATAAGGTATATTTATAGTTTTCGATAAATAAATAAATTTTTCTATACATTTTTTAGTAAAAACTATACCTGGACCGCCGCTTACCCAACGATTATAATCACATGTAAAAGATGGTTCTGACCGAGGAGCAACCCAATTTAAAAAATCACCAATCATATAAGTATCATTCTTATCAAAAAAAGATAAATATGTTTCAAGTTTGTTAATATATAAATAACTATCATCATCGATTATCATAAAAAAATCGTAATCAGAATAATTATTCAAAAACAAATTAAACATTTTAATTACATTCTCAGGATGATAAGTAGGTCCAGATTTATATGGACCAATATATAAATGATTTTTTAATGTAGAATTTTCATTATCCGTTATAAATACTACATTAGGTTTATTTCCCCATGTATCTTCTATTATTTTGGCCCGAGATTCTTCATATTTTTTACAAGTATGAACAAATATTATAATTTTCATTATAAAGAATATAATATATATATTTTTATATCGGTTTTGTGAGATAATACTATTACACCTTTAAAATTAAAACGCCTATGTTATTTCTATAATGGAAACTTCTTTGGAATGATAATTAAATAATTTTATTGGATTATATTTTTTTAACGGAAAATAGTCACAACTTAATTGTCTCCATCCTCCAATGTGAATGTCTGCGTTATCTTGCGTTTGATTACAACAATTACATATCAGAATGTATTTAAATTTTTTATATTCAACCAAGTAATCTAAAAATGTATAAATATAATCTAATGACCAATGTTGGATAACATCTTTCAAAATACATAGGTCGCCATTTACAATAGTTTCTTTGTTATTACAAAAATCTAAATGGGTAAAAGAATATTTTGGTAAAGACTGTTGGCTTGAATTATAGTCTATTACCTTTTTATATGCGTCGTAACCAGTATATGAAATATCTAAATCATCGTATATTAATTTTCCACATCTAAAATCGCCACAACCTAAATCAACAATATTTTTAATATTATTATCAGTTATAAATTTTTTTAAAAAGGGAACATAACTATTTTTATTATAATCTATATCACTTCCTTCTCCACTACTACCATTATATTCCTTATTATTATTATTCCCCCATAAGTTGGTTTCATATACATTTGTAAAAATGTGTTCCATATATTACATTATATCATAGGCGTTTAAATGTTAAAAGGTGGGAAATAGTTTAATCAAAACTCAACCTTTTCTCAAAAGGTTGGGCCAAAACATTTGAAGGAAATTTATACAAAGTATTACAAAATATTTTGTATAAATTATGCTCTAAGAGTTTTGCGGTACTTTTCCAAAAGTACAGTTTTGGTCCAACCTTTTCTCAAAAGGTTGGGTTTTGCGGCACTTTTGAACTTGTTCCATGAAAAGTGCTAATGGACAACTCACTCGCAATCTGCTCAGCCTTCTTCTTAATTTTATGAATCCCGCTCCCGAGAAACACAAAGACATGGCCTTTCTGCGCCAATTCTTCCTGGATTTTTTGAAAAGACCCGTATTTATGAAAAGGCACGCTGTCCGTCAATTTCATCTGGTGAATCGGTCGTCCGAGACAGAGATATACCCCCATTTCATAGCCCTGTTCGAGGTGATGACTAATCTCGAGATAGTCCGGCGTTGTTTTAAACTCTTTTTGAATCTTCACTTGTAAAATATTCTTGTAATTATCATCCGTGTTAATAATTTTGGTCCAATCTACGTGGGTTTCAAAGACACTTTCCACGAAAATTTGCGCCATTTGAAACCCCGGACCGGTCACAAATACATTTTTAAACCAGCCCTCTTCGTCCGTCACCGCTATTTTATTGAAATCGAGGAAAAGCGCTCCAATAAAGGCCTCAAATAAACAGCCGAGTTTCTTCAAATTGGTCCTAATCTTCTTTTCCTCTGCGTATTTTGAAATAATGAGCCACTTATTGATGTGCATATCGTAGGCCAATTTCCCAATATGTTCATTCTTTACTAAGGCGATTTTCTTCTCAGTCATGAACCCTTCATCCGCTTTAGGAAAACGGCGGTAGAGATAATACTTGGTTATTAATTCGAGGACCCCGTCGCCAATAAATTCGAGGCGTTCATTGGATTTGGTTTTGAGCGGCAGGCAATCGGCTGGGCAGGGCATGATGGTAATATTGTTGCTCAAGTTCTCATGCTGGGAACGTTTCGTGTATGAACTATGAATAAAGGCGCGTTTATAGAGTTCTAGGTTATGCACGAGCGCTTTGATGCCATAACGATTAAGAATAGATTGAACATCGTTCAATGTAATCTCACTATTTTCATTGTTAAACGGATTGAAAATCAAATTATCGCCACATTTAATGACATCGCCATCTTGTAAAATTGCTTTCATATCTTCCATTGTATCGGCCATTGTATCGCGTTGCATATATTTAGAATAAAGCGACTTATATTTAAACCTTTTTTTCTAAGCAATAAAAATATAAGCGAAGCAATAAAAATATAAGCGAAGCAATAAAAATATAAGCGAAGCAATAAAAATATAAGCGAAGCAATAAAATATATATATAATATATAAAATGGGATACAGAACTATGAATGGTCGCGCGCGTAGTCTAAATACGTTGGTAAATCGAACAAATGTAGGTGGGGGCGTAAAGAAACAGGGCTTACCCCCAACCATTGGCTTACTGGCCTCTGTCAGCGCAATATACCTTAACCGCGTTGGTTGTTTATGCCCTACCGCTTATAATATGATAAGCAATACAAGAGCTTACGGATGTAGCGTGGGTTGTAAATCTGGCGTTGTTTATCGTTAAGTCTCCAAATAAATATCAACAAAATAGATTTAAGTATAAAACTTTAATAATCATTAGTAAAAAATGCTTATTAAAATTGATTGCCGAGAGATTAAGCTGATTCAACTTTTCAATGGCTTAGTGAAAGATGAAGACAAGGAAAAAATAAAGATGGTCAGCGAAAATATACCTTTAGGGGATATCATTCTGTACGACGACGCGGGGCAAGAAAAGGTCATCATTGAGCGAAAAAGTTTAGCCGATTTGGCGGCCAGCATTCGCGACGGGCGGTACAAGGAACAAAGTTTTCGTTTAAATCAATGTACGCTCCATAACCATCAAATCTATTATTTAATCGAAGGGGATTTGCGCTTTTACAAACCATACAAAGGGTTGCCGGATAAAAAGGCCCTCTTATCGGCAATGGTGAGTATGAGTTATTTTAAAGGATTCTCTCTGTTTCGAACAACGAGTTTAGAAGAAACGGCCGAATGGATTCTTAATTTTGCCTTAAAATTAGACAAGGAAGAAGCGAAGGGGGCTTTGCCGTTTTATACACAGCCAAGCGCAGTAAATGCAAGCGCAGTAAATGCAAGCGCATCAGAAGCAATCGAAGGAGAGACAAACAGCTATGTATCCGCTAACACTTATGCATCCGCTAACACTTATGCCGAAGTGATTGGCAAACGCATTAAGAAAGATAACATCACGCCCGAGAATATTGGCGAAATTATGTTGGCGCAAATACCGAATGTCAGTTGCACCTCGGCAGCGGCGATTATGCAAAAATTTCAAACCTTGGCCGCGCTCCTGACGGCCTTACATGCGGACCCGAAATGTTTAAATGCGATTACAACCGCGAATAAAAATGGGCAACAGAAAAAATTAACCAAACCTTGTATCAATGCCATTTATGATTTTTTAGTTAAAAGGACGATTATTAACGTCGATATATAATATATAAAATGAATTTGGATGAATTTTATAAATTATTGGGGTATGGTCTAGTCTCTCTTTTTCTCCTTTATATTGTGGCCAAATCAGTTCGCTTTCAATTGGGCGTGGTGGAAGGGTTAGTGGGTTATACAAAAAAAGATAAGGCCCCAGCCGGGCAAGCAGAGCAAGCAGAAGGGCAAGCAGGGCAAGCACAAGCAGCCGCAGAGCAAGCAGGGCAAGCACAAGCAGCAGCCGAGCAAGCCGAGCAAGCAGCCGAGAATTAAGCGCCGGGCATACTCATTACGGAGCCTTTACTCACTTCGTTACCTTTATAATAGCCAGCTTTAACTAGATTTTCGGTAAATTCAACGCCGCCCCAATTATGGTCCATCGGATTAGGACTCACACCGGTGGTCTGGTTATACATATTATCTAAAGGAGTGATAGTACCAATGGTTTGATTTTGTGGGTCAAAACCACTGTAACTGTTTGGATTGTAACTATCGTTTCCCATATTTATGCCTCGATTGGCATCCAAAGGCTGGCCCATGGGCATGTTGTACGGCCCTGAAGCGGGCATGTTGTACGGCCCTGAACCGGGCATGTTGTACGGCCCTGAACCGGGCATGTTGTGTATCCCTAGCGCATTCTGCGCACATAATCCTTGAATCGGCACATTGGCAGGCGGCGGCATAATGTTGGGAGGAATATTCGGGTATTGCGGGAGACTATCCGGTCTCACTATATAATCCGGTTGCCCACCTACCATATTCGTGGGGCTGGGGCGCGCCTTATAAACCGGGTCGCCTTGCGCATTATACGCATGCTGTAAATAAAGCACTGGACATAATATACCTTGACTGCGTTGCCAGTCTGTAAACTCGACATATTCTTCGAGACTTTCAAACCGGATGGGATTGACGCCAGGCACATTGGCGCGTTTAGAATTATAGAGGAAGAAAGCCGCACCTTTTTGAATGAGTACATCCGGGCATTTTTCGGCTATTTTAAAATCTTTAATTGCATCCACCGAACTTGAATCTGTAAAGGTTTCTATGTCATTTGATTTATAGATAAAATAAAACCCTAGGAGAAATATAAGACTAATAACAAGTAATTTATACATTATATATAAAAATAAATATAATAAAAATAATTATTTTAATCTCTAAATAATGTATATATAATGATAGGGGTTGAAATCAAAGACATCAACCAGATGGTAGATATGCTTGATAAAAAAGTACCTATGGTTATTAAATTTTATGCGGAATGGTGTGGGCATTGTAAAACGCTGGCACCTGAATGGAAAAAAGTCATCGAGAACGCCAATTCAAAGCACAAAGGAAAAAATATAGCGATTGTGGCAGTCGAGGATAAAATTATGAATAAGGATGGTTTTATGAAAACATTGAAAGAGCGCGTGAAGTCCCTGGACGTGAATGGCTACCCGACGATTGGAACCATAACGTATAATAATGGCGCGGTCTTTAAACCATATAATAAGGGGCGAATCGAAAAAGAAATAACCGAAGAAGTAGATGTGTTGGTGAATGCCAAACAAAGTGGGGGCAGGACCAAACAAAGTGGGGGCAGGACCAAGCGAAGCAGGACCAAGCGCAGCAGGACCAAACAGAGTGGTGGCAAACAGAGTGGGGGCAAACATAAAAAAAAAGAGACAAAACATAAAAAACGCACTACTAGGCGCACGCGAACAAGACGTCGATATTGAAAAGCAAAATTATTAATTTATGTTAAAACCTCCAATAAAAAAATAAAACCAACGAGCATGATAGTATAATGAATGATAGTTTTTTATACTTTCGATACCGTTTAAGCCCTTTTATTTTATAAATACTATAGGATACTAAAAATCCTATAATAAATAAAATCAAGATAAAAAGGACATGTAAAGAAAAGTGAAATATATTATATTTCCAATCAAACATATATCTTTCATTATTTGAGATATACGTATCCATCAATATATGTCTAGCTTTACTATGGGATTTATAGCCATGTATACGATACATCATCGGATGACACGTTCCAGTATAAATTTTAAAAAACAATGGAAAATCGGTAAATAAGAGATAAAACATATTCGGTTCAATCTTTAAATCTTTCGCCAAATCTTTCAAATAAAAACATCCAATAACAATCGTGTTAATATGTTCATTCGATACATTCAAGGGGTCTAATGTGCGGAAAAATGGTTTTCTTATGCTGTATTTAAAGCTCGAGTCATCGAAATATTTTTGAAGCCACCAGCTTTGCATTTCAGCAAGAGCCGCAATCGAACCCATTGTTGGACGTGCATACCCAATAAACGCTATATTTTTATATTTCACGGGTACCATTTTTTTTATAAATTCTCCTTGCCATACATCATCCGCTAAAAATGAAAACTTTTTCTTATAGCCACTGGCAGAAACAATGATATCTATATCTTCTAGTGTTTTTTCTTTTGTATAAACCTTAGTGCCTTCTATTTTGTCGGGATAATAAACAATTTCCGCCTTATTCTCAAACATATCTAACAAAAATTCAGTGCGTTTTACGACATATTTCTTGAATAAATTATCTGGTGTTTCATTTATTTTACATAAACCAGCGTGTTGATGTGAACATTTGCCACATTCCTCTAAAAATCCACCAGTAATAAATACAAATTTTCGCATATATTCATGAAATAGTTGAGACATGGGTTCAGGTAAGGAATATTCCAGATAAGTTAATAGTGTATCGGTTGGCGTTTTAAATACCATCTTATCCCCTTTAATTCCATAAATCTTATTTAAACATGTATTATCAATTTTACGCATTCTTTCAATTAATTCGGGTTCTTCGCCCCCCTTAGGAAACCATTCAGTATAATTTTTCGTCGAGTAGTATAACTTTCCGGCGGTCTCTGCTAATATGTGACCGATGTCATAGGCCGATTCAGCGCCACCTAATAACAATACGCGCTTCCCATTAAATTTATAATGCCATTCCATTTTATCCATTTTTCGATAGACATCATCTGTATGTATGATTTCCCCCGAAAAATTATTAATGATGTCAGGGTATTTTGGCGTTTGATTTAACCCAGTACATATAATTAATTTTTTACATACAAGTTTTGTATTATTATAATCCACTACCCATTCTTCCTTCTCATTCTGATAACATTTTTTAACGATAGAATTATAGTGAATATATTTATCCAACCCAAAATGCGATTTATAGGATATTAAATAATTAACATAATCTCTTATAGTGAACCATACTGGAATACTTTTTGGCATTGGAAAATCACTAAAACCGCTCATATAACGAGACGTAGACCATTTAAACAAATCCTGTTCTTTAATGCCAGAAAAATACCCAGTGCATTTATTACATTTTTCCAAAACTATAATATTATCTGTTTTTTCTGCGAATGTTTTTAATGTAACTAGACCACTTTGTCCGCCACCGATAATACATACATCGTACATTTCTATTATAGTATGGTATAATTTTATGGTATAATTTTATGGTATAATTATAAAATTGATTTGAATTGAATTAAAAGGGAAGAACATAACCTATATATAAAATGAGCGAGTCATTTCGCTTGTTATCTTTTGATACAAACGATGTGCTGGATGACCAGAAACAAAAAGTCTTCAGTATTCAAATGTTTGGCGTGAATGAGCAGGGCAAAACGGCCTGTATTAATGTAAAGGATTATACCCCCTTCTTTTATGTTAAAGTGGGCGATGACTGGACCGAGTGCGAAAAAATTCAGTTTGTGAATCAGGTGGCTTTTGATATAGGGGAGCCGCATGCTTCCGCCATTTTGACGACCGAATTAATTCAGCGCAAAAAATTATACGGCTTTGATGGCGGAAAAAAATATAATTTTGTGCTCTTTAAGTTTCAGAATGAAACGGCAATGAAAAAAGCCAAAGGTTTATGGTATAGCAAAGGCAATCCACAGGCTGAATATAGACTAAATCCGGAGGGCTATTTGTTTCTAGGAGACGAAGAAGAAACAGCAGATGAAATGCCAAGTGAAACAGCAGATGAAATGGCAAGTGAAACGGCAAAGAGCTGTAAAACTATTTTATACGAGGCGCAAATCCCCCCCTTGTTACGCCTCTTTCATATTAAAGAAATTAGTCCTTCCGGATGGATTGAAGTTCCGCGCAACAAATTCAAAACCATAAAAAATAAAATGACCTCCTGCGATTATGAACTCAGCATTAACTACAACGATATCATTCCACTGCCGCAAAAGGAAACCATCGTACCGTACAAAATCTGTAGCTTTGATATTGAAGCCAGTAGCAGTCATGGCGATTTTCCGTTACCGGTCAAAAACTATAAAAAATTAGCCACAAATATTGTTGATATATGCGACGAAGCAAATAAATACGAACCCGAATTTATCAAACATATCGTGAAGGCGGCGTTTGGCTTTACAGGCGCAGCACAAGCAAGCGTAGCAGCACAAGCAAGCGTAGCAGCACAAGCAAGCGTAGCAGCACAAGCAAGCGTAGCAGCACAAGCAAGCGCAGCAGCACAAGCAAGCATTGACCTCGTCTATCCGATTAAACCCATTACCGAAGAACTGATTGAAACCAAGTTCGCTGAATGGATACAAATTAAACCAGCCAAATATACCACAGATATCGAATTAGATTTGGGCTTGACGGATATTAAATATCAAATGGTAACAGTTGGCGATGAGGACAATGGAGAAGAAGCAGATGCGGAAGAAGGAGCGGGTGCGGAAGAAGGAGCGGTTGCATGCGAAGCAGAAGGAGGAGGTAAAAATTGGCTCACCTATAAACATCAACCGAAAGCCTATAAGAAACGAGGCACAATTTCCGATTTGTTAACGGACGCGGAGGCGACGCGCGATACGAAAATCGTCGAATTGAATCGCACCTTGACCTCTGTCTTCCCGACGTTACAAGGTGACAATGTCACTTTCATTGGCTCGACCTTTGTCCGATATGGCGAGGACAAACCCTATTTAAACCATTGTATTGCGCGCGACACATGCGACCCGGTCGCCGGGGCCGTCATCGAAAGTTATCGAACCGAGAAAGAAGTCCTCTTGGCGTGGACCAAACTCATTCAGCGCGAAGACCCTGATATTATCATTGGCTACAATATCTTTGGCTTTGATTATCAATTTATGTTTTTGCGAGCCAAAGAACTCGGCTGCGAGCGAGCCTTCTTGCAGCTTTCGCGGAATAAAAACGAGGTCTGTTTAAAGCGGGATTGGCGCACAGGCAAAGAAGGCCTCGAAGAGAATACAATTATCATTGCGAGCGGCCAGCACGATTTAAAATTCGTCAAAATGACGGGCCGTTTACAAATTGATTTATACAATTATTTTCGCCGCGATTATCAGCTCACCCAATACAAACTCGATTATGTGTCGGGGTATTTTATCGGGGATGATGTAAAAAAGCTTACGTACGAAGAGAAAGAGGGCTCTATCTCAACCAAAGTCTACAGCAAAAATCTAACGGGGCTCGAAAATGGCAGCTTCATTAATTTTGAAGAGGAAGCGCATACGAGCGACGCTTATAAAAACGGCAAAAAATTTGAAGTGCGCGACGTCGATTATGGGAAAGGCACCTTTCTCATTCATGGCAAAGAGGAGCCCGACATTGTAAATAAAAAGGTGCGCTGGGGTTTGGCCAAGGATGACGTGACCCCTCAGGATATCTTTCGCATGACCAATGAAGGGCCAAAGGAGCGCGCGATTATTGCCAAGTATTGTATTCAAGATTGTAATCTCGTCCACCATCTTATGCGCAAGATTGATGTCTTGACGGGCTACAGTGAAATGGCGTCGCTCTGTAGTGTGCCGATGGACTTTCTCGTCATGCGTGGGCAAAGCATTAAACTCACCAGCTACATTGCGAAAAAATGCCGCGAGAAAGGCACCTTGATGCCGGTGATTGAAAAGTCGCTCAGCGATGATGGCTACGAAGGGGCAACGGTCCTTGAACCCAAATGTAATTTATACCTTGAAACCCCGGTGGCTTGTCTCGATTACAGTTCCCTCTATCCATCCAGCATGATTAGCGAAAATATCTCGCACGACAGTAAGGTCTTAACCAAAGAGTATGATTTACAAAATAATATTCTCGAAGAGACGGGCGAAAAAGACCCCCTCACGGGTCAGTATATCTACGACAATCTGCCGGGATACACCTATGTCGATATTACGTACAACACATATAAGTGGCAGCGTAAGAATGGCAATCCCAAAGCGGGGATGGAAAAGGTCAAGGTTGGGTATAAACTCTGTCGCTACGCGCAATATCCGGACGAACAATATGCTGTCATGCCGGCGATTTTGAAAGAGCTTCTGGCGGCGCGCAAGGCCACCCGAGCGCTCGGCAAAACCGCTACGGATGATTTTATGAAAAATATCTTGGATAAACGGCAGCTCAGTATTAAAGTGACGGCGAATTCACTCTATGGGCAAACCGGCGCAAAAACCAGTTCCTTTTATGAAAAAGATTGCGCTGCTTCGACCACTGCTATCGGCCGCAAACTCTTGATTTATGGCAAGCGCGTGATTGAAGAGGCGTACGCGGATACCGTCGTGCCGACCAAGAACCACGGCGATGTCCGAACCAAGGCCGAATATGTGTACGGCGATACGGATTCGGTCTTCTTTCGCTTCAATCTCGAGGATTTAGAAGGGCAGCCGATTATTGGGAAAAAAGCCTTGGAAATCACGATTGAACTGGCGAAGCAGGCGGGCGAATTGGCCTCTAAATTCTTGAAACAGCCGCACGATTTAGAGTATGAGAAAACCTTCTTGCCTTTCTGTTTGTTGTCGAAGAAACGGTACGTGGGGATGCTCTATGAGGATGACCCGTACAAAGGGAAGCGCAAATCGATGGGTATTGTCTTAAAGCGGCGGGACAATGCGCCGATTGTGAAAGATATCTATGGCGGTATTATTGATATTCTCATGAAAGAAAACGATATTGAAAAAGCCGCCGAGTTCTTGAAAAGCTGCCTCCAGCAGATGGTCGAAGAAAAATACGGGATGGATAAATTAGTGATTACGAAATCCTTGCGGTCGGGGTATAAGAATCCGGCGCAAATTGCGCATAAGGTGCTGGCGGACCGCATTGGGCGGCGCGACCCAGGCAATAAGCCAAGCGTGGGGGACCGCATACCCTTTGTTTATATTGAGAATCCAGATAAGAAAGCGCTTCAAGGGGAACGCATTGAAACACCGGATTATATTCTGAAGCAGAAAGGCCAGGTGAAAATCAATTATGCGTTCTATATTACGAACCAAATTATGAAACCGGTCCAGCAACTCTTTGCCCTCGTCTTGGAACAAATGAAAGATTTCAAGAAGAAGAAAGGCCATACCCTCAGGTCGTGGAAAATGGCGTTAGATAATCTACAAAAAGAATTTCCTGACCCGGAAAAATATAAAGACAAAGAAGATTCCCTCCGCAATAAAGAAGTAAAAGCCCTCTTATTCGACCCGTATTTGCGGCATACCAATAATGTGAAAAATGGCAATAATGCAATATCGAGTTTCTTTAAAGCGAAGTAACACTATTATATGAATTACCGGATAAAATACTATCACCTTCATCTAACCTTGATTTATCTAACATTGATTCATCAAGGCCTTCTTCAATGAGTTTCATATTTTTTTTTATCTCAACTAAATCCGCTTGAATATCTGGGTCGGCGTCAATTGTTTGAATATCTTTAATATATTGAACAATTTCGGTTTGTGTTGCTAATTTATTAAAGCGACAACTCTGCGCCAAATTTTCAACATTTAAGAATACTGTATTTTTTTTTGTTGATTTAGGACCTACTCTATTTTGTAAGGGGCGATAAGGATTATTATTGGCAGTATAGGCCACTGGTTTTTTCTCTGCTAAATTGGTTATATCGAGTAATGTTTTATTAAAAATTTTTACTCCTGTTTTGGGTATGTATATTCTTAATTTAGATAAAAAAAGAGTTCTTAGCGGTAGTGAGGGACAGCGAATCCATTCCATTATAAAGTTTTTATCTATGTTAAAATCGGCTACCGATTTACCCTCCATTACATTCTTGGTTGTCTTTAAAATTTCATCAAATTCTCCATTAGTTATTGATTTGAATTTTTGACTTTCTTGTTTTACGATGGTTAACATCTTTTTAAAAGCAGAAACCATGTCAGGAGGACCAGCCCCAGACATGCGGTGCTTAGTCTTGCGTATGCGTATGCGGTGCTTAGTCTTGCGTGTGTGGTGCTTGCGTATGCGTTGCCTTCGCAATTTAACAGTTTTTTTCATATACACTATATAAATATATTTTTATAATTACCTCGTTGGCTATACAGAATATATTTAAATACAATTCATTATAAATGAATAAAATGGCCACATCTCTCTACAATGAATACGCGAACCGCGGTTTAACCGGCCTAACTAATGTCGGCAACACCTGTTATTTGAATTCATGTATGCAAATCTTATCACATACCTACGAATTAAACGAGTTTCTGAAAAAAGGCGACTATAAGAAAAAACTCAATCGACTGCCCGACTCGGTTATTTTGCTCGAATGGGATAAACTGCGGGAACTCATGTGGAGCACGAATTGTACAGTCGCGCCGCACGGCTTTGTCAAAACCATCCGTAAAATTGCAAGCATCAAAAAACGCGACATCTTTACTGGCAACGACCAAAATGATGTCCAAGAATTTTTGCTTTTTTTGGTTGATGCTTTTCATACAGCTTTAGCGCGTGAAGTTGATATGCAAATCAACGGCGAAACGCAAACAGAAACAGATAAATTAGCCACGATTTGTTACACGATGATGAAAAATATGTATAAAAAGGAATATTCGGAAATGTTGAATATTTTCTACGGCATTCATGTGTCCGAGATTATATCCAATTCAACCGGCGAGACCTTAAGCGCGATGCCTGAACCTTTTTCGGTCCTCAGTCTCTCCTTGCCAGATGCGAACGCGGCCACATTGTCTGCCCCTACGTTGTATGATTGTTTTGACCTCTATTGTGAGCCAGAAACCTTATCGGCCGCCAATGGCAACGCGTGGTTTAACGACAAGACGGGGGCAAAAGAAAATGCCCAACGCCGCATCAGCTTTTGGAGTTTACCCAATGTCATGATTATTGATTTAAAGCGCTGGAATGGGTATACGCGAAAGAACCATACGATGATTACGATTCCCTTACATAACGCGGATTTTTCCAAATATGTCAAAGGGTATAATGCGAGTTCGTTTGTTTATGATTTATTTGGGGTATGTAATCACGGGGGTGGCGCGCAGGGCGGGCATTATACGGCATATATTAAAAACGCCAATGGTAAATGGTATGATTTTAATGATACATTAGTCAATGAAATAAAAGAGGAAGAGGTCATCTCTCCGCGGTCATATTGCCTCTTTTATCGAAAAAAATAAGGAAGAAAACAAAAAATATGTAATATATATAAATGGATGGACCCCAAACCGAAATGGATAAAATAGCTGGTAAATTAAAGAACAAATATATTGGCGTTGAACCAATGTTATTAATCGGTATCATTGCCTTAATTATTGTCTATTACCATATTTTTGCCTCTTTAGGGAATAATGATGATGGTACTGCTTCGGCGATTAAAGTCTTTACCGAAACAACTTTATGGTTGCTTTTTATTGTCTTACTCTTATTAAACGGCGTTTCCTATATCTTTGGTATAGACCTCCTCCAGACCTTAAGTGCGACATTTGGCTCACAGCCGAATGATGCGACCGACGGCACAGATGAAGAAGATGATGGCATTAAAATTGTTTTAAATGACCAGGTGTTCAATTTGCCTGAAAATAAGTATACATACGATGATGCAAAAGCTGTCTGTAAAGCTTATGGTGCGCGCTTGGCCACCTATGAGGATATGAGTAAGGCATACGATAAGGGTGCCGATTGGTGTAGTTACGGGTGGTCAGATGAGCAGATGGCTCTATTTCCGACCCAACAAGAAAAATGGAATAAATTACAGAAAATAAAAGGTCATGAAAAAGATTGCGGACGACCGGGTATTAATGGTGGCTACATCTATAACCCTAGGATGAAATATGGGGTGAATTGTTATGGCCCGAAGCCGAGTATTACGCGACATGAAGCAGAATTGATGAGAGAAACTCCTTTATACAATAAAACGGTGAATGAAATGAAGTTCGATGAGAAGGTAAATTATTGGCGCAGTAAATTAACACAGGTAGAAATGGCGCCGTTTAATCATGATAATTGGAGCATGCTATAATATGTATCATATACTATAAACGAAGTCATATACTATAAACGAAGTCATATACTATAAACGAAGTCATATACTATAAACGAAGTCATACTATAAAATAAATTTCATATATATAAATGAAATTTATTCATCTCTCCTCTTTTATTTTCTTAGGCCTATTGGGCCTGCTGCTTTTATATTCTTATTATTACTTTGCCAAACAACACGAGTCAAACTTAACTAAACTATGGGCAAGAATAAAATCCCCATTAAAAACGTATTATATCGGCTCAATGTTTTTGGCTGCGTTTGGTTTTTTAATTGTCTTAGGCTATCTGGCAAACACGCAAGCGCTTAAACACACCCAAGCCACCAGCATCATGCGAGCCTTATATGCCATTATCTTTCTCTCGCTCTTTTGGATGCCTCTCTCTCTCTCTTATTTAAAACAAGGCCGACCGGATTGGCTTAAATATAGCATTATAGGTCTACTGCTTGCGATTGCGTTTGCCGCACTCTATGCGGCCACAATCATAAACAACATTGCCGAAACAAATTTAAATAAACAATTGGCATTGTATGGAATGCTCTATTTTTTTTGTCATACCTTTTTTTTGGATACGCTAGTGTGGACCTCTAATTTCTTTTAAAACGCTTTTTTAATGTGCGTCTTTTCAATGTGCGCTTTTTTAATGTGCGTTTTTTCAATGTGCGTTTTTTCTTGCGTCCACCACCAGCGTGTGTATCGTCTGCGGCAGTCAGGACCCGCCCTGTCGTCCGTCGACGCAATACCTTACGCAGTGTTCTCGGTTTAATTGGCTTTCGCTTCGTTGATTTCTTGCGCTGGGTTGATTTCTTGCGCGCCGTCTCCTTAAGAATGACAGGTTTTAACGTATAAATTTCATACGTATCTTTCGGGTCGCAATGGACATCACTCACTACATTTGTCCCATAACGGGTTGCGATTCTTTTCGATATCAACCGTTTTCGCTGACCGGTCGAAACCAATTTAAACACGCGTGGGTCGGGTGCCGGCCCATCGTAAAACCAATCGGGCTTGACAATATATTGATTATAAGAACCCACTTTCACATATTCAATATCAGTGATATAATCTTCTGGATTAAACGCTAATTTGGTATGTCCCGCTCTGTTTTGCCAATCAATAACACTTTGGGAGCATTCGTAATAGCCTTCCATACCTCTCAACTCCTGCGAATAATATTGTTTCTTTAAGTTGGTCAAGGATTCGCATTCTTTATTGTCGCCGACCACTAGAATAAAATTGCCTGCATTTTTCGCCAGATACTTGTCAATATTTTTATCGTATAAATCGGTCACCGCATAACAGGTATTTTTATCGCCTTCCAAGGCTTCATCGTCTTCCGCCTCTGTTTGCACCAATAACAGCGGTTGAGTAAAAGTTGGATTATCTATGAGATTTCTGGCCTCCCGCCAATTGGACTCCGTGAAAATCGCACCGGTTAAGTTCGCATCCTGAAAATCGGCCTCGGTTAAATTAGAACCCCTCAAATTTGCCCCTGTCAAATTTGCCTCTGACAAATCGGCCCTCTTCAAATCCGCATACCTTAAATCGGCGCCATTCAATTTGGCCTTCTTTAATTTAGTCTCTTTAAATTTGGTAAGCGGTAAAAAAGCGCCTACAAAAGAAGCATTATTTAATATGGAATTATTGAAGGATAACCCTGTGAAATTTAGTTTATTTGCCAAAAGATGGTCTAGTTGGATTTGGTCTAAATGATCGTATGGGTCTACATAGCGCATAATATCTACCCGACCTTCCTCGGTTGTAAAATCAAAAAAATCAGGTATAGGAAGGTTCATGGGACTCATAAACAAGATGGCATCTATCCGACCTTCGGGCGCGGTTGTATCGTATGGCTCCACTTCTACTTCCATCATATCAACAAAGCTTAGGTCAACAACTGCCCTTTCTAAATAACCATTAAACCAAACATCTATATCCGTTATCGTTTCGCCTGGTAAAGTGTGGACTATATAATAATTGGTTCTTGGAAATCGGGTAATTTGCCGGTCTTCACCCGGAAATACGCCGGCAAAATAATCATTAATATTAACGGATAATTCGCCGTCATTCGCCATAGATAAAATACCGTTTATCTCCACCTTACCTGCATCCTTGTATTTAAATTCCGGTTTGATTAATATTTCCATTATATATTAGTCTTATTTTTTATGCTGTTGTGTTTTATGCTTATGTGTTTTGTGTTTCTTGGCATGCGGGTGTTTTCTTTTCGTCATTTTTTTACTTGGCTTGGTTTCGGCTAATTCCATCAATCGCTCATATAAGCCTTCGGGAACTATTTCATCAGCATGTTGGCCTATTTCATGTTGGCCTATTTCATGTTGGCCTATTTCATCTGCCCCTATTCCATTTGCCCTTGTACATATGGTTTCGGTCATACATACTAGCCCGGCCGGCACAGCTAAATTCTCATAATCATAATCATTCTTTTCGGCGTTTCCTTTTTTTTTCCCGCCTCCCACAAATAAAGACTTATTATTTTGCAAGAGAAAGGAATTAACCGGATAGCCTAATGCCGTCGCGATACCATCTGTATTTTTAAAAACGGTTAAATCGGAATAGCTCAACATTAAGTATATATTAGTTTGATATATATTTAATTACTTCGCATATTGTATTACTTCGCATATTGTATTACTTCGCATATTGTATTACTTCGCATATTGTATTACTTCGCATATTGTATTACTTCGCATATTGTATTACTTCGCATAACGTTTAATATCTGCCGTATATTTCACCTCCCGCGTTTCTTTAATGCTTTTCATAATTTGATTCACTTGATTTTGGCTACCAATACATTTCAATAAACATTCTTCGACATGTTTTAAAGTTAAAGGGGCCGTTTGTTTTGCCGAGACGAAGCGCAATTTGCCATCAGAAATATTTACGGTAGCATTTCCCAGGTTATTCGTTTCAACATAATTCATGATACCTTCTTCCAATGTATTCTTCTCATCTCTCAATTGTTTCGTTTTTTCTCCGACAATTTTTAATTGGTTATCTAAAGCAACCCATTTCTTAATATTTTCTTCAAAACTCATTTAATAATGTAAATATAAAAATATATCTAAATTATTATCATTAATGCTTAAATGCCCTTCAGGCATGGATAATTTAAAGCCGACGGCGACGGAAGGTGCGTCTAACCGAGTTGCCCATTCGCGCCACTCCTTGTTTGGATGTTTTGCTGCCCTTAAAGTAGCGTTGAAGGGCCAATAAGCCGAAAGGAACAGCCGCAGTCGCCAAAACCCCCTCACCGCCTTTCTTATTGCGATGGCTGCGTCTGCGCTTATGGCTGCGGCGCCGGCGACTACCTCCGGTAATTGTTTTGTACTGGCTTGGAACTAACTGAGCACCTTCTTGATTATAAGGGGCATAAGCCAATGGAGCGCCGCCTGACATGGGTCGCCCACTATAACCTTCACCGCCTCTCTGTTTTTTTGAACGTCCTCTTTTTACCATGATTTATACATTATCATTAGAAAAATTAATAATTAAATTAAATTAATGGTTCTTAAAATTAAAAGATTTATTACGCAAGAGTAAAACAAAAATACCTAAATGTAAGAGAAAACTGATAATGACAAACATCATACAAAGATATAAATAGGGATTAATTTCAATTAAAATAATATCTATAATTGGAGTCATAAAAGTTTTAAATTCGGTTTTGACATCTTCTCTCTTTAAAACATCAATACATTCTTGAACAAGCGCATTTTTAATCATTATTGATATAGAGATATACCTTTTTTCTTTTTATCTAATGTATTTACTCCATCTATTTTTGCGTCTTAATGAATGGTTAATTTTCTCATACGTTTTTAATGGATTTAGACATGGAGATTGTATCGCCTGCGCCAGATTTTAATTTTAAAACCATTTCTTTAGGTGACCCGCAGCCGCTAAATGGACATGCTGGCTTTTATTTTACGCAATTGAGTGTCGGGAATGAAAATAAAGCCTTATGTTTACAATTGCCTGAATGTGTGACAAAACAAGGCATTGTCAACATAAAAAATGGCAAATATTTAGACTTAATGTTTGAACGCGGCTCAAATGATGAACTAATGCGCTGGGTTGAACAGCTCGAATATACGTGTCAGGATATTATTGATTCCAAGAAAGATTTGTGGTTTCAGACAGAATTAACACGAGATGATATTGAGACCATGATGACCCAAATTGCGCGCCTTTATCAGTCGGGCAAATATATGCTTATGCGCGTCTTTATGGATACTCCTAATAGCAAATGTATTGCCTACGATGAAAATGAAATTGGATTTGATTTAGAACTATTGGAGGCAAATAAACCGGTCATTCCTTTAATCGTGATTGAAGGGGTTAAATTTTCCACGCGCAGTTTTGAAATTTCCTTAAAATTAGTACAGGTCATGGTGATGGGAAAAATGGAAAAAAAATCAACATGTTTAATAAAAAAAAAGCAACAGGACCTAGGCGATTATAGTTTAGAGGAAAATAGTGTAGTTTCTGCGCCGGCGGTGGTAGAGCCTGTCTCAGTTATAGAAAAGCCTGTGCCAGTTTTAGAAAAGGCTGTGCCAGAGCCAGTCTTGGCAAAACCTAATACAGTCTTGGCAAAACCTAATACAGTCTTGGCAAAACCTAATACAGTCTTGGCGAAACCTAATACAGTCTTGGCGAAACCTAATACAGTCTTAGCGCAGCCAGTCTTAGCGCAGCCAGTCTTAGCGCAGCCAGTCTTAGCGCAGCCAGTCTTAGCGCAGCCAGCAATTAAAAAAAATGAAATTGAAGAAGTCACCATTGATTATGACGAAGTAGAAGATGATTCTATTTTTTTGAAAAAACCGGACGAGGTGTATTATGAATTATATAAAAAAGCCCGAGAGAAAGCAAAACAATGTAGAATCGCCGCAATTGAAGCTTATTTAGAAGCCAAACAAATTAAGACAAAATATATGTTATTTGACGAAGATGATTCGGATGATTTATCTGACGATGATATTATATCTGATGATGAAAACTAACTATGATTTATTTAGCATAAAATTTAAAGCAGCATAAAAAATAAATAAACCGTTCTGTCAAAAATATTTTATCATTAATTTAATATAATGAGTTTCTTGAAGAGTTTACAGAAAAACATTAAAGCTCACCACTTTATTGCCTTAATTGGTATCTTGGTTTTAGCACTTGCCATTATTCAATATTCCGGCCGTAAAACAAATTACAGCGATGGTTTTGGAAATGGATATTCAAACACGCCCAGCAATGGACCGAATTCTTCAAATGTAGCAGCTTCGGCTGCCCCGGCGATAGAGCAAGCGGCCCCGGCCATGGAACCTGTCGGCGGCAACGAGGTTTATTCGAACGTGCCCGCTGGCTCTACCACCTCGACCTACGGCTTAGCCCCGGTGCCCCGCGCCAACGCCCAGTATGACCCGGCCGAGTTGTTGCCCAAGGATTTGAACAGTCAGTGGGCTCAACTCAATCCTGCTGGCAGCGCTGACTTTAAAAATGTCAATATGTTGAAGGCGGGCAGCTTGATTGGCATTGATACGATTGGCAGCAGTTTACGCAATGCGAACTTGCAGGAGCGCTCGGAACCGTCTAATCCCACGACCTCGGTCAGCCCGTGGTTAAACACCACGATTGAGCCGGACCTCATGCGGCGGCCGTTGGAAATCGGTACGGGCGGCGGGCAGCAATAAGAAGGGGGCTAGCCCCCTTGGACCCCCATTAGGCGGATGCAGTGGGCGGATAGGCTTAACCATATTTTATAATTTTGACTTAAAAATTATAAAATTTATAAAGAAATGGTTAGCTTTATTAAATTATCAACAATGGTCATCAATAGCGCAAAAATAAGTACTATAGAGATATTAGAAAATAAATATTGTATCCATTTAACCAATCTCAAGGTCGATGGTTTTTTCTTGTTTACAAATGGAACTATAAATACATTACACGATAAAATAGAAGTTTGTAAAGTTCAACATCCATCTGATTATAATAATTTATCTGATGAAGCAAAGACAACATTTAAACAAATATTATCTAATATACAAGTTAATACAATGGTTGGAACTCAACATAAGGAAACAATAACTAATATTATGGATATTGCAAAAAATACTAT
>Ga0209296_1000140_pt1 | contig 62072 bp, 48 predicted proteins | sample S_130206_EF_Meta_FD_187319 | JGI IMG/M metagenome (GOLD analysis project Ga0209296, IMG submission 187319) | Freshwater microbial communities from Lake Simoncouche, Canada to study carbon cycling - S_130206_EF_MetaG (SPAdes) (version 2) | ecosystem: Environmental > Aquatic > Freshwater > Lake ...
GACTTTTCAGCAACTCCCGGTGCTTCGAGTTGATCCACGTCCACAACCATCGCTGGTGAGCGCAGTGCACCCGGGCTCGCTGGTGCGGCTGGCTTCGTCGCGGGAGCGATCGGCTCGATTGGTTGGCTTGGATCAGCAGGCGCAGCACTGGGTGCCGTGCTCGGCGCAGCGGTAGCTGGCGCCTGAATCTGCTTCAGTAGATCGTCCACACTCGGCGGTGGTTCGGCAGGAGCGACCGGCGCGGATGGCGATGCCGCATTCGGCGCGGTACTTGGCTTTCCTGCGGCAGTACCAGGGGCGGCGGCTGGGGTTGTCCCACCAGCTGCCATCTCCTTCGCTGCAGCTTCATCAAGCTTCAGGGTTCGCACAATGCGAACGCGGCGAACGCCTTGATTGGCTCCGCCTGCAAGTGCAACCGCTTGCTCAATATCAAAGTCTGGGCGCGAGAGCGAATACACGCCGGCGTTACGGACTTCGCCATCAACCATAAACGTGAAGGCTCGACCCTCAAGGATGGTGACGTCAACACGTGGATCGCGAATGATCGGCCGTAGTTTTTCAGTGATCTCCGCAACAAGGTCGGTCTGCGACATGCCTGCTGCTTGGATTGAACCAACAATCGGCAGCAAGATCTTGCCGGACTGATCGATGGTGCGCTTGAACTGTTCTGGCTTGTCCACCTGAAACAGATCATTGATTTGCACATCAATGCCATCGCCTGCAGCAAAGATGTACTCCGGCGAGCCAGCAACCAAGTCCGTTGCAGTCGGCGGACCCATTTCGGTAGCGAAGGCGTCTTCATCAACTTCAATCACATCGATCTTGCGAAGGATGGGGATCGACGTAGGGGTGTGCTCAAAGTAACCAGTGCGGCTTGGATCCATCCAGCTGTCGTAATCGCAGCCTGTCAGGGCTACAACCACGGACAAGCCAAGGCCCCACGGCAGCCGAGCATGGATATGCACTGAAGGGCAGTCTGAGCGGGTTGGCTTTGCAGTCCGGACCAATGTCATGTGACAGAACCTCTTCGGAGGAAGGCCGGGCTCAACATCGCCGACCGAATCAATACCACCCATGCCGCGCGAGCAAATAAGTCGGCGGACGAATGGGGTATCGGCAAGCACCGCAGGGTACCTTCACCCCCATCTGCGACGATTATTGAAGTAGCCCCCGAACAAACTTCTAACCTGAAATCGTTTGCTCGAGAACTGCCATCCGAACAGCCACCCCATGGGTTACCTGGCGAAGGATTTGGCTCCGGCGGCGGTCGTCCGCAACATCGTCATCCACCTCAACACCACGATTCACCGGTCCCGGATGCATGACAATGCAGTGCGATGGCAGTCGGCTGGCTCGCTCACGGGTCAGCCCGTATTGCAGCCGATAATCAGAGGCTATCGCCCCACCGGCAGCACGTTCCACTTGTACCCGTAGCATCACGATCGCATCAAGATCGTGCAAATTAGACTCTAGATCATGTGAGATCGACACGCGTTCGTGATATTTTGCCACTGTTGCAAAGCCGCGTGGCAGGAGCGTTGGCGGGCCAATCAGGCGTACGTTGGCCCCCAGGGTTGTGAGTGCATGGAGCGCGCTACGGGCGACGCGACTATTGGCAATATCGCCCACGATCGCAACATTTGCGCTCTTAATCGCGCCTAAAGACTTCCGAATCGTCAAACAATCCAACAGCCCCTGGGTCGGATGCTCATGGCGGCCATCCCCGGCGTTGATGACGGCGCATCGCACGTGGCGGGCCAGTTGGTTGGGACCGCCGGAAAGATTGGTACGAACAATGATGGCATCCACCCCGAGAGCCTCAACATTGAGGGCGGTGTCTAAGAATGTCTCGCCCTTGCTGGTGCTGGAGCCCGAACCCTGAAGCGCAATCGCCCGGGCTCCCAGTCGAGCGGCGGCAGCCTCAAAGCTCAAGCGGGTCCGGGTGGAGTCTTCAAAGAACAGGTTGGCTACCAAGCGTCCGGCAAGTACCGGAGTGGCAGAAACCTCACCGCGAGCGGCTGGAATGAACGCCTCAGCGCGATCAAGGAGCGCGGTGAGTTCAGGTGCCTCTAGGCCCTCAAGTTGCAGAAGATGCCGCGGCATGCCGGGAGTGTACGGGCTTGAGCCGACCAACTCAGCCGCCGTTGTAGGCCGGATTGGACCACCACGGTCCACTTACAAACGGATAACTCGGGTTGTCGACAAACGGATCGTCGCTGTCCCCTTGGGTGGTGGTGAACAGATTGCCTCCCGGCCCGGGACCTTGTTCGGCCCGCTGCATCTGCGTGGGCGACATGGAATCCCCCCACAAGTCACCATCGTTCTCCGAATCACACGCACACACAAGTACCAACAGCGCTACCGGAGCACCGGCGTACATGTAGGAGCGTGATGCCATGTGAAACGAACGAGAAGCGGTGCGTGCAAGCATGATTGAAGTCTATGCGCTTACTGCGCCGGCGCAATGTGCCACACCGCGCCTTTCGCGCGTGGGTCCTGACTGCCTTCAAAGGTCACCAGATAAAGCGATCCATCGTTTGCCTCGCCAAAGCTGGTGGGTAGTTGATTTCGGGTGGTGAGCAGCACTTCGGGACCCGCAAGCAACGCGCCCTTGTCCGCTCGCAGTCCCCAGATATGGCATGACACTAAGTCTGCATACAGGTAGATTCCATCCATCGTTGGATACTTGGCGCAACGGGATACATATCCACCCGTGATGCTGACCCCGTCGCTGTGCGAATACTCCACGATCGGACTGATGTAGTCGCTTCCAAACTTGCCTGGTTGGCCGCCACCAAACTCATGCAAGCCCTCGCGCGCATTCCATCCGTAATTTCCGCCCTTCACTACCACATCCACTTCCTCATACTGATTCTGCCCAACATCGCCAGCCCACAGCTCGCCGGTGGTGCGATCGAAGGACATTCGCCACACATTGCGCAAGCCGTACGCCCAGATTTCAGGCCGCGCGCCAGGCACGGAAATGAATGGATTGTCCTTGGGAATTCCGTATGGGCGATCGCCCTCCGGGTGATCCACATCAATGCGCAAGACCTTGGCAAGCAGTGACCCAAGGTCCTGCCCAGAGAACAGTGGGTCATTGGCGGCGCCGCCGTCACCACAACTGAGATAGAGCATGCCATCCCGACCAAAGAGCACTGTTCCACCATTGTGATTGGAATACGGATCATCCACCGTGAGGAGAATGCTCTCGCTGTCCGGCTGAGCAACTTGGGTTTCCTTATCCACGGACCAGCGCGAGAGAACATCGACGCGCTTGTTGTCTGCGTTCATTGCCGTGTAGTACGTAAAGAAGAAGTGATTCTTCGCGAAGTCTGGGTGGAACACCACCGACAAGAGACCTTCTTCATTACCGCGGCTATTCACCTGCTTGCGCATGTCAAGAAAGACGGGCGCTTCCTTGGCTTCACGATTAGTTGGGTCGAGCACCAATATGCGTCCCGCTTGTTCCACCACGTACATGCGCTTATCGCTGGCCGGCTCAAAGACCACTTGTATCGGGCGGCGCAACACTACTTCGGGCGCAACGCGCTGCAGCTTGAGTTTCGGCATCGGCGCAGGCTTCGCAGCCTTGACTGCTTGCGTTGGCGACTTCAACACGGGCGCAGTCGTCGCAGGCGCCGCAAGTGACGGTGGCGCAGACGGCAACGCGGCAACGGCAAGCGAAGCCGTCGCGGCAATGAGCGATGCAACGGCGATGGTTCGACTGTTGATGACGGAGTTCCGGGGTTTCGTTCGCATTGGCAGCAATTCTAGTCCGGCTCGATGCATGCGACCTGCTCACACTCGTTCAGGATTGCGCAATAATCCGTGGTAGCGTGTCCTGATGATCACTGTTGGCACGTCGCTCCTTGCTGCAATCATGGCTACCGCCACCGTTGCGCCGCCCGCCACTGAAGCAGACTTTGTGTCGCTCTTCAATGGAACCGACCTGCAAGGATGGGTTGGCGACACGACCGGTTACTCCGTTGAATCTGGCGCGATCACCTGCGGTCCAAAGGGCACGGACCTGTTCACTGCCAGTGACTATGCAAACTTTGTATTGCGCCTGCAATTCAAACTCTCGACCGGCGCAAACAACGGCATTGGCGTGCGTGCTCCCGGTACGGGCGATGCGGCATACGAAGCAATGGAGTTTCAAGTTCTTGACGATGCCAACGACAAATACAAAGGCTGGCTGAAGGATTGGCAACACCACGGCAGCGTGTACGGCATTGCACCATCCAAGAACGCGGCCGCGGCCATGCGCCCCGTGGGAGAGTGGAACGATCAAGAAATTGTTCTTGATGGCCGGCATGCCAAGGTCACCCTGAACAACACGGTGATTCTTGACATCGACCTCGATGCCGCAATGAAGGACGGAACGCTCAGCGGCAAGGAACACCCGGGTGCGCGGCGCAGCACTGGAAAGATTGGCTTCTTGGGGCACGGCGACCACGTCCAGTACCGAAACATTCGAATTCGAACACTCCCAGCAGCGTCTGCGCCAGTAGCGCCTGCTGCACCCGTTGCGCCTGCATCGCCGATGACACCGATGACACCGGCGTCGCCAGTGCCACCCGTGACCCCAAAAAAACCATCCTGAATTCAAAGAACTCCATGCCATTCCAGGAACCAATTCCCGCCCCCACCGCGCCTGCCACTGGCACGGGGCGATCCATTCTCTTGACGTTGGCGGCCATTGTTGTTGTCGCCGCCGGCGTGCGTGAAGCCGCGGGAATCATCACACCGATCTTGGCAGCCGCGTTCATCTCCATGATCGCCATCCTGCCCCTGACGCTGCTCCAGGGCAAACTCGGAATGCCGCGTTGGTTGGCACTCCTGATTGTGCTGCTGCTCACCATGGGCGGCGCACTTGGTCTTGGCTACTACCTCAGTCAGTCAGCGGCATCCATCAAGCCATTGCTGCCGGAGTATGAACGCCGCATTGATGAGCTACTGCTTTCCGGCCTCGAATCGCTGCAGCAACGTGGCGTTGACATTGATCCACAACGCCTGCTGCGCGAAGCACACGCATGGAAAATTACTGACTTCGCTGATGTGATCTTGATATCCATGGCTAAGGTGCTGCAGAATTTCCTGTTCGTACTCTTGGTCAGCGCCTTCATTATTGCTGAAGCATCAAGCTTTCCAACAAAGATGCGTGTGGCGTTTCCACACGCGATGCAAAGCAGCGGGCTTGGCAATGTTGCCGACAAGATTCGATCGTTCCTGGTGGTCATTACCCAGTTGAACGTGGTGCTTGCCGTCATCAACTGGATTGCCTGCATCTCCCTTGGTATTCCCTTTGCATTCCTACTTTCGTTCTTGGTCTTCTTCTTGAATTACATCCCCACCATCGGCGCCATTGTTGCCAGCCTGTTGGTTGTTGCCATTGCACTGGTGACGCATGGTTGGGGCGTAGCGATTGCCATGGCGGTGGTACAGGGCCTCTCTGGCGTCCTCATCGGCAGCGTGCTGCAGCCGAAGATGCTCGGTTCGCGACTGGGACTTTCGCCACTGATGGTGCTGCTCTCGTTGGTGGTGTGGGGTTACCTACTGGGAATCGCTGGCATGTTCTTTGCCGTTCCGCTCACCATCATCGTGAAGATCGTGCTTGACTCCACCGACGATCTGCGCTCACTCTCCGTGCTGCTGGGCGATGCCGCCAGTGCGCGGGAGATGGAGAAGCGGTGAAGCAATGACGGTCACCGGCGCCCTCAGCGCTTGGGAATCGCTCACATTGCCTGCTGCAATGCCTCTGCTTGAGTCGTTGCGCGGTATTGATTCCACACCAGCCGCTGCAGTGATCGAACGCTTACGTCGAACGTGGCCAGCAGAGACGGTCAACGCTGCCATGGAACTTTCCATCGCTCGCTTGCGCGCTCGACCCAAGTTTGCAGAGCGCGCCGAAACACTGTGGTGCGACCGCAGCGGAGTAGAAATGTCCAGCTCGCCGGCGACTGCACGCTGGAAAGCAGCGCGCTTCCAACGCGCAGGTGCCACGCGCATCGACGACCTGTGCACCGGTATCGGTGGTGATCTCATGGAGTTGGCGCGCATTGCAGAGACCACTGGCGTTGACCTTGATCCTCTGCGCGCATGGATGGCCGCGCGCAACGCCCGCGTTCCAGTGCGCACTGCCGATGTACTTGCCGACCCCGGCACTGCGCCGTTTGCGCACGCGGATCCGGCGCGCCGTTCGTTTGGAGGCAATCGCATCTTCCGCGCTGCGGATCTGCTACCTGCCCTGGAAACCGTGCGTGAATTGCTGCGGGATCGCACCGGGTACGCAATCAAACTCGGCCCCGGTATGGACCTGGACGCAACCGAACATGCGCCGAGCGATGAACTGGAATTCATCAGCGAATCAGGTCGATTATTGCAGCAAGTTCTGTGGTCAGGAGCGTTGGCGCAGGCGCCCGGACAACGCACCGCTTCACGCGCATGTAGTGGCACGTCTGTCAGTGGCACGCCGGGTGATGCCGCCACTGGTGCGTCGCGCATGTTGCGAATGATGTTTGTTCCGGACCCGGCACTCGAACGCGCCAAACTGCTCGGACTGTTCGCCGATCGGTTGAACGCGGTCGATGCAGCACCGGGACTTGGAATATTGACACGGGATGAATGCGCCCCGCTGGATCAGGAGTGCGCTGAGTGGTTCGAACAATTTGAGGTGATTGAAGAATTGCCAGCACGCGAACAAACCGTTGCTGCATGGCTTGCTGAGCGCGGCGCCGGGATTGTCACTGTGCGCACCCGAGGTGCTGCTTGTGATCCGGACGCGTGGCAGAAAGCGCTGCGCGGTCGCGGCGCTACTCCATGGACAGTCTTTGTACTTCGCCTGGGATTGCGGCGAATGGCTTACGCCGTACGACGCGTGAACTCTGGGTGAATGCGGGCGAGGCTCGCTTCGGAACTGCTGACCGGATGTTCCGGAAGCGTTGCCGGCGTACTGAATACATGCAGTCCCACAATCGCCTGAAGTTTGCGGCGATCGATCGAAACGATGACCTTTGCAAGCTCTGGGTCAAAGTGCGTGCCTGCACACCGCTCAATTTCTTCAAGCGCAGCGGACATCGGACGCGCGCTGCGGTAGGTGCGATTGGTGGTCATTGCATCAAGTGCATCGGCGATGGAAATCAGTCGACCGAGAAGCGGAATCCGCTCGCCGGAAATGCCGTGCGGGTAACCGCCGCCCCCGAAACGTTCGTGGTGATGCATGACGCCACACAAGATGTCACTCATCTGCGGAATGCCACGCAGGATGTCGTGCCCAATCACTGGATGCGCAGCAATTTGCTGGAACTCTTCATCACTCAGTTTGCCAGGTTTGCGCAACACATCTTCGCTGACACCAATTTTGCCAATGTCATGAACAAGACCGCATAGCCGAGCTCGGCCTGCCTCAACTTCGTTCATTCCAGCATGGGTGGCCAAGAGGTGCGCAAAGTCCGCAACGCGCGCCGAGTGACCGCGCGTGTACGGATCCTTGGCGTCGATGGTGGCAATCAAGGCATGCATGGTTCCGTCAAACATGGCACGCTGCTCCGCTTCAAGCTGAGTATTCACTCGTAGCCGTTCCATGTTTGCAAGCGCAAGTGCCGCTACAGCGGCGACCGACCGAACCAGCGCAGCCACTGGTTCAAGCGGGGTTCGGAACGCGCCCCCGTCTGCCAGATACAGCAGCCCAAAGAAGCGATTTCCAAGTTCAACTGGCACGCACACCACCCGTGCCAGGCTCAGGCGTGCCAAAGTGTGGTGCGCATCCACAGCTTCAGAAGCGTCGCTGACTACCACTGCTCCAAGCCGCGCCCGCGCAAGAACACTTTGACTCAAGCGCACATGACACGCACGCGGACCACGCGATGCAACAGCAACTAGCGCGCCGTCCGTCGACAACTGCTTTACAAATGCCACTTCAGCAAATCCACTGATGCGCGCAATGGCGTCAACCGCAGCATCGGCAATTGCCTGATCGTCCTTGGCAGCATGAATCGCTGCACCGATGGCGAGTACCGCGTCAAGATGCTTTGCTTCCAGTGCAGCCGGTGCAAGTGCATCGATGCGCTCCGTGCTCCGCGGCTGCGCACGGCTGATGATGGTCTGTGATTCCCCAGGCGCCGGACGCTGAAACTGAAAGTCCATGGGCCCAATAGCAACGCGATCACCAGGCGATAGCGGCTGGGATTGGAACGCCACCAACTGCACCCCATTGATGCGTGTTCCGGAGGCGCTTCCATGATCAGTGATTCGCCACATACCGCCGCTGACCGGGTCGGGCGTCCATTCCAACACCGCGTGATCTCGGCTCACTGCTGGATGGGTCAACACCAATGCATTGGCAGCACCGCGACCAACGCTCACAATGCCGGGGGCCTGCAAGCGATGACGGACGTCGCCCGTGTCGCTGCGGTGCACAAGCCAATGCTCATAGGAGGCGTAAGTAGTCACGGGATTGGCATCGGCGCTCAGAATGCCCGACTTTCGTGCAATTCCCAAATTCCTTAATCGGACTACCATTTCCCTCCCGGGCGAGCTTGTACCCCGTTCGTTACGGGAACCAAGCACGCGCATTCACAAGCAGGAGCGACACCATGGCCGGACCCGACACCATCACGATCACCGCCGCAAACTTCAAGTCAGAGGTTCTCGAATCCGCCGTTCCGGTGCTTGTGGATTTCTGGGCCGAGTGGTGTGGCCCGTGCCGCATGCTTGCCCCAACCATCGACCTGGTAGCCACTGAAGTCAAGGGCAAAGCCAAGGTTGGAAAGTTGGATATTGACGGTGCACAGGAGTTGGCGGTGAGCCTTGGAATTCAATCGATCCCCACGGTGATCCTGTTTAAGAACGGCCAGCCTGCAGGCAAGTGGGTCGGCATTCGTCCCAAGGGCGACTACGTGAACGCGATCACTGCCGCGCAGTAAGTGCCCGCGAATCGCGTACGGCACGCTGTCTGTCCATGTGTTATTGATCCAAGCGCCGCGCGCGTGTTTCACGCCTGCGGCGCTTGTGCGTCACGAACGCGCGGGTATGATCCTCCGTTCACTTCGGCGCACCAACTGGTGTGCCAAACGCTGGGCCTGTAGCTCAATTGGAAGAGCGCTTCCATGGCATGGAAGAGGTCGTCGGTTCGAGCCCGATCAGGTCCACTCTCAGCGTAAGAGGCCAGCAATCACTGCTGGCCTCTTGCCTTTTTGGGTGAGATTGAGCCAGTATCGGGCGCGTGGGCAGCCGTCGAGCCGGTGGATACCGAGCTAGGCTCTCGGTGTGCCAACCACCATTACCGTCATCGAATCCGCGGATACGTTTACGCACGTGCAGATCATCGGGCCGCTCGACATGGCGGGCGTGGGCTCCATTGATCTTAAGCTCACCGCTGCGACCGCCACGCGCCGCAAGCACACCATCCTTGACCTCACCGAGGTTCCATTTATGGCGTCCTTGGGCATGGGACTCCTGGTGCAGATCGCTCGGGCACTGAACGCGCGCGAGCAACGCCTGATTCTGCTGACGCCCAGCGACACCGTGGCGATCGCCATCCGAACTTCGCGCCTGGATACCGTGATGCCGATTGCTGACAGCCTTGAGGCTGCGCACGGTTTGCTGAAGGCGTAACACCGCGGAGTGCGGTAACTCACATACTGCCACAGCTACCGCGCGCGTCCTGCCCTGGCCGCGCGGCATGACCTCCCCGGCTTTACCATCTCTCGATGCAGACTTCGTGCTTCATCGACGGAACGTTCGTACCCGCGCGCTCCGGGCGCACCTTTGCGGTCCACAATCCAGCGACGGATGCGGTCATCGCGCACGTTGCAGATGGTGATGCAAGCGATGCGCGCGCCGCCATTGACGCAGCAGCACGCGCGTTTCCTGCCTGGAAGAATCTGGCAGCCATCGAACGCGCCAAGCCCCTGCGCCGTTTGGCCGAACTGATGCTCCGCGATGTGGAACGCCTTGCCGATCTGTGCAGCCAAGAGTGTGGCAAGCCGCTCGCTGAGGCGCGCGTAGAAGTTGCCTACGCCGCTAGCTTTCTGGAGTGGTACGCGGAAGAAGGCAAGCGTGTCTACGGCGAAACGATTCCAGCCAGTGATCCGGGCAAGCGCTTGTTGGTGCTCCGCCAACCCTCGGGCGTGGCGGCGGCAATCACCCCATGGAACTTTCCGATCGCCATGGTGACACGAAAGATGGGCCCCGCACTTGCTGCTGGTTGCACGCAAGTTGTCAAACCCGCAGAGCAAACGCCGCTGAGCGCGCTGGCGATTGCAGAACTTTCCGTTGAAGCTGGATTCCCTGCCGGTGTCTTCAACGTCATCACTGGACTTGATGCACCCACCATCACCGACACATTCTTTGATGGCCTCACCGTTCGCCATGTGAGTTTCACTGGAAGCACCGAAGTGGGTCGCATCCTCTTGGCAAAGAGTGCCGCCAATGTGGTGCGTGTTTCCCTTGAACTGGGCGGGCACGCGCCATTTATTGTCTTTAATGATGCAGACCTCGATAAGGCCGTTGTTGGCGCCATGGCAAGCAAGTTCCGCAACGCCGGGCAGACCTGCGTGTGTGCCAATCGATTCCTAGTGCAGCGCGGAATACATGATGAATTTGTCAAACGACTGACCACCGCGGTGGTGGCGCTGAAAGTTGGCGACGGTCGTGCGCCGGGCACACAAGTTGGCCCCCTGGTCGACGACGCTGGTGTTCGTAAGGCCGAAGCACATGTAGCCGATGCGCTTGCGCAAGGTGCACAGGTCACCACTGGTGGCACGCGTGTCACCGTGCCTGGTGGCACCGGTCGATTCATGGCGCCGACCGTTCTTTCCGGTGTGACCCCCGCCATGTTGTGCTTCCGCGAGGAAACCTTCGGTCCCATTGCACCAGTCTGCGCATTCGATACCGAGTCCGATGCATTGGCGATCGCTAACGGCACTCCGTACGGACTCGCGGCCTACCTCTTCACCGCCGACGGTGCACGCATCATGCGCATGGCGGAAGCGCTGCAGTACGGCATCGTTGGGGTCAATGACGCGCTACCAGCCACCGCGCAGGCTCCGTTTGGCGGAGTAAAGCACAGCGGCCTTGGCCGCGAAGGCGGACACCACGGGATCGAGGAGTACCTCGACCTCAAGTACGTAAGTTGGCGAATCAGCTGAGCAGTTCAGGCGCCCGGCTTCTTGTCTCCGGGCCGAACAGCACCAGCGACGCGATCAGTGGCTCGATTTGCTAACTCGGAAATCTTGGCAATCTCCGCCATGCTGCGGAGGTTGGAGAGTTTGTTCAAGAATCGAATGGCGACAAAGACGCTGAACGCCACAATGCCAAACTGAACCACCGTATCGATGAACGCGCCGTAGGTGATGGCAACTGCTGCTTGCGCCGCAACGCCATCCGCCGCCGCCACTGCTGGCTTGATGACCCATTTCAGGTCGGTGAAATTCACGCCGCCGATGGCCCAACCAAGTGGTGGCATGAAAATATCGGTGACGATCGAGTTCACAACCTTGCCGAAAGCGGCACCAAGAATCACACCGACCGCCAGATCGAGTGCGTTGCCCTTAACCGCGAAATCCGTGAATTCTTTGATGAAGCCCATAGTTTGAATCCTGAGTGTTGCGAGATGAACTTGCCGAAGAATAACCTGAAAAATCGCGTTGCGTCGGCTGCGTTGGTCAATAGGAGTTCGCCGGAATTGAACCCGGATGCGCTGCCTCAAATGCACGCACACGCTCCCGGCACAACTCGAGTTTTTCTGCAGGAAGCGCTACTGGATCAGCAGCGTTCCATGCTTTATACAGCTGGCACAGTGCCAGTAGGCCTGACGAGCGACGCTTGGGATCAATGCCGAGCGGCTCAAGTAATACCCATGCCTCTTGCAAGGGCTTCTCTGCCTCGGGGTATCGCTTGGAGGCGGTCAATGCCCGCCCAAGTGACATGCGCGCAGCAGCGCTGATCCATGGATCTTGGCCCGGAACGCCATCCACAATACGAACTGCCTCACGGCCAGCATCAACAGCTTCGGGGAGTTTGTCCTGATCGCGCAAGAGACTGGCAAGATTGAGGTATGCCACTCCGGCGTCGGGGGAATTTCCAAGGTCCAACTCCGTCAGGATTTCAATCGCCTCGCGCTGATACTTCTCCCCTTCAGCAAATTCCTTCTTGGCGCGCTTGATGAGCGCCAGACTGGCAAGAACACTTGCTCGATGCGGATGTTTCATTCCGGCAAACCGCTCCACCAGTACCAGTGCTTCAAGGGTGTGTCGCTCCGCATCATCCAATCGGCCGGCGCCACGCTCAATCTGCGAGATGTTGTGCAGATCAAACATTGCCTTGTAACTACCCTCTTGACCAAGCTGACGATTGATGGCGATCGCCTCCTCTGCAGCTGCGATCCCTGCATCCATGTCGCCCATGATGAAGTGCACGACGCCCAAATTATTCAACGCCGACGCCAATTCTTCGGGCGGCGCGCCTGGAACCGATCGAAGGATTCGAACTGCTTCCTCTCCATTTCGCTTGGCGGCTGCCATGTCTGTGGCCTCTACACGCTGCGCATCGGCGAGCGTTGACAGCGATCGACCCCGTAACACCGCATCATCGGCGCGGTCTGCGCAGGTAAGCGCGCGATTGGCCATCTGCACGGCATCAACGCCGCGGTTGGCAATCGCTAGACCAGCAGAGCACTGGATAGCAAGCTTGCACTCCAATGCTGGCATATCCGTGTGGCTTGCTTCCAATGCATCCATGCCGGCGCGGTACTGCAGTACGGCGTCGTCGGTTCGACCAATGCCTGTGAATGCACCGCCGATCGCATAGCGAATCTCTGCCGCTTCGCCCGGCGCGTCGCGCAGCGCTCCCTTGTCAAGATCGGCAACTGCAAGCGCTAGCTGCTCACGCACGGTGACATCTTCGCGCCCACCTTGCGCTGTTGGATCGGCACCTGCAAGGACCCCGGTCATGTACTCCAAGACTCGCGCATTCTGATCGGCTCGGCGTTGCGCATCGGCGCGCGAAACTTCCGCGGCATTGGCTTGCCGAACTGAGAATGCCGTGGATCCAAGGAGCGCCAATGTCACCAACGCCGCCACCGCCACACCGCGCCAATTTCGACGTGCAAATCGCAATGCACGTCCGAATTGCGAAGGGTGCACTGCTAGCGGCGTTTCGCCGTCGCTCCAGCGCTTGAGATCCGCGCGCAGTTCGCCCACGGACTGGTAGCGCGCGCTGGCATCCGCGGCAATCGCTTGCATGCATACCGCATCAAGATCGCTATCAATAGAACGTGTCGCTGGTGCAAACGCCGAGGGCGCCGCCGGCGTAGTGGTGCGAATGGCGGCTGCAAGCCCCGCGCGACCGCCTGAACGCAAAGCCTCCGTACTGCGCGGCAATCGATCGGCAAGCAGTTCGTAGAGAATTGTTCCTAATGAGAACACATCGCTGCGCGTGTCCGGCGGAGCAGCGTCCGCTTGCTCGGGGGACATGTACTCCGGCGTACCCACCAAGGCGCCTTCCACCGTACTGGTGCCTGCGCCCATGAATGCCGCGTCTTCCAATTTGGCCACACCAAAGTCAATGACCCGCGGGCGGACCACTCCGGCATCATCAGCAACAAGCACGTTTGCAGGCTTCAAATCGCGGTGAATCACCCCGCGGCGGTGGGCATGCTCAACGGCATCACAGGCGTCGGTCACCATACGAACCCGGCTATGCACACCAAGTGAATGCTCACGCGCAAAGTCAGTAATCGGTAGTCCAGCAACGAACGGCATAGCGAACCACGGACGGCCATCAGGCAATTCCCCAGTCTCAAGCATTGCTGCAATACCCGGGTGATCAAGCGCAGCGACCGCCTGTTGTTCCGCACGAAAGCGCGCATGCGCCACGGGCGAAGAGAGCGCATCTCGTAAGACCTTCACAGCAACAAGGCGCCGCACCGGATGCTCTTGGCGACCAAGGAATACATCTCCGAATCCACCCGAACCCAATCGGTGCAGTAGCACATATCGCCCAGCACTCCCGTCGCCATGGGCCATGGCATCGCTCAGTTCAACACGCATCGCGCCCATCGCGGCGTCCACTCGGCCTGCACCCGCCTCAAAGGTCGCCACCATCGCCATGGCTGCTGCGCGTTCCGCGGCACTGGCTTCAGGATGCGCAGTCAGCCACGCAGCACGCTCTGCTGCAGGAAGATCAAGTGCGGCAAGAAAGAGGTCCTCAACAATGATGGTGCGAGGCGCTGAAATCCCGGTAGTCGAAGAATCATTCTGAAGTTGCACGGCGAAAGTGTAAGCCGCCACGTGCACCCCCTGCACACACATGTCATCGCTACGATGACTGCCCATACAGATCCCGCGAAGCGCCAACGGCTACGCCCAAGAACAAGCCCCTGGCCCTGCCCAAGCACAAGCCCCAAAACATGCCCAAGACCAAGTCAACCTCCATGTCAAAGCGCACCAAGAAGACCGCATCCACTCCATCCGCCCTACCGCACACCCGTATCGAGTCCGACAGCATGGGTGAGATGCATGTCCACCACGAACTGTTGCACGGCGCCACCACGCAGCGCGCAGTGTTGAACTTCCCGGTGAGTGGTCGGCCATTGCCGCCGCAAGTGATTGCTTCGTATCTGGAACTCAAGCGCGCGTGTGCGCAGGCGAACCTGAAGCTTGGTGAATTAAAGCGCGCCAAGGCAAATGACATTGTTGAATCATGCGAGCGCCTACTGGAAGACTTTGCAGATCGCCGCGCACAAGTGATGCGGCACTTTCCGATTGATATCTATCAGACCGGTTCCGGCACGAGCACCAACATGAATGTCAATGAGGTGATCGCCAACACCGCAAGCGTCATGCGTGGCAAGCCGATCGGCTCGAAAGACCCGCTGCATCCAAATGATGACGTCAACTACGGGCAGAGTTCAAACGACACATTCCCAACCGCCATGCAAGTGGCTGGCGCGGTTGCCATTCATGAGCAATTGGTGCCTGCACTGAAGCGCTTGCATCGAGCCCTTGATGCCAAAGCTAAGGCATGGGACAAGCATGTCAAGATTGGTCGAACGCACTTAATGGACGCTACACCCATCCGCGTCGGCCAGGAGTTTGGCGGCTACGCAGCAGCCATTGCCTATGCCGTTGCGCGCGCAGAATTGGCTCGCGACGTTCTCGCGCGCAACCTGCCGATCGGTGGCACCGCAGTCGGCACGGGCATCAACGCCAATCCAAAATTCGGTCGCACGGTCAGTGCAATTCTCAGTAAGGAACTGGGCATCACCTTTACTGAAGCAGCCAACCACTTTGAAGCGCAGGCCACCCGCGACTGCGTAGTGGAAGCAAGTGGCATGCTCAAGACCATCGCGGTCAGCCTGAGCAAGATCGCCAATGACATTCGCTGGCTCGGCAGTGGACCGCGCTGCGGACTTGGAGAACTGATGCTCCCAGCGACGCAACCAGGCAGCAGCATCATGCCCGGAAAGATCAACCCGGTCATTTGCGAAAGCGTCATGATGGTGGCGTGTCGCGTGGTGGGCAATGACGCGTGCATCACCCTTGGCGGATTTGGCGGCATTGGCAGCCTGTTGGAACTCAATGTTGCCATGCCCATGATCGCTGACAGCCTCTGCGAATCCATTGACTTGTTGGCGAACGCCTGCGAGATGTTCCGCGACAAGTGCATCGAAGGCTTGGAGCTTCACCCGGATGCCTCAAAGACCGTGGAGCGCAGCCTGATGATGGTCACCAGCCTCGCACCAGTGATCGGCTACGACAACGCCGCCAAGGCCGCCAAAGAGGCGTACAAGAGCGGCGAAACCATCCGCGCCTACGTGCTCCGGAACAAGATGGTGGAGCCAAAGTTGCTCGACCGGTTGCTCGACCCCACCTCGATGACCAAGCCGGGCGGTAAGGGCCCGGGCGGCGGATAAGGGCAAACTCGGGCCTCTCAAGCCCGCCGTAGCCGGCACTATCGGACGAATTCTGCGCCGATCTACGGTTTCGGAGGAATATCAGTCGGCTTCCGTTTGCCCTGGCCCCGTTACGGGTTACTTTCGTTGTGCTGTGCCTCACGGTTACGGCTCGTTTCATTACCAGAAGCGGTCATCACGGAAGGAAAGGTCTCGCTATGCGTTTATTCGCAGCGTCAGTGTTCATCATTGCTGCCTCATGCCCGGCGTTGGCGCAATCGACAACGATCGCGCAGAATCTGCCATACCCGGCTGTGCTAGACCCGACCAGTGGCTACAACGTTCAAGACGGAACCTTCTCCGACGCACTGCAGAGTGGCGGTAATTACTTTTACTCACAAGCGATCGGGCAGAGCTTCAGTGTTGGTAGCGGTCAGTCATCCACCATCAGCGATGTCACTTTCTGGGGTTCATCGGAGTACATCCAGTCCAGCACTCCGTGGAACCAGACGGCCCTGAGTAGCAACATCATCGGCATGCAAATTGCCATTCTCCGCACTGATACCGGGACTTCAAACTTTCCGATCGTCAAGAGTTGGTCTATTCAGACCGGGCAATTCTCGCAGGTCCTGACTGGCAACTACACAGCTGAGACATTTAGCCCGGTGTTCCGGCTCTCAAGCGCACTGGCGGGCAATTTCACGCTCGGCGCTGGCAACTACATGATCACCATCGGCGGCATCCTCAATAACCCAGATGGTGATTCATTCGCATGGACCGATGGCATTGCGGACGGATCGCTGCCAGCTACCCAGGCCTACGCAACCGTTGGCGATACACCAACTGAATGGGGAACATGGATTCCCATCCCCGACGGCACATCGGGTGCATTTGTCCTCAACGGAGTCACCGTACCGGCCCCAGGCGCCGTAGCGCTTCTTGCAATGGCCGGACTACGCGGCCGACGCCGGCGCGATAGCTAACACAACACTCTGAATCTCGACGCACCGCGTCGATTGATCCCCTCGGGCGCTTGCCGGTCATCGTTTACCACTGGCAGGCGCCCGAGTGTTTTTAGTCAGTATTTCTTGCGTAAAGCAGACCACGCGGCAAGCGCGTGTGCGTGATCACGCACCGCGTGAACGCGCAGGATTGCTGCGCCGTTCGATGCCGCCACCAGAGCCGCACTCACCGAAGCAGCATCCCGTTGCGCCGGGTCAGGCTCTGCGGTGATGGCCCCAAGAAAGCTCTTGCGACTCGCGCCCACAAGTACCGGAACACCAAGTTCTGCAAACTCCTGAAGCCGAGCAATCAGTGCCAGATTCTGCTGCACATCTTTGCCAAATCCAAGACCAGGGTCGATGGCAATGCGGTCTTGCGGCATGCCGGCTTTCAGCACCGCTGCCACGCGGGCGCCAAGCCAGTCACGCACATCATGCACCACATCGCCATAGGTCCGACGGGCGTCATGTTCAGTACTCCAACGGTCGGAGTCTGGAGATGCCAGTCGATGCATCAGGATGATGGCGGCACCTGCTTCACAGGCCACATCAACGATTTCTGGATCATCAAGCGCGGCGCTCACATCATTCACGATGCAGGCGCCAGCGGCGAGCGCAGCGCGCGCCACCTCTGCTCGCGTTGTATCAATCGAAACTGGGCCAAGCGATGCTAACGCCGCGATCACTGGCTGCGTGCGTGCAATCTGCTCCGCAATATTCACTCGCGCTGCGCCGGGACGAGTGGATTCACCGCCAACATCCACAATGCCCGCACCTTCATGAATGCACCGTTTCCCATGCGCGATGGCGGCATCGCACGAGGAATAAACGCCGCCATCACTGAAACTATCCGGCGTGGTGTTCAGCACCGCCATGAGTACCGGTGCCGTTCCACTTCCCCATGCAAAGCGGTGCGAGCGCGCCACCAAGACGCCGCCCGCTGCACTCATTGCCGCGCCTGCGACTTTGCTGCATCAAATGCAACACCAAGGACGCCGGATGGAATCACCACTGCAAACTCCCACGTGGCGTCGCGCGACCGGGTTGCCATGGCGATTGGCTCAAGGCCTTCGGGCGCAATCGGCAGCATTTCCACAGCGCCACCAGGGATCGATTCCGCTACTTGCCGCGCCGCGGTCAGCAGTTGGCCAACACCAATGAAGAGAACTGCGTCGGCGTCGGGGACAAGCCACGGCGACATGGCGCGCACCATGCCATTCGTTGCGAGGGTCTTCTTACTACCGGCGGTTGCAGCCAAGCATGCGCGATCCAATACATCGGTCCGCTGGCTATAGGTGACAACCAACGCGCCGGGCAGCTCGCGCGCAAATCCGTGCAGCCCGCGGCTACTCACAATGAATTGCTTAATGAGCCGCTCCATAAAGTCACCGCCTGGGCCAGTCGCCACCTCCTTCACTGCGAAGGCAGAGACGGTTGAACCATCCTTCAGTTGCCGTGATTCTTCCCAGGTCGGTTCGCTTCGAATACCGTTGACTTCTCCATTCTGTGATTCGATCCATGACTTGAGCGCACCCTTGACGGCTGCTGTGTCTTTGGTCACCACCACAAACGACGCGTCATTGAGAATTCCGCCCACTGCGATGCCAAGCCGGCTTGGATAGGCGGCCGCCTGCACCTGATCAACCTTGTCTTGCACCGTGTCGAGCCACGGCGGCAGAGCCATGCGCTCACTCCCGGGCACAGTGGCTAAGAACGAACGAACACGCGCCGCTCCGCCCATCGCTGCAAGATCGATGCCGGCCGCTCCATAGAAGGCGGCATCCGGCAGCCGACCAAGCAATGCGGTGACGTCATGAATCTGCGCAGCGCCGGCAGGGATGGCCTTGGCGACATCACCTTCGGGATCGAAGCGGGCGTAAGCGCGAATTCCAACCGCCAGCGCATCGAAATCGATGGCGAACACTGCGTCGGTCACTTGCGCAAGAATCTGCGCTCCGCGCTCGCGACTCTTACCAATGGTCTCAAGCGCTGCTGCTGGTGCCGCCTCGGGCTCGTTGCCGCGCGGCAACATGTTGGCAGCAGTGATGTCGAGTTCACCAGCTTTGCGCGCCACATCAGCAAGTGACTTCATCACCGGCGCCGATGCCCATGAGAAACAATCGCTCGTGCGAATGATTTCCATCCCACGCCTTCCAACGCGTGTGGTCAACGTTGCTGCGAAGCCGTCCTTGGGTTCCCAAGTTGTGAGCGAATCCGGCGCGTCAGCCACCAAGACGTAGTCTGCCGTCTTTCGAGTCCACAACGCACGTGGCGCATTGCGCGCGCGCATCGCGCCGGTGCCAAGTTCGGGCGCGTCGATGAACGTTGCGGCAATAAAGGCATCCGCATCAGTCACCGGAAACGCCGCGATGTTGGTGAACCCGGTTGCCCGCGGCGCGGCCCATGCAACGAATGCACCTCGATCATCAAAGCCTGCACCGATGCCCAGTTGCGCTTTTAAGAGGTCAATTGGGCGGCCACCCAGCGCAGCCTCAGCCTTACCCATTCGATCAATTGCCAACTGCAAATCATCGCTCGCGCCCTTAACGCTTGGAATCACCAACGCCCCAGCGGCGTCCGCGGGCACCAGTCGAAGCGCGTCTTCAAGCGCCCCCGCATAGGTTGCGGCAGAGACAGACAGCACAGCAAGCACCGCGGATAGGCGCGGGCGGAGGCAGGATGAAATCAGATGCATGCGGTCAGGATACGGGCTTCGCAGCCAGGGCTTGCTCGATGGCTTTGCGAAGTTCTTCGCCGGTGGGCTTCACGCCTGAGCCGAAGAAAGCAACCGGCTTGCCATCCTTACCAACCACGTATTTACCGAAGTTCCAGCTTGGCAATTTGCCGGTGCCGGCGCTGAGAAATGCATAAATCTCGCTCTGACCTGCCCCGGCTTTGGTTTGCACCTTTGACATCATGGGGAAAGTGACGCCGTACGTCTTTGAGCAGAAATCGCGGATCTCAGTGGATGTGCCAGGCTCCTGCCCGCCAAAGTCATTGCAAGGGAATCCAATCACTACAAGGCCCTTGTCCTTGAATTCCTTCCAGACCGTTTCCAATTCTGCGTATTGCGGGGTGTAGCCACAGCGGCTTGCCACATTCACCACTAACACCACCTTGCCCTTGTACGCGGCAAGGTCCACCGCGGTGCCGTCAAGGGCGGTGGTCTTGAATGAATACAAACTGGTGCCCGTCGCTGCCGCTGGTGGCGTTACGGCCTGACCTGCGCCAAAACCGGTCACCAGGGAGACAACACCAAGGGCGGACGCGATCATTTTTTTGGACATGTGTATGGATCTGAGTGGGAAGAGAGGGATGAGCGGAAGAAGAACGTCGTGGGGGTTGGTGATTCGGGTGGAAGTCCGGGGTGGAAGTCCACGGGGCAAACGACGCGGCTTCATTGAGCCGATGGCGATGCGCCCATAGTAGGCAGTTCAACCCGGTATCGACCGACGCCAGCGGCCTGCACGGCGGAGCGTGAAGGCCGGCGGACGCCCGACTGTCGCGATTGCTACTTTGGGGACACGGGTAGCAACCTTCCAATTGAAGAGGATTTGTGCAATGAACTATAGATTTCAACCGATTATCTGACGCTTGCTACGGCTGCTCATTGTGATGTCACTGATATTCAGCAAAGTTCTCATTTCAAGCAAGATTCACTGAGGGGTTCATCCGCGGAATACGCGTTGTATCCGGGGGAAAGGGTAATTCCCGGAAGACGCCACGAGAGCATGAGTAGCACGACCGATCCGAACCCCCACCCGCAGCACGGCTCCGACCCAGGCAAGCACGCTGCGGATGGGCAGGCTCGGGATGGGCTGGCTCCGGCTGGGCACGCTCCGGATGGGCACGCTCCGGATGGGCACGCAGCGGTCGGTCGGTACGAGGTGCCGCTCGATGATCCTGAGTTTCCGATCCCCGCGAGTATCTCCATGATGGTCGCTGACCAGTACGGTGCGCTCCGTGCACTCGCCGAGCGGCAAGTGACGGCGGAACGCGCACGGACCGGCCAGCAGACAATCAGTCCAACATCGCTTCTTGGTGAGACATTCCGTCGCCTTGTCCAACAAGAAACCAAGATCGCCAACCCCAATCACCTCGCTGCCATTGCCACGATGCTCTTTGTCCGCATCATTGCCGATCGCCGTCGTCGAAGACTCACGATCAAGCGCGGCGGGGGCGCCAAGCAGCTGCCACTCGGTGAAGCGCTCACACAGAGTGACGCGCGATCTCCCGCCGAACAATCTGCCCATATGTCGGATGTGGATGTTCTGCATGACAAGCTTGCTGAACTGGCACAGATTTCGCCGCGCCGGGCAGAGGCGCTTTCGCTGCACATGATTGGTGGCATCACCATCCCCAACGTTGCCAAACTACTGAATGTCTCCGTCGCTACCGTGGAGCGCGACCTGGCGCTTGCGCGCGCGTGGCTTGCTGCGCAGATGGGGTGATGTGGTGCGTCAACAAGACGCGGCGTGGCGGCGCAGCCCGGTGCGAAATGCGCTTACGCGGGAACTGGCCGAAACCGCAGTAACAACGTCCCACACTCGATCAACAGTGCCGTCTCTTCGTCGGTGAATGTTCGTTCGCCAGTGTTCGCGATGCCGAGTGTTCCCACCATGGCGGCGCCACTTCGGACAGGCACAACAATCGAACCCGCCAGTCCAAGGGAGCGTGCCCCGGACTGCACTACTCCGGAACCATCGCGGTTTAGGTTGCACCACGAGACTGGCTCGTTCAATTCAGCACAGACTCCCGCCATACCCTTGCCGATTGCGATGGTGCGAATGTGTTCCATGACGGGTGCTGGAATGGCTCCATGGAATGCCGCCAGATGCAGCATGCCATCCATGCCTAAGAAGTGCAGCGTGCCGGTGTGGGCGTCGAACGCTCGAATGATCGCCGAAAGGGCGATGGTTGCGTCCGTTGCCAACACGATGTCTGAGGGAATCGTTGCCATAGCAAAGTCAATTGCATCCAAGATGCTGAATCACTCGTGTGCGTGCAGCGCACGCGCCAGCTGCATGGTGGCGTCAAAGTGCGCGCGCACTTCAGCCATGGAATCACCGCCAAATTTAGCGAGAAACGCTGCCGCAATTTCAAACGCAACCACGCACTCCATCACCACACTCGCAGCGGCGACGGCGCTGATATCACTGCGCTCGTACTGACTCTGCACCGATTCATGTGTGGCAAGGTCAACGCTGGGCATGCCGCGCAGCAGCGTTGATATTGGTTTCATCGTGCCACGAACCACCACCGGCATTCCGTTGGTCATGCCGCCTTCCAGTCCACCTGCGTTGTTACTGGGGCGAGTAAATCCAAGATGCGATTCGCCAGCCAGCGACCGGTCGTATGCGATGGGATCGTGTACGTCACTGCCGAAGTGCCACGCGCAGTCGGCACCCATACCGATTTCAACGGCTTTGAATGCTTGAATACCCATGACGGCCGCGGCCAATCGCGAATCAAGGCGCTCATTCCACTGCACGCATGTACCAAGGCCGGGCGGCACGCCCAGGACATGCACCTCAACACGACCTCCCACGGTGTCCTGCTCCACCTTGGCGTTATGAATGTGATCGATGATCCGCGCGCTCGTTTCCGAGTCTGGGCAGTAGACGTCACTGGCATCGCGCGCGGCGCGCAGTTCGGGCAGTGTTTCTGCGTCCACCTGTAAGACACAGGTGGCGTCAATGGCGCCGCTTACAAACCCAAAGACTTCAATTCCAAACTCGCGCAAGAACACTTGGGCAAGCGCACCCGCTGCAACGCGTGCTGCGGTTTCCCGCGCACTGGCGCGTTCCAACGTGCCACGACAATCCTGGGTCAACCACTTGAGACTGCCCGCAAGGTCTGCGTGACCAGGGCGCGGACGGGTGACCGGCGGGGTCTTCGCTGCGTCATCCATCCGGCTGTCCTTGTTGACGATCTCAAGTACCACTGGGGACCCAAGTGTCACGCCAGCGCGCGCGCCGGTCAGCACCCCCACGACATCGGTCTCAATGCGCTGCCTTGCACCACGACCGTAGCCGCCCTGACGGCGCGCAAGTTCCGCATTGATGAACGTGGTGTCGATGGCCAGTCCGGCAGGAAGTCCTTCCACAAACGCCAAAGTTGTTGGTCCGTGAGACTCGCCAGCGGTGCGGTAGGTCAGCATGGGTCGCAAGGATATCCACGTTGCCACGCTGAAACGAGATGCGATGCCGTCCCCATGTGCAGGTCATGGGCAATCACTTGCTACACCATGCAGAACATGTCGACCGATACGCATGAACATCTCGCCCCCGCCGCTACTACTGGGTGCCAAGAAACGCTCGACATTCCTGTAGCTGCAGCCATTGAATCACCTGTTCCGCGTGACGCCGATCGCACTGCGCCGCTCGGTATGTTCCGTGACCCGGCGTGGTGCATGGCACTTGCGGTGGTGATTGGGCTGGCGTGGTTCGTACGCGGAACGATGCTGTTTCGAGGAGCGGTGCCGGCGGGAATGGATGCTGGTTACTACGCGGTACAGGCACGGGATTTACTGGAGCATGGAACGCTTCGATGGGCGGATGTTCCGATCACCTTCATGGTTGATGCGGTGCTTGCCAAGTGCTTGATGGTCACCATGAGATGGGATATCGACACCGCGACTCTCTTTGCTTCTCGGTTGGTGGATGCGCTGGCGGAACCGATGGCGGCGATTCCATTGTTTATGGCGGCGTGGATCTTGGCGGGTGGCAAGCGCGGGATGATTCCGGGGGCTATCGCTGTTGGATTGGCGATCACCGTGAGCGCTCCATTGCTTCGGATGGTCGGCGACTTTGAGAAGCAATCGATGGCGTATGTGTTTATGGCAGGGACATGGATATGCGGATGGATCGCAATGTGGTCCGAAAGTGGACGGGGTGCAATGCGCTGGTGGTTCGTGGCGGCGTTGCTGCTGGTGATGGCGGCGCTTACGCATGCGGGCACATTCGCTGCAACGGCACTCGGCGCGGCGTTGATGCTGGCGGTACGAGCAGTGCGGGGAGGAGTCGATCGAAAGAAAGCAGCTCGGGCGGCAGTAGTCCTGATGGCGATCGGCGCGGTGTCCTTCGGTGCAGTGTGGTGGCTGGCGCCGGGCAAGGCGACAGCGATCATGAACTTGCCGATCACCCTCATCACCCCCCAACAAAATGGTCCGGGAGGAACGGGAGGATTATTGATGGGAGGCGTTTGGATCGGTGCCGTGCTGCTTGGGACTGCACTTCTCGCGCGCGTCACTCGAGCAGGCACGCGAACCGTCGCCGACGAAGCACTTGTGTTTGGCATGTTCATTACAGCAGCATGCCTCCTATGCCCCATCTTCAGTGGCGATCACATGATGCGACTCGCGCTGATGGCGCCCGTGCCACTTGCGTGTATCGCGGTGTCCTTACTTTGTACGAGTAGACGACCCGTCATCCGAATTGTGCAGTGGTCCGTATCAGCCATCGCTGCGATTTTTCTTGCTGTCAATGCCATCAGCCATATGCGTGGAAGACTTATGGAAACCATCAGCGATGCCGGCTATGCAGAGTTACGTTCGTGGCGCACCGAACTGATTCCCGGTGATCAAGCGGTTGTCGCAGCTCGGCATGGATTGGAATTCTGGGCGGCGTTTGCGATGGACACGCACGCACGCTGGGGCACACTGAAGGACTCGGACTTCGATCAGTACGAACGCCTCTACGTCTTGGAAACCAGACGCGGACCGAACGGACCACGTGGTGGTCCTGGACCGAGGCCTGGTGCTGGCCCTGATCGTGAGCCTGGCCCTGGTCGTGGTCCTGGCCCCAATCGCGGCCCCGGACCCGGCCGTGGTCCTGGCCCGGATCGTGGACGAGGCCCAATGGCCGACCCAATCATTCCGCCGGAGGCAATCATCGTGAAACAATCTGACCAGTTCACGCTGTGGGAAGTTCCAAAGTCAGCGCGCGAGTCATTCAGCGCCGGCCCAGAAAGCATTGGCCGCAATCGCCCCGCGCAGCAGTGAAGCACCTGCGCCACTGTGCGCTTGTCACTCACTCTCAATCCGTATGCCACAAGCGGAACTGTCGCTCCGCCTGCTTTGTGAACATGATCCAGCCATCCACCGTGCGCGCGCCGCATGAACGCGCATGAATAAGAAGCGGCGTCTCAAGCGGTGCATACACGGTATCCATGACCGTCATGGTGTCATCAAGGCGGACATCGCTCACAAGTGGATTGCCCTGCGGGTCCGGACCACCTTGCATGCCCACCGGCGTGCAATTGATAAACGCGTGAAAACCACCACTGCTGAGTTCTGCAGTTCGCCCTGCACTCATAGATCCTGCCACCGCATCGCCACTGCCAAGATCGCCCGCCGCGCTGCGCGCCTGCATCGCACCCTCTTGCAACTGCGCACACATCCGGCGCGCCCGATTTTCATTGCGGTTGAAGACCACCACGCGCGCGCCCTCATCCGCCAGACCAACAGCAACCGCACGAGCAACTCCACCAGCACCAAGTACGGCGATGCGTTTCTCACGCAGCGCAGCGCGTTCGATCCCCATGCCGTGCGTCAGTGCGTCCACTGCAGCCGGCGCGTCAGAATTGGCGCAACATAAAGCACCTGCAGCATTCAGATACAGCGTGTTCGCTGCACCAATGCGCTCCGCAAGCGGATCGACGTAACCACCCTGCTCCTGCACAAATCGCACGAGATTCTCCTTGTGCGGAATCGTCACACACGCACCACGAAAGTCCAGCGGCGCATATGCCAACAACTCTGCAACGGTCGCCTTGAAGTGTTCATACTCCGGCGGAACCGGCATCGGCAGCAACACTGCATTACGCCCAGCCTCCAGAAACCATGCGTTGTGCACATGCGGACTCCGCGAATGACCAACCGGCCAACCGATCACACCAAAGACACGCGTCGCAGAATCAATATTCCGAAACCCATACAGATTGACCATGTCCTGAACCGAGACTTGCCCCGGTGCTGTCCCAGCTGCGTTTGCTGCGGCCCGCTGTGCATCAGAATCACTCCCTGCGTGCGCGAAGGTAAGAAATGCACCAAATTTCGGGGCAAGGACGCGGCTCATCAGCCCGGGCTCGCCCATACACAGCACCACTGCTGGCTTCACGCGTGTAGCGAGCAATTCAAACGCTTCAATATTGTCGCGCACACTGCGTGCACGCCATGCAACCTTTGCCACAGCGCACGCCTCAGCCTCCGCCATGGCAGTCCACTGCCGGAGAAGTGCCGCGGGCCGGCCTTCAAAGTCATGCGCGCTCAAGATCAATCGCGTGCCCACCGTACGCACTTGGCCAGGGTGTTCGACACAGAGTTCCAATTTCTGTCGCACATTCGCGCTGCGCTGCATGTCCGCAAGTTCAAAGTCAATATAGGTCGGCGCCACTTCGCCGCTCGCGGTGCAAAGCGCCTCTAAAAAACTGATGCGATCGGTTTCCTCGCCACGCCATTCACCGCCCTCACGCGCGCCGCGGATCGTCACGATGCATGGCACCGGCGATTCACGAACCAAGGTCCGCACATGGCGCAATGCCTGCTCACATTCTGCCAACGCATCGACGCGCCATTCCACCATGTCCGCACCGTGCTCAACCGCACGACGCGCATCAGCAAGCGCAACATCGATCTCATCAGGGGCTTCAACGGAAATTGACACGCAAAGGTGAGTCACGGGCGGAATCCTACGGCGTGCGGCGTTGGCAGTTACGATTCCACCCAATGACCGACGAGATTGCCGACGAGGCCTACCAGTTCATGCGCGCGCACCTGCACGGAAAGATTCGCTTCGGCGAGGATCGCGTGGATATTCGCGTGGCGCCCACCGCCAGTGGCCACTTGGTGGCTTCAGTCATGGTGGCTATGTTGCGTTCGGTAGACACCGTGCTGGAACTGCCTGACGACAGCGATGATGCGCTGGTCTTGCAAGTGACCCTTGAGCAGATTGACGAGAATGGTCCGGATGGTGCCATCTGCGATCGCTGGTGCATCTACCACGGCGAGCCGCCAGATGTCCGATGGGCGCGCATACAAATCGACGCCGCACGATTCAAGGGCTACTTCATCGATGGCCAAGCGCTCATGCGCGAGAACCCGTTTGCATCTCAAGAGGGCGCGCTCTGCAAGGAACTCAACAGCTCTTGCCAAGAGTTGGTGATCCGCGCGGCACGGGCATCCGGTGAGCACCTACTCATTGACCCGAAGGTGGTTGGCGTCGACCCATGGGGGATTGATGCGCGCGCCCAACTGGGGATTGCACGAATTACAGCCAATCCAGCCCTTGCATCTACAAATGACGTCAAACCGTGGATCACGGAACAAGCCGGCGGATAAGGGCTTCGCGCGCGGTACGCGCCCGCTTAGACTGACCGTTCGTCAATTCGATGTCCACGAAGGAAACCACCGATGGCTCAAGGAATGTCCGGCAATCTGAACCACGCGATGATTGATGGACCGCAAGGCAAAGCGGCTCAGGAGTACGCCAACCACTTTGGTGAGCCTGGCTTCCATGACATTACCAAGGCGTACATCGGACAGAATTACGACGGGTACACGGCGGAGAACCAAGAGACGTGGCGCGTGCTCTACGACCGGCAAATGGCGTATCTGGCCAACAATGCCAGCGAGGTTTATCTCCGCGGCGCACGCAGCATTAATTTAGTTCGCGACCACATCCCTTACCTTGAGGGACCGCAGTCAGTGAACACGTTCTTGATGCCGCTCACTGGCTGGCAGAGCAAAGCTGTCCCCGGCTACTTGCCGGCGAAGGCGTTCTTTGCATGCCTTGCTCGCCGCGAATTTCCAACCACCATCGTGATTCGCTCGCGCGAGTCCATTGACTACTTGCCCGAGCCAGACATCTTCCATGACATCTTTGGACATGTCCCGTTGCATGCAGATCCCACCTTTGCTGACTTCCTGCAGACCTACGGCAAGGCTGCCGTCAGCACCGATGATCCGCACCATACCGAACGCCTCTCACGCCTCTTCTGGTTCACCGTGGAGTTTGGTCTGATCCGCGAAGGTGGGCGAAATCGGCTGTATGGAAGTGGACTGATTTCAAGTCCCGGCGAAAGTGCCCACGCACTTGATTCCAAGGATGTCGACCGCCGTCCTTTCGACCTTGAGACGGTCTGCAACACGTCGTTTGAAATCGATCATTACCAGCCGATTCTCTATGTTCTTGAGAGCTTCGATCAACTTCGCGACGCCATGAACACCTACGCGCAGCGACTCCTTGACCCAGCGCGCCGGCCCGTGAACGCATAAAGCGCGCAAACGTCACCGCTACACTCTGCGGAATGCGCCGCACCCTGAATTCCTGCCCGTTGTGGGCACCTGTGACTGCAACCACCGCGGCACTGCTCGGCGGCTGCGCCCTTGGTCCGAACTATCAAGCGCCACAGGTTCCGGTAGAGCCGCAATTCACTGCCAAGAGTGATTCCGCCCTCGCAGTAACAGAACCAATCAGCGAGCGCTGGTGGCAGAATTTCAACGACCCCGTGCTGGGCGAGCTGGTGTCGCGTGCCGACATGCAGAACATCGATCTGCGCCGCACACTGCTTGCGCTTGAGGAGTACCGCGCGCAATACACCATTGATTTTTCCAAGCTGTTCCCGGAAATGGATACGGGGCTCGGGTACAGCCGCCGGCGTATCAACGGTAATGCGATAGGAATTGCGAATCCAGACGCGCTGCAACAAAGCTTCAGCAATTGGGAATGGAACGTCGCTTCCGCTGCTTGGGAAATTGACGTGTGGGGCGCCGTGCGCCGGCAGATCGAAGCAGGCGTATCGCGCGTGCAGATGAGCGCCGCTGAATACCGCGCAGCGTTAGTCAGTATTCGCGCCGAGGTTGCACAGGCGTATGTCACCATTCGACAACTGCAAGCACAGCGCAAGGCGTACCGAGACCTTGCCCAGGGCTACGGAAAGCTGGTCGGCGCGATCGAGAAGAAGGTTCGCTACCAGGCTGGTTCCAAGGTGGAACTTGGCGAGGTGCGATCACGCCAGTCATCGGCATTGGCTGAGTCGCTTCGCTTTGACGGGATGATCGCTAAACAGCTTTCCGGACTGTGCATTCTGTTGGCTGAGACACCGGAACGCATTCGCGCACTAGTTGAAAACGAGGGCAAAGTGCCCACCGTGGACATGCCCATTGCGGTGGGCATCCCCTCAACACTACTCATGCGCCGCCCCGACGTTCAAGCTGCGGAGCGCAACTTCCAGGCCGCCACTGCTGAAATCGGCGTCGCCGAGGCGGGCTATCTGCCACGCTTTACATTCACTGGAAACTTCATCATCCAGACTCCGAACTTCAGTGACTTGGGGGATGTCAACAAGAATATGACCTACGGATTCACGCCCGCGGTCAGTTGGAATTTCATGAACATCCTGACCGGTGCAGCCGAAGCGCGCGTCAAGCAAGCCAAGGCGCGTTCTGCTGACGCCCTGCTGCGATACCAACTCGCGGTGGTCACGGCAGTCAACCAAGTGGAATCTTCGATTACTGCATTTACAGCAGCGCGTGCCGTGCGCAGCAACTTTACAGACAGCGCCCGCGAAATCGGCGCGTCTTATGACTTGGCGTTCATGCAATACAACGCCGGCACTATTGATATCTCCCGCCTCATTGAGTTTCTTCAGGCCTCGGTACTGGCGCGCAATGGACTTGCGCAAGCTGAGGGCCTGGTGGCGCAAGACTGCGTTGAGTTGTACCGATCGCTCGGTGGTGGCTGGGAGAACAGCCCAATGCCGAGCGCTGTCGAAGACGTAAAGCGATTCAATCCCACCCCAACCGCAAACGACTTCTTGGCGCCAAGCAGTGCAACTGCTAGCCAGTCCAACGGCTAATACACACACATGACTATGAAGAACACTGGATGTATCGCAGCAATCATGCTGACCGCCGCTGTCACCAGCGCTTGCTCGCGCGCGCCACAAGGACCGGCTGGAATGCCGCCATCGCCAGTGCGCACTGTCAAGCCAACGGTCAGCGATGTGCCAATCCACCGCGAATACCCAGGCATGACCATGAGCGTTCGCACCGTTGACATCATTCCGCGCGTGAGCGGATGGATCGACACGCAAGGCTTCACCAATGGCCAGGCAGTCAGCGAAGGACAGATGTTGTACGTCATCGATCCGCGCCCCTACCGCGTCATGGTGGAAAAGGCGAAAGCAGATGTTGCGGTTGTAGAGGCGGAACTGAAGAACGCCAGTGACAAAGTAGTACGCAACCGCCCGCTCGTTGAGGTTTCGGCAATTTCGCAAGAAGCATTCGACCAAATGCTGGCCAACCAACGGACCGCGGAAGCCAATCTTGATGCGCGACACGCCGCGCTTGATGACGCGAACCTGAATCTTTCCTTTACCCGCATTGCCAGCCCCGTCACGGGTCAGGCAAGCGCAACCAACAAGTACGCCGGCACCTCCGTCACGCCACAGGAAACACTGGTCACTGTTCGGCAAATGGATCCACTGTGGGTTGAGTTTGAGCCCACTGATTCGGATATCCCCGCACTGCGTCGCATGCAGCTTGCTGGTGATGGAACCACGCAAGCCTCACTGCCAAGCGGTACCTGGCAGCGCTCCGGAAAGGTGGTGTTCATTGACAATTCAGTGAACCGCGACACTTCCACTATTCGAACCCGGATTGAAGTACCGAATACGGACTTGGTCATGGCCCCGGGCGCGTATGTCACTGTAAAACTGCAGGTGGATGAGTTGAAAAACGCTGTTTCCATACCGGAAAATGCATTGACTTATCAAACCGCCGCCGCCACTGTCTGGGTCGTCGACGCCGAAGGCAAGGCGCATCAGAAGGTGGTGACCACGGGCCCGCGCGGTGGAGCGGGCATCGTCATTGCCGATGGGCTCGGCGCGGATGAGACGGTGGTGATTGAAGGCATGCAGAAGCTCCGCGATGGAACCCAAACCGTTCCACCGGAAGTCATGTTGCAGGCGGTGGAAGCCAAAATCGAGAAGCGCATGGGTAAGGCTGCCGAATGATTGACTTCTTCATTAAGCGCCCCATCTTTGCAACGGTGATCGCATTGCTTATGGTGATCGCGGGTGGTCTTGCAATGACCATCATGCCAGTCTCGCAGTTTCCGCCGATCACTCCACCGACTGTCCAGGTGTCCGCGTTCTATCCCGGCGCTTCCGCGGAGACAACGTCCGACGTGGTAACTCGCCTGCTTGAACGGCAGATCAACGGCGTGCCCGGCATGATTTACATGTCGAGCAATTCCGTGAACGGCGGGAATGCGGTCATCACCGTCACCTTCGATGTTGGATACGACCTTTCCATCGGCACGGTTGATGTGCAGAACTACGCACAGACTGCTATCCCGCAGCTGCCACCGGAAGTGCAGCGCCAGGGCATTTCCGTCCGCAAGCAGTCCACCGACTTTGTGCAGGTGGTTGGCCTGCGTTCGCCAAAGGGCACGTACAACGCTGACTTTCTAGCCAATTACGCCGATATCAACATCGTTCAGACGCTGCAGCGCATCCCGGGTGTTGCTCAGGTTTCTAACTTTGGACTGCGCCAGTATTCCATGCGCATCTGGATGGACACGCAGAAATTGGCGGCGCTCGGCATCGAACCACAGACTGTCTACAAGGCGATCGATGAACAGAATCGCCAAGCGGTTGGTGGACAGACTGGTGCATCGCCGACTACTGCCGTGATGCCTGCATTCACCATGCAGGTCAATACCCTTGGCCGCCTGGAGCAGGTCAAGGAGTTTGAACAGATCGTGGTGCGCAGTGGCAAGAACGGAACCGTGCTCCTGAAGGACGTTGCACGGGTTGAGCTTGGCGCTGCCAGCTACACCACCGTTGGCAAGCAAGATGGAGAGGCGAGTGGATTGTTGGGCGTGTTCCAACTTCCCGGATCGAACGCGTTTGAGATCGCCAAAGGTGTCGGCGCGGCGATGGAGTCACTCAAGAAGGACTTCCCGGAAGATATTGATTACCGAATCAACTACGACACGACCAAATTCGTCAAGGCGTCAATCGAGGAAGTGGTCTCTACTTTCTGGGAAGCCGCGCTGCTGGTATTGATCATCATCTACGTGTTCCTGCAGAGTTTCCGTACAACGATCATCCCGATGATCGCCATTCCGGTGTCAATCATCGGAACATTTGCCATCATGCTGGGGCTTGGATTCTCGATCAATACGCTGACGCTGCTGGGCCTGGTGCTCTCCATCGGCATCGTGGTGGACGATGCCATCGTGGTCGTAGAAAACGTGGAGCGCAAGTTCGAAGCCGGTGAAACTGATCCGTACCGAGCGGCCAGCGCGGCGATGAAGGAAGTGGCTGGCCCAATTGTTGCCACCACACTTTCGTTGGCAGCGGTCTTCGTTCCAGCATCACTCATGCCCGGAGTGACTGGTCAGCTCTACAACCAGTTTGCCATGACCATTGCCATTTCGGTGGTTCTGTCTGGCATCAACTCACTCACGCTGAGCCCCGCCCTTGCAGCCATCTTCCTGCGCCCCCGCAAGATGGCTGAGCGCGGATTCTTTGGTGCTTTCAATCGGCAATTTTCGCGTGTTGAATTGACATACGAATCCACCGTTGGCTGGCTCGTGCGGCGCTGGGTGGTTGCCGGTGTCATATTCCTGGCAGCGATTGCGGGCGCACTGTGGCTAGTGATCAATGCGCCAACCGCGTTCGTTCCGGACGAAGACAACGGTTACTTCTTTGTTGCCTACCAATTGCCCGCTGGTTCCCCGCTGGAACGCACCAATGCTGTCGCTGCTGAAGCGCGCAAAATTGTTGCTGCACAGCCAGAAGTCGACACGATCATCGAGATCAACGGGCTGAACTTTCTATCAAACGCCCCGCAGTCCAACAGCGGCGTGCTCATTCCGGTGCTCAAGCCGTGGTCGGAACGCACCGGCGCAGCGCACAGCACCACTGCCATCGTGCAGCGATTGCAGCCACTTCTGTGGACCATTCCAGGGGCGATGGCTTTCCCCTTCAACCCGCCATCAATCCCAGGATTGGGAACGGTTGGTGGATTCCAGTTGCAGTTGATTGACCGAGCAGGCCTGGGGACCGACGCGCTGTACGCCGCGGCAATGAATGTCGTGGCCGAGTCACGCAACCACCCGGACAAACTGTTGGGCGTTTCTACGTTCTTCCAGAAGGACGTTCCCCAAGTTTGGCTTGATATTGACCGCGCTAAGTTGCAGCGCTTGGGCGTGACCGTTGCTGACGCGTTCGCGGTCTTGCAATTGAATTTCGGAAGCGCATACGTCAACCAGTTCAATCGATTCAATCAGGTGTATCAGGTGTACGTGCAAGCGGACGCGCGCTACCGCATGGCGCCGGAGGATCTCGGCAAGTTGTATGTGCTCAACCGCGATCGAGAGATGATCCCGTTCTCTGCGTTCGCACATGAACGCACCACGACCGGCCCGGACAACCTGACGCACTACAACGTCACCGACACCATCGCCATCAATGGCGCTGGTGCTCCAGGCGTCAGTTCCGGCGTTGCCACTGCATTCATGGAAGAGATTTGCGACAAGGTCCTTCCGCAAGGCATGACCTATGAGTGGACGGGCATCGTCTATCAAGAGCGGACCTCTTCGAATGCTGCTCCGATCGTCTTCACGTTGGCGATCATTGCAGTGTTCCTGTTCCTGGCTGCCCAGTACGAGAGCTGGACGCTGCCGATCCTGGTGGTGATCGCCATTCCGTTTGCTGCGCTCGGCGCAGTGGGCGGTCTCCGCATTGCAGGTATGCCTCTTGATATCTATGCGCAGATCGGGTTGGTGATGCTCATTGGACTGGCGGCAAAGAATGCCATCTTGATCGTGGAGTTTGCCAAGGAGGCCACGGAGCGCGGACGTTCGCCCGTGCAAGCCGCCATGGATGCGGCGCGCCTACGCCTGCGGCCGATCTTGATGACCGCACTCAGCTTTATCTTGGGGGTGGCGCCCTTGGTGATCGCCACCGGAGCTGGTGCGAACGCACGCCGATCGATCGGCGTGACCGTCATGGTTGGACTGGCGGTATCGACGCTCCTGTCCTTGGTCATTGTGCCGGTCTTCTATGCACTGCTCGTCGTCATTCGTGACCGCGTGTGGGGGCCAGATGAGCCGGACGCCGAGCAGCCCGCCAAGTAACCTTCGCGGCATGAGCAACGCCGCTGCAGCGCCAACTATCACGCACGCTGAATTCCGCGCCCGACGCGACCGGCTACTGGCCGAACTTGGGCAATCGGCGGGATTGGTCCTCGCTGGCGATGCGGATCCATCGCTGCACCATCCGTGGAAACCGCATGCCCACTTTGAATACCTCACTGGCGTCACCGATGAGCCCGGGGCCATGCTCTTCCTCGATCCCACCAATCCAGTGCCAGCCAAGCGCGCCACGTTGCTCCTTCGGCCGCTCAATCCAGAGGTAGAGAAGTGGGACGGCTTCCGCGATGAACTGGGAAGCGCGCTCCGAACCCGCACTGGCATCGATACCGTCCTTCGCACTGGAATGCTCAGCAGGCTGCTCCTGGAGGCAACGCGCCGCACTCGGTCGCTTGCGTGCCTGATGCCGCTTGCTGCTTGGAATTCGCCGGTATCTGCAGACCTCGCCATCCTGCGCGCACAAGCCGAGCGCGTACCCGGAACGCAAGTCACTGATCGCAGCGATCTCCTCATGAAGATGCGCGCCGCGAAGAGTGCTGCAGAGATTGCCTGCATCCGCGAAGCTGGCCGCATTACCGCTACGGGCTTCGCTGCCGCCATGAAGTCCATGCGCGCTGGCATGAATGAGTTTGACCTGCAGGAAGCAGTGGAACACGCGTACCGCAGCAACGGCGCGCGGGAGTTGGCCTTCCGCACCATCGCCGGTGGCGGGTTTAACGCTACGGTCCTGCACTACCACGCCAACGATCACGCGCTCATGGCCGGCGAGTTGGTGGTTCTTGATAGTGGGGCCAAGTTTGCGGGCTACTCAGCCGACGTCACCCGGACGCTGCCAGTGTCTGGAACATTCACCCCGCGCCAACGCGAACTCTATGACTTGGTGCTCCGCTCCCAGGCCGCCGCGATCAATGCGGTGAAACCAGGAGCCACGCTCGCCGAGATCGATGCCGCTGGGCGCAAGGTCATTGTGGATGCCGGCTACGGCGACGCATTTATCCACGGAATGGGTCACCATTTAGGCTTGGAAACACACGACGCTTCCCCTGATGCGCCCCTTGAAATCGGCGCCGTCATCACCATTGAGCCTGGCATCTACCTGCCCAAGGAATCCGTGGGAATCCGGATCGAAGACGATGTGGCCGTGACCGCTACGGGTCACGAGGTGCTCACCCCGTCCATCCCACGAAGTGCCGACGACGTGGAACGAGCGATGGCGCGCTGAGCAAGCGCAGCAGATTCGGCGTCGCTTGTGTTCAGACTTGGCTTAGAGAGCCAAGGAGTTCACGAAAACCACATCAACGCAGCCGATGATTCGGATGGGAGATCGCATGGATCGCGCCTCCTGCCGCGGCCGGGCTCCGGTCGGTGACTGAAGGAGGGCTCTTGATGTTCGCCTACCGCACCGTATTTGTTAGCGATGTTCACTTAGGGTTCCGCGGCGCGCGCGCCGAGGAGTTTGCTGCATTCCTCAAGCGCGTGCAGTGTGAACGCCTGTACTTGGTGGGAGACATTGTTGATATGTGGGCGCTTCGGCAGCGCTGGACATGGCCATTGACGCACAATCAAGTGGTGCGGCGACTTCTCAAGCTGGCCCGCCATGGAACAAAGGTGATTTACATACCGGGCAATCATGATGATTCGCTCCGTCCGTATGCCGGTATGGAACTTGCAGGAATTCGAATTGCTAAACAAGCGGTGCACCGCCTCGCGGACGGTCGCCAGCTCTTAGTGTGCCACGGCGACGAATTCGATCTGGTCGTGCAACACTCCAAATTGCTTTCCAAGCTGGGCACGTATGGATATGACTATCTGGTGCAAATCAACCGAGTGGTCAACGGAATCCGCTCATGTGTTGGCCTAGGGCGCTGGTCGTTCTCACAGACCATCAAGAAGCAGGTGAAGAGCGCCTGCACTTTCATCTCCAAGTTTGAAGAGGTGCTGGCCGACGAAGCGCGACGCCGCTCACTTGATGGCGTGATTTGCGGGCATATCCATGAGCCACGGATCGACCGTCGTGCGGATGGCCTGACCTACGCAAACTGCGGCGATTGGATCGAGCGCGCATCAGCGCTGGTTGAACATGCCGATGGCCGCCTGGAAATCATTGACGTCGAGGCAATCCTGCGCGAGGCTGGATGGAAGCCGGACCCTACCGAGCACCCGGAACACCTCAGCATTCCAGAAGTCGCCGTAGACGAGGAAGGCGTGCATGCGCGCTGAACAACGAAACGTGGTGCCCCGATTGATGAATGTGGCGTTCTGCAGCAGCTCAGTTGGATGCGGACACACCCGCGCATCGGTCGCCGTTCACGACGCGCTCCGCGCTCGGGGGCAACTTTCCGAAGCCACCTTCATAGAAGCACTGGAACACGCGCCACGCTGGTTCAGCACGGTGTATCGCGATGGCTACCTTCGCGCCATTCGCCACGCCCCACGCGTGGTCGGCGCGATTTACAACAGTACGGACATTCCACGGCGTGATCGCAGACCGCTCGGGCCAGCGCTCGATCGCTTTGAAGACCGCATCATGGCAAATTTCCGCGCGCACCCCGGGCTGCATACAGCGGATGTAGTGGTGTCCACGCACTTCCTAACGAGCGCACTGCTTGGGCGCATGCGCATGCGAGGCGAACTTCGAGCACCGGTAGTGACCGTGGTGACCGACGAACATCCACACGCCGTGTGGCTGCACCGAGGCGTCGACCTGACGTGCGTTGCAAGCCGAGCCGCTCGCACTGCAGCGATCGCAGGCGGTATGGATCCGGCCCGAGTGGAGATCACCGGTATTCCAATCGATCCACGTTTCTGCATGACTCACCAGCGGTCGTTCGCGGTAACGGAACAGCCCCGACCAATGATCTTGGTCTGCGGTGGCGGGCACGGACTTGGCGATATTCCAGCAGTGGTTCGATCACTGCTTGCCACATCGTTGCACTGCACCATTGTTGTCGTGTGCGGCAAGAATGCTGCTCTGGAAGTAGCGATGCGTGCACTGCAAACGTCGGGAAATGCGGAAGGCACCGGTGGCCCCGAATTGCGCGTGCTCGGCTACACCAATGCCATGCACGAACTGATGGCCGCCGCCGATCTCATGGTGGGTAAACCCGGCGGCCTCACCACCACCGAAGCCCGCGCCGTGGGGCTACCCATGGTGCTGTTACAGCCGATTCCAGGGCAAGAAGAGCGCAACGCTGACATGTTGGTGTCTCTCGGCGCTGCTGTGCGCGCACAGCGTGCCACTGATGCTGGACCGGCCGTTGCCGCCATCATCGGTGATCCCGCGCGGCTACGGAGCATGCGGATCGCCGCGAGTGCTGCGGGAAATCCAAGAGCCGCGTTTGACGTGGCAGCCGGCATCAGCGCCTTGCTTGCGCAAGGGAACCAATGCGAACGCTCGGACCGGCTGCTTGGTCGACCAGCTGCATAGGCGGCTGTAGTCCACCGCATCGGGTCAACTCACTCCGGTCGCAAAGCGCTTGAAGCCATGCCCACGGTTTAAATCACCGAATCATGAGTAGCCAGGTTGTGAGCTGGAGCAGTATTCAACTGCACCAACTTGGCACCCTGCACTTCCTTGGCAGCGTCCGGATCAACATAATCGCTGTGGCAATTCGCCTTTCCTTCTTCAGCGCCCACTGCCTTGCGGGTCTTTGACGCAAGTTTGTGAATCTCATCGGGGCTCAAGACTCCACGCTTGGCAAGGATCTCTTGTTGCTCCACGCTGAGGGCCGCACTCTTCACCGGCTTGCCGCGCTGATACTCCTCATCCTTACCGCTAGCAAATTCTTGGATTTCCTTACTGATGCGCACACTGCACCAGTCATGACCACACATGGCGCAGAAATCCGTATCAACATCAAGGTCCTCATCGTGGTACGCACGAGCGGTGTCTGGGTCAAAGCTCAATTCAAAGTGCTTCTCCCAGTTCAGTGCCGCGCGCGCCTTGGTCAGTTCATCGTCGCGGTCGCGCGCGCCCGGAATACCAAGCGCTACGTCCGCTGCATGAGCCGCGATTTTGTAAGCAATACACCCTTGTTTCACGTCATCTTTCTTAGGAAGCCCCAAGTGTTCCTTCGGCGTCACGTAGCACAACATGCTTGCTCCGTGATAGCCAGCGGCGGTGGCACCAATGCAGCTCGTAATGTGGTCGTAGCCAGGAAAGATGTCCGTCACGAGCGGCCCAAGAACATAGAACGGCGCGCCGTGGCACAGCGTGCGCTGCAGTTTCATGTTGAATTCAATCTGATCGAAGGGCACGTGCCCCGGGCCTTCAACCATCACTTGCACGCCCATGCGCCACGCGCGCTCAGTCAGCTCGCCGATCGTTTCCAGCTCCGACAATTGTGCGCGGTCTGTGGCATCAGCCAATCCGCCTGGTCGAAGGCCATCACCAATTGAGAAGGTCACATCGTGGCGGCGCAGTACTTCACAGATACGCTCCCACCCGTCATACATTGGATTCTGCTTGTTGTTCACAAGCATCCACTTGGCGAGCAGTGATCCACCGCGACTCACAATTCCGATCAATCGACGCTTGATGAACGGCAAATGTTCGCGCAGGACGCCCGCGTGAATGGTGAAGTAGTCAACGCCTTGGCGCGCCTGGTGCTCCAACGTTTCCAAGATCATCGACTCATCCAAGTCTTCAAGCTTTCGCCCGATGATCATTGAATAGATTGGCACAGTGCCAATCGGTACGGTGCTGTTTCGAATGAGGGCGTCGCGACATTCGTCCAAGTTGCCGCCGGTGGATAGGTCCATGACCGTATCCGCGCCCCATTTTTCAGCCCATTTCAACTTTTCTACTTCTTCGTGCGTCCCACTGGAGACCGGCGACGCGCCCATGTTGGCATTGATCTTGGTCTTGGAAGCGCGCCCAATAGCCATTGGGTCAAGCCCATACCCAAGGTGGGTAATGTTGGCGGGGATCACCATGCGGCCAGCAGCGATCTCGTCGCGCACTTGTACTGCAGTGAGGTGCGGTTCACGCTCAGCCACGCGCGTCATCTGCGCAGTGACAATGCCAAGTCGCGCGCTCTCAAGTTGAGTCACCGCTACAAAGCCCTTCGGATAGACCACGCGCATCCACTCGCCGCGCGCGCTGACAAACTCCACCGCGGAGTGTTCAGGACCATGACTGCTGCCCGGATGACTACTCGTCGGCGCTGCAGGCAATCGCGTGCATGACCATCCTGTTGGGAGAAAGTCCCAAGCAGTGCGAAGGCTCGGCTCTGGCATCCCGGGTGTATCTGGTGAACTAAATGCGAGCGGCCCGCCAATATCCGCGCGTCGTGCAAAGCTGCCAGCGGTGGTGCCCTGTGCTTCCGACGACGGGTTGTGTGCACCATGAAGGGGAAGTGCGTATCCGGCTGCGGTAGTAGTCATCTGATCATCCTCAAAGAAAGGGGCGGTCAAGCAATCCTGACCACCATCCAAATCGGTATGGGGATGAACAGCACTGCCGCATGGGTGCGGTACGTGCCATTCGCTTCCCTACGCCGGTACGAACCGGGTCAGGTTCCGCGGGTACTTCTCAGCGGACCACAAACGTGGCCGCGCCCCGAGCGAATCATCGAAGTCTATGCCGCAGGGCCGGGCTCGCGGTTTGCAGGTTTCGCTTCATATCGCAATAATCCTCATAATTTGCGGTGCAAACTTGACATCCATCCGCGTTCGGTAAGCATTCATGCGATACCAAAATTAGCCCGATAGACTTGCGGCGTAGCTGATTTAGCGCTGAAACTAGCGAGTGAAAATGACGCGCTAGTGTTTAGCAAGTGACGCAGCGGCGCATTTCTTTGTTTGGGTGTGTCACGTAACTCTGTGTGTTTGGGTCAGATTCCGTCTCCGCGGGCACCGGAACAGTCCGGTGGGGGATGTCTAGATCACGGCACATTGGCCGAGCCAATGCGCGTGCAACATTTCGGGGGCCAGTGCAGCGTCCGTTTCAGCGGGCGACCTTCGCATTTGGAAGTGCCTGCTCTCCGAGATTTCCGCCGCAATGCTGCACAGCCCGCCACGATTCTCCGACCCAAGCCTCCCCCCTCTTGATGAGGCAGATCGCAAGATCATTGACATTCTGATGCTCGATGGTCGCGCCTCCGGTCGCGATCTTGCGCAACAGACTGGTATCTCCGAGGCCAATGTCAGCCGACGTTTAGCACGATTGATTCAAGAGAAGTCTGTTCGAGTGCTCGGATTCGTTCCACCAGAATTCCTGGGGCTAAACACGCAGTTTGTTGCATACCTGCGCACCAACGGCAGCACCGATGCAGCAGCAGCGAGTCTGCTTGCGCACGAGCGGATTTCCTACATCAGCGGAGCCCTTGGGACGTGCGACCTTGTCATCTATGGCACAGCCCGCGACACCATGGAGATGGTCTCCATCATGGACCGAGCCGTTGTTGCCAACCCACTGATTCACGACTCTGAGTGTCATGTCGTCCTTGAATTCCCTGATGCAAAGCGCGGCCATGCGCCGTCAGTGACCCAAGTGGTTCCGCGGCAGATCGACCATACTGACCGACAAATCATCCGGCAGGCACAACAAGATGCACGCATGTCTTTCACTGACATCGCGCTGCAAACGAATATCTCGCCTACGAGCGCCGCTGATCGATTCCGCAAACTACTGACCGACGGAATCATTCGAGTCATCACTCTGCCGGATCCAACGCGTATCGGGCTGACACTGTCCGGCAATGTGCGCATCGTGGCTAGCACTGCCACCCGAGCGCTCGCGAGCGAATTGTTGAGCAAACTGCCAGAACTCACCAACCTTGCCATTGTGAGTGGGCGCTTCCAAATCTCCGCGGAATTCAACACCCGCGATGCCACTCACTTCGATGACTTCCGAGCGCGGATGCTCAACACCCGCGGCGTGCAGCACGCAGAGATATCGCTCCACCGGAAGTTGTATCGCCAGCATTTCAACTGGTCCACTCCCGAGGGGGCGTGACACTCCTGAGATGCGCGTGAAGCAGTACGCCCCATCACGCAGCGCAAGGTTCCCGCTATTTGCACCGTGCGGATATCGTCTTCCGCATGGACAGCATTACTCTGATTCGTGATACGCACCGCTGGATGCGCTGGCTCACTGGCCGCACCCTCGAGGCTGCATCCGTCCTGCCAGAGGCGGACTTTCGCCGCGAGTTCCCAATTGGATCCGGGAGTGTTCATGGAACACTGACGCATCTCCTTGGCGCGGAGCGCATCTGGATGAACGCCATTCACGGAGATGCCACCGCGGTGATGGCGTCCACCCAAGAATTTCCATCCCTCGACTCCATTCGCAAAGGATGGCCCGCCATACGCGGTGCATGGGATACATATCTCAGTCAACTGACCGACGATGAGTGCGGCCGAGTCATCATGCGAGTGCGGGATGGCAAAGAGGTTCGTCAACTCGTCCGCGACATCGTGCTGCAACTACCGACTCATGCGCTGTATCACAACGCACAAATCTCCTTCATGTTCCGGCAGATGGGTCATTCGCTCCCGGATTCAAGTTGGATCCTGTGGCGACGCGAACAACTCGCGCAAGCAAAGCAATGAAAGCGCCGATCGCTTCCTATGCCATCACTCTTGCGGAGATCACTGCCGCAGCCGGGCGTATTGCGCCGTATGTGCACCGCACTCCAGCCATTGAGAGTGACGTACTGCGTGAACTCACCGGTCGACCGGTGGTGTTCAAATGCGAATCGATGCAACGCACCGGGAGCTTCAAGATCCGCGGCGCAACCAATGCCGTCCGCTGCATTTCTGATGCGGATGCCCCGCGCGGGGTGGTCACGCATAGCTCAGGAAATCATGCGTTGGCGCTCGCCACCGCCGCAGCGGAGCGGGGCATGCCAGCGCATGTGGTGATGCCCGAGAACGCGTCACCAACCAAGCGCGCCGCAGTGCTGCGTGCTGGCGCGCAGGTAGTCACCTGCGGAAACTCCGGGGCCGAGCGCGAAGCAATGGCTGCCGAAGTACAGGCCCGCACCGGCGCCACCATGGTGCCGCCCTTTGACCATGCCTGGGTCATGGCTGGTCAGGGGACAATCGCCCTGGAAATTCTGGAACAAGTACCCAACGCTGGCACACTGGTCATCCCCGTCGGCGGTGGTGGCATGTTGGCTGGGATGGCGATTGCGGCTCGCACGTTGCGGCCAGACATTCGAATCATCGGCGCCGAACCAGAATTGGCGGGCGATGCGGCTGAGTCCAAACGCACCGGCAGGCGCGCTCCACAGCGGCCGCCAGTGACTATCGCTGATGGACTGCGAACTTCGCTTGGCGAACTGACGTTCCCAGTGGTCCGCGACCTTGTAGATGACATCGCTTTGGTCTCGGAGGCGGAGATCATTGCCGCCATGCGCATCATCTTCACCCGCGCGCGCTTGGTGATTGAGCCAAGTGCGGCCGTGGGCGTGGCGGCCATACTCGCGGGCCGAGTCGGCGGCGCGATGGATCTGCCCACTGTGTGCGTGTTGTGCGGAGGAAATGTTGACTTAGCCAACCTGCCGTGGTCCGCGGTTCCCGCCTGAACGCTCGCGCTCCAGAATCAACTCCAGTTCGTCAACAGCACACCCAGGTCGAAACCGTTTGTGATTCCGTCGTTGTTGAGGTCCGTCGGTCCTGGCTGCCCCCAACCGGAAAGCAGCAATCCGAGGTCAAAGCCATTGACCACGCCGTCGCCATTGATGTCACCAATGATCGGGGCTGGAACGCCATTCATGACCAAGCTTGAACTACCAACGGTTGTGCTCGAACCATCCGCGAAGGTGCCGCTGATCAGCAGGTGAGCCACTTGTCCGGCGGGAATGATGGTCGGAAGATCAAATGGAGCGCTGACCAGTGGTGGCGGCGCGGGCACTGGAACCGTCTCGTTGATCGCTCCCTGGGAAGTGAGCGAGATGGCATTACCCACAATGGAGAATGTTCCGGTGAGCGCCATCGCTGCTGGTGAAGTGCTGGTGAATGGCTGCCCCAGTGCGGTTCCCGCGACAGAGATGGTCACCGGCACGGTCACGGCAAATGCAAAGGTGCCATCAGTGTTTGGCGTCGCAACACCGATCGCTGCACCAGATTGAGCCGCCGTAGCCGTAGTCAACGAGCCACTATCCACCGGGACATCAACGTTGGTCAAACCAATGAACGTAGAAGAGGGCTGCACCGTGCGAAATGTGGAGTACGTGAGCAACATCGAAGTGCTGATCGTCCCTGTTTGGCCCGCGAGCGTGTCAACCAGCAGGTTCGACACATCGACCGCGCCAGTGGCTGCATTGAATCCAAACTGAAAGGTGCCCGTCGGGTGTGTGTTCGTGATCGACACCTTTGGTTTCACGGTCGATGAAAATGGGATGGCCGTGTTTCCTGAACCACCGAACAGCCCCGGGATGGTGCGTGTGCCTGTTTCGTTTGTGACCGCAACGTAATTTCCAATCCAACTGCCCGCTAGCGGAAGTTGAATGTTCGTCTGTTGCGTGTAGGTGCTGGCTGGTGCCACTGTGCAATTCCACCGGCTCTCAGAAGCGCCTGCGGTTCCTGAAACCATCATGAGTGCGGCGGAGAATCCGAGTGTGGAAAGTGCGCGAGTCATAGAGAAAACGTAGCACGAATCGCCCGAATGTCCAACAACGGATCGGCAGAACCAGCCACTCAAAGTGTCTCTGTCTGCGACCAAAGCCCCAGTAGCAGCCCTAAATCGGCTCCGTTGACCACACCGTCAAAGTTCAGGTCGCCGATGTGCGGATGTAGTACCCCAAACTCACCAAGCAGAATTCCCAAGTCGGCACCATTCACAAAGCCGTCCTGGTTGAGATCAGCGTTCGGCGGACATGATGGGCACTCGTGTCGAATCCAGTAGTTGGTTCCGTCAAATCCGGGAAGCACTGGCGGTTCATCCGGCGACGGCGGGTTTGCGGGGTCCGGCTCGGTGCATGGTTGACCGCTGCGGATTGGCCCTACATCCATGCCAAGTGTCACCACTGCGTACCACGGTCCACCAGTCACCGTGATGTTCTGAACCATCGGCGCACATCGACCGCCAAACCAAATCGAGTGTGTCTCAAGTGGCCCGTTCATTGGGCCACGCATCAGGTGTAATTCTGCAGGAAACTCTGCATCAAGCGTGAGCCGAATGACGCGCGAACCGGTGCCTCCACCAAGCGTGTACCAATCAGTATCACGCGGTGATCCAGTGGTGCACGAGCCAGCCACGGTATGCCCTGCAAGCAGTTGGGAAACCGCTCCCAATCGGTTTGGTCCGTCATTGGTGTGTAGATAGCACGCCTCATCGTTCGCGCGCGCGCCGGCTGGAACAGTGATGGTGCACGGCGGAAGCCCGCACAATGTGGCGGCGCGAGCAACGCAGACCCAGTCCCAAGTGGCGCCGTCGCAGTAGCCATCAAGTGGAGTCACTCGAGCGCAGCAATCCGGATCTTCACAGCCCGGATCCGGGTGTACCTCATTGCACGGCCCATAGGAGGGACACACCAGTCCATCGCATTCCGTACTGGCAAGATCCACGCACACTTCTTCCCACGTCACGATGCAGCAGTCCGGTGCAACGCTGCACACGGCATCGCAACACGGCGTAGTGAAACAGCCAGGATTGGCATGTACCTCATCGCAGCGACCGCCACCTCCGCTTGGGCCACAGGCAGGCGGCGGAACGAGTGATGCAGCTGCCGGCAAAGCCCCCAGATCGGCGCCAAATCCAGCCAATTGGCGCGCAATCACGCATGCTGGAGAGTCGCCCAAAGCGTAGTCCGTTGCCAACACTGTCCGTTCGGATTTCACTCGCGGCTGCTTTGTAGCAGTGAATGCACCGCCGCCACAATCTTGGAGATTGCGATAGCCAAGCGCAAAGTGCCCGGAGATGTCTGCCTCAATCAGATCAAGATCGCAATCGCCATCGATATTGACCGCAAGAAAGTGCCGCGCAAAACTTGAGTACTCAAGCGAGATCGGCGCCGCAAAGGCAAGACCTGCAGCAGTTGAATCATTGCGCCACACCAAGATGTTGCCAGTGAGTACGGTGCTCGTCACCGCGTCAAGGTCGCCATCGCCATCAAAGTCTGCTAGCAGCGCGCCCCAGTGATAGCCACCAGAAACTTCGCCTACCTTCACGGCACTTGCAAAGCCACCGGCGCCATCGTTTCGGAAAATCACCACTGGTTGACCCGCTCCGGTGGACAACAGTGGCGCAAGAATATCGATGTCGCCATCGCCATCCACATCACCAATATCAAAGGTGACCACTGCTGGCTTATTGATGTTGGGGAACTCGGGTGTCAGCCAAGAAACAGGCGCGCGGAATGACCCGCCAGCTTGCCCAAAGAAGATGTCAAAGCGCCGCGTACCCATGCACCCAACCACCAAATCGGTGCGACCATCGGCGTTGAGATCGCCCGCCAGCACATCTTGCGGGCCAGGAACTCCGCCACTCCACGCGTCCACGCGGATTCGTTGTGAGACCGTGAAGTTTCCGGTTCCGCCATTCAGCAAGATGGCAATGTGCTCGCTTGCGTAGCAGGAAACCGCAAAGTCAATATCACCATCGCCGTCAAAGTCGCCCTTGGCAATCGAACGTGGCTCACGATCGAGCGGAATGATGGCGCTCGACACCATCAATCCACTGGCCGCTCGGCGCAGCACTTGCAAGCGCCCTGAATAGGAGCGGATCACAAGTGTCAACTCCGCGGCACCGTCTCCATCAATGTCTGCGGCGACGGCATCATCCACTTGCCCATCAACCGCCACGGTTTGCATAGGGCCAGCGCTGCCATCGGTGTTGATTGAGCACCAGTTGAGAATGTTCAATGGGTCTCGACCGGGAAGCACCAAATCATTCTTGCCATCGCCGTCCATGTCAAAGAGCCGCGCGCGCGTCGGGTAGTGCGCAGGGGTGCACTCCGCGTAAAAGTCTGGCTCGCCGAAACTGATGTCAGCGCGGGAGGCCGGTGTGATCCACGCGAACACCATCAACGTCATCACGCTGCACACCAAGCGCATGCTGTGGCCGTTGATTTGCACTGTCATTGATATGAGCTCATTCGTGGGTGGGTTCTCATTGCACTGGCAGTTTCGCAATCATTTCATCCACTTTTGCAAGCCGCTGGCGATGGCGGGCAACCGTGGGCTCCAAGAGCGTGAGAGCCTGAATGTGCAGGCGCGCGGTCTGTAAATCACCCGCCTCGACGGCAATGGCGGCCACAAACTCGCGTGCCGCGGGGTCGTACGCCCGTATTCTGGCTGCCTTGGTGGCGTGTTCAAGCGCCAATGCCAAATTCTTTCGCCCGCGCTCAATGCGCGCCAATTCCATAGCGAAGTTAGCGTCGTTATCGGAATAAGAATCCAATACCTGCAAATGCGGTACCGCCGCCGCCGCGTCGCCCGCCGCCAGGGCGGCCTTGGCGAGCACCCGGTGCGGCCACGGGTCGATGGGGCGCAGGGCGGAGTAAGCCGCCAACCGCTCCAAGGCACGGGCGTCCGGGGCAGCATCGCCCTTCAGCTGGCGCCGCAGCCAAAGCTCCAGCAGGTCCGGGTGCGCGGGATGCTTGGCAAGCAACGCTTCAAGGCGCGCAGCATCAATCTCCACTGCGCCGTCCGCAGCACCCGTCTCGGCGCGGACCTCCTCCACCATCATGGCCAGGGACGGCTCGGCAAGCATGCCCCAGGAGCGCAAATCCGCCTCTGCGAACTTCTCGAATCGTTTCATGAATTCCGCACGATCGACATGCAGCACATCAGCAAACGCCGTGGCCTCCACGGTGCCGTCACGGTACAGCGCCAGCAACTTAAGAATTGCAGCGCGTCCCCATTCCTTCTCAATGAATTCCACCATCCACGCACCCTGCGTATACGCCTGCGTTCGATCGGTCTTCTTCTTCGGCCGCACAAACGCCAAGTTGATGGATTCAAGATCAAAGAGCGTGTTAGAGTCAAACGCTTGCGCCAGCAACTGCACGCTGTCCCATGAACGCGGTCGCGTTTCTAAATGAGTAGCGAGCGCTTCAGTAAACCAATGCGGAATCCGATTGCGCGTCTGCTCCAAAGTCACTGTGTGCACATATTCATGGCGCAACACTTCTTGCCAGTCATACATTCCAAGGTGCAGCTGCGGGGCGCCTTCGCGCGGCGCTTCCAATGCAATCAGCGGACCAGTGCTTGCTGCAATGGTGTGAATCCACGGCATTCCAGTAATGCGCACAGCGAGACTCTTGTGATCAGGATGAAGCTCAATGATGGTTGGTCTGCCTGGCACATGTCCAAGCCAATCCGTGATATCGCCGTGCATGGCATCAAGCGCTGCCGGCATCCACGCGGCCAGTGCCTCATCAATCCCTGGCTTGCAGCGCACTACAAAGTGCTTGCCATCGAAGTGCTTCCAATCCGCAAGCGCCTCGGCGAGTGTCAGGCTGTGGCCTGCCCGTTGGTCAAACGCATCAAGCGAGACCGCAAGCCGCAGTGCCGCTAACGCTTCGGCATCACGGCCAGCCTGCATTTCCAGAAGCCCCAACTCCGCTACCGGCGCGCTCCATCCGGGGGCACGCTTCGCTGCTTCACCCAGCGCCGCCGATGCCTCTTCATACTGACGTGCCAGCGCTAGAAACCGTCCCGCTTCATACGGGCCCAGTGGTGAGCCAGGCATCAATCGATCAAGCTCGGCCAAGCGCCCCGCCAGTGCGGTCATGTCAAAGAGCATGCCATCAGCCGCTGCGCGCAATGCGAGCGCTTCGCGCTGCTCTGGAAATCGCGTGAGAAACGGATCGAGCACCGCAATGGCTGCTGCAGCATCACGCGACTGCAGCGCGCACTCCGCGTCAAGGAGTACCGCTTGCGGATGCGCACCGTTGATGGCACGCAAATGTATTGCCGCTTGGCGCGCACCATCAAAGTCAAAGGTCTGTACCGCAACGCGCCCCAACAAATGCAACGCCTCACCACTGCGCAGATTGCGGCCAAGTGCTTCCTGAAGTGCAGCAACACCATCTTCAAAGCGATCCTTCTGCACAAGCAGGCGCCCTTCCAGTAGCCGAGGCCGCGGATCAAGTTGGTCGGCATCACGAAGCTTGGCAAGTGCATCCAACATCGACTGCCAGTCGCGCGATGGGCGACCCTGCAAGCGCGCCAGCAACGCAGTGGCTTCGATGGCATCCATTTGCTCATCGCGCGTTGCCCCATTCTGTTCACCTGCCTCTTTCGCAGCGAGCGCAGCAGCGGTGCCATCAGCCGTGCGCCCAAGCGCGTCAAGTGCCAGGGCACGCATCAGAACACCCCGAGAATCAGTGGCTTTTTCTACTAACGCAAGTGCATCCTGCGGCCGACCAGAGGCAATCAGTGCCTCCGCGCGGACCGCTGCCGGTGCGGCCGGATCGGCGAGTGCCGCAGAAGCAAAGTCGGCAATAGCCAGCGCAGCGCGAGCGCGATCAGCGGGGGTTGTCAGATCACCTTCGTCCCAAGTGCCGTGCCGTAAGCGAAGAGCTGCGCGCTCCTGGTCGGTGAGCGCTGGGCTCTGCAGGGCAGCCCGCACCGCGGGCGATAGTTGCACCTTGGGGGGCACCGCCTGCGCGTGCGCCACTTGCGTACACACGAGCACTGCGACCATTGCCAGCGTTGACGCCATGCCGGCAGCGCAACCACGCAACACTCGCGCGCATGCGAACTTCACGGCAGATTTCCTGCGCCGGGCGCGACGGCCAGCGGACGCTCGTCAACGCGCCAGCCGGTGGTTACTTTTTCTGCCAACGAAAGTAGCGCCTGTTGTGCATCACTGATCCCACCATTCATGGTGGCATCGCGCAATGAAACAACCGTGCGCCCAGACTTTCGCTGCGCCTCCACGCCCACGGGTACCAGTGATTGCGCGTCGTACCAGACCGATGCTTCCACCAAATCTCGATCAGCCATGCCCGGCTTTGGCTTAAGACGCACCCCAACCATGGGACGCGCCGACTTCAAGAGGAGCGTTGAATCTGGCGAAGTTGCAAGCGAAGCATCAAACCGCGCCAGCACATCGGCGCGCCGCTGACCAATGGGAAGCGGAACCGGTCCCTCGCCCGGCTTGAGCGGGTCATACTGCTCTCCGGCGCGCGCCAATTGTCGCCGCACCAGCGTTCGCTGCTTGAAGTCTGCCTCGGTCAGCCAACCGTCCGCGTAGATGTATCGAACTGGTCGCTCATCCATGCGCCCGCTTCCATCAATGAATTTCTCAAACACCACAGCGAAACGCCGAGTTGCTGGCTTCCCCTCCTCTTGCACGAACACCAATTGACCAAGGCGCCGCTCGGTATCGCCCGTGACATCGTCGGTCGTTTCCAGCGTGATGTTGGCGCGGAAGTCACGGAGTGAATCAGCGGTGCGCTCGACCGCCGTCAGCAGCGCATCGGCGTCCGCAAATTGAGCGGCTGGAGCAGTAACGAGTGCCCGTGCGGGCGCTAGCGAAGGTGCCGGTATCGGCGGAGTAGACGACGTAGTCGGTGCAACAGGTGCAGCAGGTGCACTCGGAGGCTCCGATAGGACCGGCGTCACTGGCGATTTCGGCGTCTCTGGCGCGCTCTGCGCATCCGCCGCGCATGCGCTGCATGTCACGCACGCCACGAGGCATGCAACCACCGTGCGCCGCACGGCCATCCGCGATGCTGCCATGCGTACTGACTCACCGCGAATCGTCTGCTTCGAACACGCCATAAGCAAAACGATACGCGCCTCGGTCAAACCAGGATCGGCACGTGTTCAATGATGTCAAGCCCAAATCCGTGCAACCCCGGCATCGGCTTGGGATGGTTGGTCATCAGGCGCAACTGCGAAAGGCCAAGGTCGCGCAGAATCTGACCACCGACGCCAAAGAGGCGCGCGTCCATCGGATTGCTGCCGCCGCCAATACCGTCTAAACGCGTCAGATCGGGCGCATTGACGTCATCGCGATCCGGTCGACGAATCCGGGCGAGCCGCCCGGGCAAGTCAACGCCAGCGCCCTCAGTACGCAGATACACCAGCACCCCCTCGCCTGCGTTGGCAATCGCTCGGAGGCTGGCGCGGATCGTCTCCTGCCCGGCAGTTTCCGTGGGACTCCAACGCACACCAAAGACGTCCGAAAGAATCTCCCGACGCTGCATGCGCACCAACACCGGCTCCACACGCGTCTTGGCAATGCCTCGAGAATCAAGATCACCGATCCCGCCAAGGCACAGTGCAACATGCGGGAGCGCATCGATTTCACTCTCCCACGCAAACAGCGTGAACGTTCCCTCTGGCGTTTCCACTTTGGCGCCATGCACTGGATCAACACGGCGCACTAAGCCCTCACCACCCAGTCGATGCCGGATGATTTGCTCAACGCTGCACATCTTCAATCCATACTGCGCACACATGCGTTCCAAATCAGGAACGCGGGCCATCTCCCCATCTTCGCGCACCACTTCAATGATCGCTGCTGCTGGCTTCAAACCGGCCAGCCTGCATAAATCCACGCTGCCCTCGGTCTGCCCAGTACGAACCAACACTCCGCCATCGCGCGCGCGCAGCGGATTGATGTGACCCGGTCGCACAAAGTCATCGCGACGAATATCCGGATCAATGAGCATCTGAATGGTCTTGGCCCGGTCCTTGGCACTGATTCCGGTGCCAACTCCGTGCCGCGGATGCCCGTCAATACTCACAGTGAATGGCGTACCGCGCAGGCTGGTATTGCTTGCCGTCTGTGCATGCAAGTCCAGGCGATCACAGGTTTCACCATCAAGGCTCACGCACAAATATCCGCCCCCGATGCGGGTCAAAAAGTTCACCATCTCCGGCGTCACAAACTCCGCAGCAACAACAAAGTCGCCTTCGTTCTCACGGTTTTCGTCGTCCACAAGAACGATCGCCTTCCCGGCGCGGAGGTCTGCAAGAATTTCGGGGATCGGGCAAAGCGGCATAGGGTGAACAGGTTAGGCGAAGCGGGTGCCCGGGATGGCAATACCATTCAGCGCCCCCATGACCACGCTAACCCCTGAAATCCGTGCAGCGCGAGAAGCCCTCCTGTTGGAAGTGACGCAAATCCCCACGGCGGCCGGCCATGAAACCGCCGTCATGGCATTCATCGATCGGTGGCTTGCAAAGCATGCCACGGCGCTCACCACCCAACGCGATGAAGTCGGCAATTACCTCATTACCCAGCGCCGGCATAACGGCAATACCCCGCTATTGATCATCACCGCGCATCTTGATCACCCCGCGTTTGTTGTCACGGCTGTCAACGGCACAACCATCCACGCGGCCTTCCGCGGAGGCGTGAACGATCCGTACTTTGTTGGCGCTGACATTGAAGTCATTGGACCCGGCGATGCGCGGGCACAGGCAGTCATCAAGACGCTCGCCGCGGATGCAAAGCCATTCAAAGAAATCACCGCGGACATTGCAACACATACCAGTCCGTCCACTTCCACCCCGCCCGCGTGGCTAGTTCCCGGCTGCATTGCCCGCTGGAAATTTCCGCGCGCAGAGATTCGTGACGGTTTGATTCACACTGATGCATGCGATGACCTCGCTGCCGTCGCTGCCGCGCTGTGCGCATTCGGAGAAATGCTCAACACCGATCAGTGCGGACATGTTGGCTTGCTATTCACCGTCGCCGAAGAAGTTGGATTCGTGGGCGCCATTCATGTCGCTCGCAATGCCTGGATCCCCAAGGACGCGCGCCTCCTCTGCCTAGAGAACTCGCGAAGTTTCCCCAACGACTCCCCGATCGGTGCCGGCGCCATTTGCCGTGTAGGCGACCGAATCAGCGTCTTCAGCCCCAGTCTCACCAATCACTTGGCACACCTCTTTAGCGCTGAATCCAAGCAGAATCCAGCATTCAAATGGCAGCGAAAGCTCATGGCAGGGGGTGGCTGCGAAGCGAGCGCGTTCGCCTGTTACGGATACCAATCCACGTGTATTTGCCTACCACTGGGCAACTATCACAACATGGTAGACATTGATGGCGTTGCTGCCGGCGCACTGCCAGCGCGCGTGGGGCAAGAGTTCGTCAGCATTGATGACTATCACTCCATGATCACCATGTTGCACATCGCCGCGCGCGGCATCGACACGACGCTGCCGGAGTCAACCGAACAACTGATGGAGCGGCTGTATGCCGAGCGATCCTTCGTTCTTACGAAATCTCGCCGCGATCCTTGAGGTGCTTCTGCAGGAAAGCCTTGGCAAACCGCCAATCCTTCTCCGCCGACTGCAGTGTGCCACCCACGATGGTGGAAATGGTGAGCATCGGAAGCGAGCCGAAGATCTTCAGTTCCGCCACGCGCGCGGAGCGATCATCCACCTCGGAAAGCATTTCCAATGCGTTCTCAAGCGCCATGGTCAATTCGGGTGAAGCGCCCTCAAACGAAGGTAGTTCTGGTTCGGCAACGGGCTCAGTGACACCCTTCTGCAGTCGTCGCGCCTGCATCGCCTCGGCGGCGCGGCGCTTCTCTTCAATGCGCTTCTTGGCACGCTCCGCAAACACCTGCCGGAGAATGACCGAAGCAGTGGCGCGAAAGTCATCTTCGCTCTTGAACTGCTCCGGGCGATGATTCGCCAGACGCACGAAGGCCTCGCTGACGATGATCGTTGGCTGCAGTGTCACCTCGGGCGGGTGCGACTTCATGTACAGCGTGCTGAGGAGCCGCAGCTCGCCCATGATTTCGCCGAACAGGTCCGCAACCGACTTGTCCTCAGAGGCAAGGTCTTCGATCTCATCCATAGTGCGAATACTACTAGTGGCTCTCGCGGCAGTTGCCAGGATCAAACCAAATGTTCAGCCCGTGCTTGCCGCGCCCAATAAGCCCCGGGATTCACGCTTCTCCTATCCTTCTCCACATGCCCGCCGCCGTCTCTGCCGCCGAATCTGCCGCCTCTGTTGATCCAACGGCGGCGCTTGACCGCGCACTCCGTGCAGCGATCACTGCCGTGACCGGATTGTCGGCAGAGGAATCGGACCCGCATATCCGTCCCAGTGGCAATCCACAATTCGGTGACTTCCAAGCGAACTTCGCCATGGCGCTCGCCAAGAAGATCGGCGCAAATCCGCGCCAACTTGCCACTGATGTCCTGGCGCGTGCGCAGCTCACTGGCATTGCTGACAAGGCCGAGGTTGCTGGTCCTGGTTTCGTCAACATCCACCTCGCCGGAAGCGCACTTGCTTCCGCGCTTGATGCCTTTGATTCACCGGCGCTCGGTATTGTTCCAGCCACTGCTACCTATGCGGTGACCGTTGATCTGTGCGGCGTGAATGTTGCAAAGCAGATGCATGTTGGTCATCTGCGCGCCACCATCATTGGCGACACCATCGCGCGTGTCCATGAACGCCTCGGACGCAAGGTGTGGCGCGAGAATCACCTTGGCGACTGGGGCCTTCCGATTGCCATGACGCTTGCGGCACTGCGCCGCGCCGGAACCAATCTTGATTCACTCACGCTGGAAGATCTCAATCGTGCCTACCGCGCCGCGCAACTTGAGGGTCGTGACGATGCCGCTGGCATGATTGCGGCGCACGCAACCCAGGTTGGCCCGCATCGAATTGCGGAACTTGAGGCACAGAACACGGGCGCGGCACTTGCCCAAGAAGATGCGCGCGCCACGCTGGTTCGCCTGCAATCGGGCGACGCGCAACTGGTGGCCGAATGGCAGAAGATCATTCACTGCACCATGCAGGAGGTCTTTGAAACTGCTGCCGTTCTTGGCGTCCAACTCACTGATGAGCACAGTCGCGGCGAGAGTTTCTTCCGCGAACGACTTGGACCAACCGTAGAAGCATTTGCCAAGAGCGGACTGGGCGTCGAAGACGACGGCGCCATTGTGGTTCGCTACCCAGACCGCGATCGTCCCATGCTGATTCGTAAGCGTGATGGCGGATTCTTGTACGCCACCACCGATCTTGCCGCATGCAAATTCCGCGTGCAAGATCTCAAGAGTGATCGCGTGGTCTATGTGGTTGACGCACGACAGCGCGATCACTTCAAGGATGTGTTTGATGCTGTTCGAATGATTGGCTGGAACAAACTTGCAGATGGCACTGAGGCAGAGCTGGTGCATGTTCCGTTTGGAAGTGTCCTTGGTGCTGACAAGAAGCCGCTCAAGACGCGCAGTGGTGAAAATTTCACGCTGAAAGCCCTGCTTGATGAAGCCATCGAACGCGGCACCCGCGAAGTGCGCGCTCGCTCAACGGACCCCAACGCGCCAACCGCCGGTATGTCTGATGCCGACCTCGCCGCCATCGGTAGCGCGGTTGGAATTGCTGCGGTGAAATATGCCGATCTTGGTTCAGATGTCACTCGTGACTACGTCTTTGACCTTGACCGAATGGTGAGTTTCGAAGGCGATACTGGGCCATATCTGCAGTACGCACACGCGCGTATGGCCAGCATCCTTGGCAAAGCGCTTGATGCCGCAGCGCACGCGCCGCCACGCCCAGCCATCAGCGTGGCCGAGCCGGCGGAACGACAACTTGCTCTGACGCTCCTGCGCTATCCGCAGATCGTTCGTGAAGTGGCGCAACACCTTGACCCAAGCCGCCTATGCGCTTATCTGCACGGTCTTGCTACCAGTTACAACGGCTTCTATCAGCAATGCCCGGTGCTGAAGTGCGAAGACCAAGCCCTCCGCGCAAGTCGCCTGCGCCTGTGCGCCATCAGTAAGCACGTGATGAAGGACGGACTTGGGCTCTTAGGTATCACTGCGCCGGAGCGCATGTAGCGGCTCAGCAGATTCGGCGCCTGCGCGCACCGAGCCCTACTTCCGCAACGCCACATACTCCACCCCTGCCTCGCGCATAACGGCCTTTGCCTTGGCAAAGCTCACCTGCCAATGCTCGTCGCCGTCTCCGCCGTACTCATAGGTCACCACACGAACAATCCCAGCCTGCACAATGGCTAAGGTGCACTGCACACACGGACTGAAACTCGTATAGACGGTGCTGCCGACTGGGCTCACACCATTGCGGGCGCATTGAATGATGGCATTCAACTCCGCATGACACACAAAGTCGTATTTCACTGGACGCTCCAAGCGCTCGGGCAAGTCGTCCACGCCACGTGGAAGTCCATTGAAGCCCGTGGCAACAATCTGCCTTGCCGCGCTGACGATCACCGCACCCACGCCGCGGCTGGGATCCTTTGACCAACCAGCAATCTGCTCGGCGAGCTCCAAAAATCGTCGATCCCACTTCTCCGAAACATTCATTCCGCTCATGGTCTGCCTTGCTCCTCGTTGGAATTTCCAGCGCCCGGCTCTGCGGCTGCGCCAGCACCGGACTTCATCTCTGCCTTCATTTTCTCACGCGCCGCCTCGCGCTCTTTACGACGCTCTTCGCGCATCCACTCGCGCTTGAATCGCTCAAAGTCCTTCCAGCGTAAGAGTGGCAGCGCTGCTTCCGCCATGCGTAACTGATCGGTGCGCTGAATCACTACGCCGCGCAGCAACATCAGGGGTGCCTGCGGACGCCCGAGAGGCTGTATGCGCACCAGCAAGTCCTCAGCAACACTGGAAACCGACTCGCCTACGCGCAACAGCCCAAATTCACGCGAAGACGGAACGTGCACCGTCATCAGGTCATCGCCAAAGAACACATCCACTTTGCCACCGCCAACGCCTTGGACATCAAGCACGATGTCGTACCGCCCCGCAGCAGGAAGGCGCAACTTCCATACCGCGACGTCGTCGGCATCCGCCCATCCGCCCAAGAGCTTCTCGCTGTCCTTCTCCTTGGAAACGACTGCGTTCGTTGGGCCAAGGGCACGCCCATTACTCACGCCAAGCCGCGCAAATCCATCGGGCGCAAACTCCACTACTGGCAGCCCAACCGATGGATCATCCGGCGGCATCACGTCACCCGCCTGCACGCGCGCCAGCATTGCTTCGATGGAAGCGCGCACACGCTTCGCTGCCAACGCATACGTCTTCATGCGATCGGCGCGCGCGATATTCAAACCAACCACCCGCCCGCGGCTATCCACCACCGGTCCACCCATGTTCTGCGCCGCAACAATCGAATCGTGTTGAATCACTTCGCCAAATCCCGTGGCGCGCCGACTCAAGATCGCCCCGCCCGCCAGCGCAACGCGCTGCTCACCAAACGGCGGGCGCAAGATACGCATCGACACCGTGCGTCGCTCGCCGCTATGCATAAATTCCACGCTCACTTGCTCTCCGGGCGCATGCGAACGAATAGGCGAAGCAGCTGACTCCGGCGTCGCCGCCACCACACCGTCAATGCGGAGAATCACATCGCCATCCACCATGCCCGCCTCGGCAGCACCAGACCCGGGCATCACTGCCGACACGATTTGTCCCACTCCTCCAGGGATAGCCGCGCGCTCCTCATCGGTTGGCTGGCGCATGGCAACACCCAGATAAGCGCGGCTTGCGCCATCTGATCCACCCGACACGTACACCCCAAGTCCGCGGAATCCAAGAGCAAGCGGCGCCATGCCGCGCCCAACAGAAATCACCGCGTCCCCAAGCTCGGGTTCTGTATCAACGTCAAACACAATCGGCGTGACGTCCGTGATGCCGGTTTCCAGAATTGCTAAGTCCAGCGCACCGTCCACGGCTACGCGCTTTCCCTGCACCGAAAGGCCATCACCAAGCAGCACATCAATGCGGCGCGCGCCCGTTCCCAATTCGCTCGCTTTGGTGAGAACATGACCCTCGTCGTCAATGACAACGCCGTAACACGCATCACGTGAATCAACAATGATGCTGACGATGGAATCTGCATACGGATCTGTCAGGGCGGCCAACATCTCCAGCGTGTTGGCGTGCCGATCCGCTTGCTCCTTGCGTGCGTACGTGGTGTCGCCCGCGCGCGCATCGCTGCCGTCGTTGGGATCCGCGTCCTCAGCATCGTCCGCACCCGAACGGAGCTCCGCGGCCACCGCAACAGGATCCTTGGTTGGATCAGCTAAATACGCGCCGGTGGCAAGCCCCTCGCGCATGATGTCCATACGAGCGTTCGCACTTTCGGCGGTCGCTGCCATATTGAGATCGGGACGCTCAGAGGCCTCACTGTTGACGCCAACCAGTTCGCCGTCCAGGTTGAAGACCGGTCCGCCGGAGTCGCCGGGACTGAGCGGCGCATCAATCGCCAGCCGCCAACCGTCGCGACCAATCACCCGACCAAACCGCAACGGCGGCGGACGCCAGGGCGATCGTTCCGGCCCCAGCGGATGACCAAACGCCACGATCGGATCGCCAGTAGCCAACGATGCCGACTTCCCCATGGGAACCACCGGAAGCACCCGCCCACCGGTGGCAACCTTGACTAACCCAACATCGCCGTCGGGTCCAAAGTGTGCGCCCACAGTGACCCCCGTCAATGCAGTGCCGTCGGCAAGCAACACCGACGCTTTGCGGCCTGGCTGCTGCGCAACGTGCCCCGCCGTCAACACCCAACCATCAGCAGTGATGATCGTGCCGCTACCAGAGCCAAGCTCAACACCCTTGTCATCAGTAAACACAATGCCAACCACCGCTGGTCGAACTTTCACCGCGAGTGCACGAAGACGCACCTCAAGCGCACGCAGCGCATCGGGTGAATCAATTTCCATATTGGGCGAATCGTCCGGCGACGCTCGCGCCGCCGGCGGCGGATCAAGGCCCGCCACGCCGGACGCGTGACACTGCACCGCGCCAGCCAGCAGCACACTCAACATCATGCAGCGCGTGCGACCGCCCATCCACACACTTTGACGGAACCACGAATCGCAAGCGACGCGTGGTGTCATCATGTTTAACCGCCTCGTGATGGATGACTGTCGTACGCGCGATCAGGGGCGCCGGAATCAGAAAGGAATCCCTCAAGCGCTGCACCGGCACGGGTCTTGTGGCAATGCTCCGCAACGGCATCGAGCCGCTCCGCCAGCACCTCCATCGACTGCGCACGTGCCTCCGGGGCGACCTGAATGCAGTGCATGACAATATCGTTGAATTCCTTAGGAATTCGCGGATCCTGCTCGTGCAACGGACGCGGCAGACGAATGCTTGCCGGGGCAACTGCACTGCCCACCTTGCCATTACGCGAAGGAAGCGCGCATGGAATTTCCTCACGCATCAACACCCAATACAGGGTTGCGCCGAGGTTATAGATGTCTGTCAGCGCGTTGATCTCTTGGCGATGCGCCTGTTCTGGAGCGATGTACCCGGGCGTTCCTTGAATGCGCTTCTTCACCGTGCCCACTGCGCATGCTTGACCAAGGTCGATGACCTTCACGGTCCCGTCCTCGCAAATCATCATGTTGGATGGCTTCATGTCAGCGTGGACAAAGCCGCGCTCATGCATGTGCCCCAACGCGCGCGCTGCCTGCGCGAAATACTTGGCGATGTTCATGCCGGAAGGCCGCGCGCTCAAATCCAGCGTGGTGGCGTCAACCAACTCCATGATTAACGCAGCGTCGAGCACTGCGCCAAACATGTACTTTTGATTCTTCACGTAGTTGGTGATGGCGCGAATGTTCGGATGATCAAGTTTGGAGCCAACTTGGTACTCCTGAACGATCTGATCAATGAACCGTTGATCCTTCTCTGTGCGGCGAATCACATGCTTCAGCGCCATGACTTGGCGCGACTTTGGATCCATCACTGCATAGACAACGCTTGCCGCACCTTCGCCGACTTTGTCGACCACTTTGTAGCCGAACAGTTCTGCGGGAATGGCTGGTGACATAGACATGAACATCGATACTCGCAATCAAACACACCCCGTGTCCCAATTCTCCAGGAAGGAGGGCGCACCAACCGAGGGGGCGCGGTGGGCACCTATGCCGTCAAGACGTGACCCCCAGAGGGGGCAAGACGGCGAGAAGAGGGTAGCAAAACGACTAATAGCCTGCAATATTCCTCGATTGTCCAACAGATTGGCGGGAAATTGGATTTAGGGACAACCTAGAAGGCACTCGCAGGTGAGAAGTGGCTCCAATGGACTACGGGAGCAGTTGCGCGCGGAAGGTTCCCGGCTGTAACTGGCCGGACTCTCCCAACCCGCTGGCACTGGGCGCCAATTCCTGACGAAAGAACACTGCATGCGCACCAATTCCTAACTCAGCTTGAAGCGCGCGCACAAGATTCAACAGTTGTCTGGTCTGTTGGTCCGTAAATGCACGGCGTTCACCATTTCCCACCAAACAGATCGCCACGGATTTCCGATTCAGATCGTTCGCAGAAAGTGGCGTTTCGTGTGCCCGAAGCGGCCAGGGCGCGCACATGGACGCATTGGCATGAGCGCCCGGCAACTGCCGCTCCCACCGAAATCCCACGGCCACTTGCCCATCTTCCATTCCCTGACCATTGCCAATCACAAAGTGATAGCCGAGTCCGGACAGCCCCGCATCCAAGTGCCGGCGTTCCAGTGCGGCCACGTCACCAGCCGGTGAGCCACTGTCGTAGATGACAATCGCCTGCCACTGACCACGCGCCATGGGCGTATCGCGCGGGGCGATGCGTGGGGTGGTGCTCATCGCCACTGGCATGATGGAAGCCACCGCGGGCTCGCGCCTATCCCGGGAAGTGTGCAGGTTGTTGACCCCGCGCGCTGGCGCGGCGATCCACAAGATCCCAACGCTCGCGACGCTCGCGATGGCAAACGCAGCCCATACAACAAGCGATCTCGGCAGCGGCGCTCGAGCGCTGGCAGTGTTCGGTCCGGCGCCACCACTGGGCACGCCATCACGCAAAGCGGTTGGCGAAGCCGCGTTTGCAGCGACATGAAGATTTCCGAGGTGCTCAACGTCCGTGTTCACTATGAATCGCGCGTTCCATCGCGCGTCTCCCGCCAATTCATCGGCCGAGCCCGTCGCCTTGGTTCAAGATTCTGTGGTCTTTGGCGTTAATCGGGCACGCAATGCTGGCTGGGGGGTGCCAAACACATCCGGCTCGTCCTTTGGAGCCGCTCCGGTCCGCATCGCGTCAAACTTCTCAAACTGCGTGCGGGGCGCACTCTCCGGAAACAGCGGCTTGGTGCAACCAGTGGCAATCAACAAGGCGCCGGCCGCGCTGACGGCCATCAAGGCCACCTTCACGTGCCGCATGTCGCGAATCTCTTGATTGCTCGCCACACTCATGGGAAACATCGTACCCATCACTCCCGCGGCGCCGCCACCGCGCCGGATGTCCGGAAGGTCTGCCGAGTCCAACCATCGGTGCATGAAACCGCCACAGTCCAGACCACCTTGGGCGGCGCCGAGGCTGGAACCACTACCGGAATCTCCAATGAATAGTGCGTTCCCATGAATGCCGCGCGCCATGCCGCACGCAACTCGCCGGGGGCAATGGCACGATGGCCAAGCTCAAAGACCTTCCCTGCCGGGTCGACAATCGCCACCGTCACCTCGCATCGCCCCGCCACTTGTAGCACGCGACCGAGTCCATCACGAGGTTCAACCGCCACCCGCACCAAGGCATGGCGCGAAGGCTCACAGCCGCCCGATGTCACAGCTGCGGCCGGCACCGGTGCCCATTCCGCGGAGCCTCCCGCAAATGCCAACGCCACCATGCGCGGTGTCGCCTCGGCAACCTCACGGTCAGTAGCGCCAACCGCGTTCGCTTGAGCCAGTTGCTCCTGCGCTGCCGCCAACTGTGCCTGCAATTCGGCGGTGCTTCCCTCTAATTCCTTGACACGGCGCTGCAATTCCACTGCCTGCACGCGCGCGTCCGTCAACCCATCGGGTGGCACCAGCGTCGCACTGCATCCAGGCAACGCGATACCGCACCACGTCACCGCAGCGGCCAGCAGCGCGAACGAGGCGCGGCGCGGAGTCATGCGGCCCCCCGTCGACGCCGGCGCTGAGCCACGGGCTTGCTTTCAGCCTCTGCAATCGCCGCCATATCGCGCTGCGAGACATCATGGACAAGATGCTCCAACGCCGAGCGGAAGTCCACATTCACCATGGAGACACGATCACCAACACTCAAGAGTCGCGGCGCAAAGTTCAAGATGCCGCGCACGCCCGCTTCTACTAAATCATCGGCTACATCTTGCGCACATTCCGGCGGCACAGCGATGATTCCAATCCCAATGTCTTCACGGGCCACAGTGGCAGCCAAGTCACTCATCGGCCGGACGCGCAATTGTGCCACGGTGCGGCCAACCACCGCCGCTGAAGCATCAAACACCGCCACAATCTCAAAGCCTTGCTGATGGAAACTGCGATACGCCGCCAGTGCCCGACCAATGTTGCCAGCGCCCACCAATGCGGCGCGCCACCGTTTGTGCACGCCGATCACCTCACGAATTGCTTCCGCCAGCGCCCCCACGCGGTAGCCGATCCCCGGAATCCCGGAATGGCCAATGATTCCCAGATCCTTACGAACCTGAGCGTCCGCCGCACCCACCGATTCGCCAAGCTGCCGGCTACTGACCGTCAATTGTTCCATGGCGTCGATTCGCTCCAGTTCGCGGAGATACAGGCTGAGGCGCTGTGCCGTCGGTCGCGGAACTCGTGCATGAACGGGCATGAGACGAAGTGTAACCCCCGGGTCGGCGCACCCTAGACTGCCCGCATGCATATTCGCGACGTCCTTGCCCGGGACGGAATGACCGCCAGTTTCGAGTTCTTCCCGCCACGCACCGATGCGGCGTGGAATGAATTCGTGGCCTCGCTTCCAGAATTCGAAGCGCTCCAGCCATCGTTTGTTTCGGTGACCTACGGAGCCGGCGGCAGCACTCGTGATCGCACCGATGCGTTGGTGACCCGGTTGGCCACCGACACCACGCTTGCGCCGGTACCGCACCTCACCTGCGTCGGCCACAGCACCGCGGAAATCAACCAGATCTTGCAAGCGTATGCGGCGCGTGGCGTTTCCAACATTCTGGCGCTGCGCGGCGACGCGCCACGTGCACAGACTGCCGAGTCCGTTGACTTCCGTCATGCGATTGACCTTGTTCGGGCCGTGAAATCGTTCAACGAATCGCGCCGTCATCCTGATCAACGCGGTTTCGGAATCGGCGTGGCTGGATTTCCAGAAGGCCATCCTGAAACGCCAAACACACTGGTGCAGATGGAT
>Ga0209296_1000142_pt1 | contig 61872 bp, 95 predicted proteins | sample S_130206_EF_Meta_FD_187319 | JGI IMG/M metagenome (GOLD analysis project Ga0209296, IMG submission 187319) | Freshwater microbial communities from Lake Simoncouche, Canada to study carbon cycling - S_130206_EF_MetaG (SPAdes) (version 2) | ecosystem: Environmental > Aquatic > Freshwater > Lake ...
TTGGTATACCCCCTTTTGCTGGAGCGCCTTTTGGCGCTACTGGCGATACCGCCATAGTCCCAACTCTGGGTACGTGGGGATACGGCACTTGGGGTTCTGACCCTTGGGGCGGCTCTACTGGAACTGTAGTTGCCTTAACAGGGGTAGAGGCATCTGGTTTAGTTGGCGCATTAATCTCAAGCACCGATCAAGCCGAGGATGGGGATGTTGCAACAGGTAGTGTAGGAACTGTCGGGGTCAGTGTTAGTAAAGCTATCACTGGAGTTTCTGCGGCTGGTGCGGTTGGTACAGTCTCTGATAAGGGGATTAGTATTGGCATCACGGGAGTTGCTGCGGATGGTGCGGCAGGGACTCTTACTAGCAGCCGGACAGTTGACCTTACAGGCACTACTGCAAGCGGTTTACTCGGCGCGTTTGCTTTAAGTAATACTAACGCCGTAACAGGTGTTTTTGCGGATGGCGCGGTTGGTACGGTTTCTGACAAAGGAATTAGTATTGGCATTACCGGGAATGCCGCAACTGGAGCGACTGGAACTGTAACTCAGAGCGTACAGGTTGCACTTTCAGGCGTTCAGGCGGCAGGAGAAGTTGGGTATTTGTCTGTACCACTTAGACCGCTTACTGCGGAAGGTAATGTAGGTTCTGTTGAATTTGGGTTTGGTTTTGATCTGACCAGTACGGCAGCGCAAGCCTCTGTTGGCAGCGTGAGTTTAGGCAACAGGACATTGGCCCTAACCGGCGTTTCTGCGGCTGGCTCTGTTGGAACATTAATTCCTGTGTATTGGAGCCTGATTGATAACAGCGAAACCGCAAACTGGATTGATATTAATAGCACACAAACACCCGGCTGGTCTACAATTGAAGATAGTCAGACCGCAGGATGGGTGTTGATTAACAGCGCAACATAGAGGTTTAAATGGCACTTGTCTTAGCTGATCGGGTTCAAGAGACTACCGCAACGACGGGTACAGGCACTGTTACGCTTGCCGGAGCAACAACGGGCTATCAGACTTTTGCTGCCGTTGGGGATGGCAACTCCACCTACTACACCATTGCGGGAGGTACAGAGTGGGAGGTTGGCATTGGGACGTATACAGCGTCCGGCACAACGTTATCCCGAACCACCGTAATTTCTTCTAGTAATGCGGGGTCGTTAGTAAATTTCTCCGCAGGCACAAAGAATGTATTTGTAACCTACCCATCCGCAAGAGCAGTTCCTTTTAACCGGGCGATTGTTATGTCGCTTGTTTTTGGATATTAATTATGGCAAACCCCAATCTTATTAACACAAGCTCTATTTACGGAAGTACAAACTATCTAATCCCTAGCACAACATCTGCTACGGTTTGGACTGCACTTACGCCTGCTGCTGGCACGGTCAATAAAGTTAACAACATTGTTGCGTCAAATGTAACGGCTGCCGTCGCTACAGTAACCGTTGCAATTAACAGCGCAGCGGCTGGTGCTGGTACAAACTACCGCCTAATCTATCAAGTTCCTGTTCCAGTAAACGCTTCTATCGTGATCGTGGACAAAAGCACGGCGTTCTATTTGGGTGAAGCGCAGTCTATTGTGGTGACTGTTGGAACTGCAAGCGCGATTGAGTTAACGTCATCGTTTGAAGCAATTACTTAATGTCTACGCAATACAAGGGGTCTGTTCTTTCATCGACAGAACAGCCTACATCAACTTCTAGCGCCAGTGGAATCTGGACTACTAGTGATGTAATGCAGGCGCAAAAAGCGTCTGCATGGGTTACTTCAAGTTTTCCAATTGAATTTTTGTTAATTGCTGGCGGTGGTTCTGGAGGCTATCAATATAGTGGCGGCGGCGGTGCTGGAGGTGTGGTTTCATCTACATCGTTAACTATTGCCCCTGCTACAAATTACACAGTAACAATTGGGGCCGGTGGAACATCAGCATCATCTAATACAACTGCTGCAAATGGAAACGGCAACAATTCTGTATTTTCAGCATCAGGCTCCAGCCCCGCAATAGCTGGCGGCGGTGGGGGTATTGATCTTAGTAAAGCTGGTGCAAATGGCGGCTCTGGCGGCGGTGCTGCTTATTTAAGCGGATTTGCTGGTGGAACTGGAACAGCAGGCCAAGGTAGGAATGGTGGCGCTGGAGATTCAAACAGCAACTTTGGCGGTGGTGGTGGTGGTCAAGGCGGTGTTGGTGCAGGCGGCACAAGCTCTACGGGTATTGGTGGCGTAGGGCTGTTAAGCACTATTACCACAGCGTTTGCTGGGACTGCGAACACAAGCACCAGCACAAGCATAAATATCACTGCCGTTTCTGCTGGTGTTATAGGTATCGGAACGCAAATAACGGGATCAGGTGTTCCTTCAGGCACTGTAGTTGTTGCTTTGGGTACAGGTACAGGCGGCACTGGTACTTACACCATGAACAAGGCCACCACTACTACTTTAACTGGAACCGCAATCACAAGTACGGGTGTTTATTACGCTGGCGGAGGTGGTGGTTGGACTCGAAACACAGGTACAACCGTTGGCGGTTTAGGTGGTGGAGGTGGTGGAGTAACTGGCACTAACACAAGTGCAGGCGGCGTTAACCAAGGTGGCGGTGGTGGTGGCGGTGGCGCACTTGCAGTAGGCGGCACTGGTGGCTCTGGGATATTAGTTATTGCCTACCCCAACACATACGCTAATCTTTCTTCTGTAGCCGCAGGGCTGACTTGTAACGGCAGCGCAGGCAATACCACGCCAAACACAACGTATCGCACGGGTTACAAGGTTTACAGATTCACTGCCGGTACTGGCGCTATTTCTTGGTAAACAAAAATGGCTACTAGATACCGAGGCTCCATTCTTTCGTCCACGGCGCAACCGACATCAACGTCTAGCGCTAAAGGAGTTTGGAAAATTGCTACTGTTTTGCAAGCGTTAAAAGCAGGAACATGGCCCCTTTTAAGTTTTCCAATTGAGTATTTGGTTCTTGCTGGTGGCGGTGCTGGTACTTGCGGAAACTCAGGAAATATTGGTAACGGTGGTGGCGGCGCAGGCGGTATATTAAACTCCACTGAAAATTTAAGTCCGGGCACAGCCTATACATTTACGGTTGGCGCAGGAGCAACAGGAACAGCGGCTGGTTATGGTAATGTTGCTTCTAACGGTTCTAATTCAGTAATTTCTGGTACGGGGATTACTACGATAACTGCATTAGGTGGTGGTAGCGCAAAAGCCTATCAGCCAACAGCAGCAGCATCAAACTCTGGCGGTTGCGGTAGTGGGGGTACATACAACAATATTTCTCCGGGAACTGGAGCTGCTGGCCCACCAAGGCAAGGCTATGACGGCGCTGCGGGTATAAATTCTGGAAATTACACTGGTGGTGGTGGTGGTGGCACAGGCGCTAATGGTGTTGCTGGCGCTTCTGGTGGCACTGGTGGTGCAGGCTCTTCTAAAACCATAATGGGGTCAGCAATAACGTATGGCGGTGGCGGAGGTGGTGGAGTTATAAGTGGCTCCCCCGGCGCTGGAGGTACTGGTGGTGGCGGTGCTGGCGGTCTTAATGTAGCTGGTGTAGCGGGAACAGCAAACCTTGGCGGTGGCGGGGGTGGTGCTGGTTACATTAATGCAACAGGAGCTAATGGCGGCTCTGGCGTAGTTATTATTGCTTATTTAAGCTCTTACCCTAATGCATCTGCTGCAAGTGCTGGCCTAACTATTAACGGCAGCGCGGGAAACATTACCCCTGATACCGCATCTAGGGCTGGATATAAGATATACAGAATTACTGCTGGCACTGGAACTATCACTTGGTAAACAACTATGGCACACTTTGCAGAACTTGACGAAAACAACGTGGTTACGCAAGTAATTGTGGGCGTTGACGAGCCTTTGGATGGCGAGGCCATTTACGCACAAACAACTGGTACGGTCTGGAAGAAGACCAGCTACAACACACAAGCTGGACAACATTTGCTAGGTGGTACGCCATTTCGCAAGAATTACGCAGGGATTGGGTACAGTTACGATCCAGACAGGGATGCGTTTATCCCACCACAGCCATACCTAAGCTGGACACTTGACGAACAGACATGCCAATGGCATCCTCCGATACAATACCCTAGTGATGACAAAAGTTACCAGTGGGATGAGCAAACTATTTCTTGGAAAGAAGTCCTATGACAGTCAATTACACAACTAATCTTGCCCTCGGGCAACCCGTCACCGGCACTGAGTCTGGTACATGGGGCGATGATGTAAACAACAGCATTACAGCCTACCTTGACATTGCCATTGCGGGTGGTCTGTCGATTGCCATTACTACGGCTGACGTTACCTTAGCCAATACGCAGGGTACAAGTTCAGCAACCAACATCGGCTCAACCACTGCACAATACGCCATCCTCAATATTACCGGTGCTAAAACAGCCGCCCGTAATTTAAATGTACCTGCATCTAGTAGGCATTACATCATTAACAACAGCGCCGCTACAGGCGGATTCTTACTAACAGTGCGCGGCGTAACTCCAACAACCGGAATTACCTTGGTTGACGGTGAAAAAGCAATTGTTGCTTGGAATGGAACCGACTACGTAAAAGTTGTTTCAACTGCTTTATCTAATTCAACTGGAGTTGGAACAGGAGTTGTCACTGCGCTTGGTGTAAATGTAGGCACAGCAGGATCGGTTGTTGTTAATGGCGGTGCGCTGGGTACTCCATCTTCAGGAACTTTGAGTAGCTGCACAACAGATGGCACAAACGGAGTGGGCTACATAAATGTCCCACAAAATGCGCAAACCGGCAGCTACACGCTGGTGGCGGGAGATGCAGGCAAACACATCTATCATGCTGCCGCTGCGGCGGTGGCTACTTACACAATCCCGGCTAATGCTTCTGTTGCTTACGCAATTGGCACTGCTGTGACATTCATCAACATGTCTACCAATGCAGTTACTATTGCCATCACAACAGACACGCTTTATCTAGGCGGCACAGGTACAACCGGTAGCCGCACCTTGGCGCAATATGGTGTCGCAACTTGTGTCAAGATGACCAGCACGACTTGGGTTATCACAGGTTCTGGGCTGACATAACATGGGCGCACCGCAACAATTACTCGTAGGCGCTGGCGGCGGCAGGCTTACCGCTACGGTAACTATTAGCGCCAGTACTCAAAACTACCTTGCAAACACGGCAAAAGTTTCTGGGTATGCCGCTGGCACTACAGATGTTACGTTTGTAATTAATTCTGCTGTTGTAGTTGGTTCCGCTTCGACAGGCTCCTATGCGTTTACAGTTGATACCTCTTGGGCTGCTGGTGATACCGTAACGGTAACCAACGCAGGCACAGTTATTGGTAGAGGTGGGGCTGGCGGAACTGGTTCAAATGGCCCCTCGCCGGGAGGTTCTGCTGGTAGTTCTGGTGGCCCAGCGGTATCAGTTTTAAGGACTACTACGTGGACTAATACAGGAACTTGCGGAGGCGGCGGAGGTGGTGGAGGTGGCGGCGGTTCATCAATTAGTAAACCTGATACTTATGGCGGAGGCGGAGGCGGCGGTGGTAGAGGGAATACTGGAGGAAGTGGCGGCAGTGGGGGTTCCGGCCCCGGCGTTATTACTGGTAATTCAGGCAATTCTGGAACAACTGCGGGGGGCGGAACTGGAGGTTATGGTGGAACTCCAGCGTCAACTTATTATGGCGGTACGGGTGGTGGCCTAGGTTCTGCTGGAAGTGCTGGAGCTACTACGCCTAATGGCGGTGCGGGGTCTCCGGGCGGCTCAGGAGGCGCTGCGGGCGCTTGTTTATCTGGTAAATCTTTTGTTAACGGTGGCGCGGGTATTACTGGCGGCACAACTGGTGGAGGTCAAACTTAATGGACTATCGTATTATTGCTGCCGATGCAGCTATCGGACAAATTCAAGTAACGTACAGTAACGCTGGTGAAGACATTGCTACCTATGCAATTGACGTACCTGTAGTTGATGGCGCGTTCCTAACTGGCGATGCGCTTGCAGAAGAAATTCAACGCCGCGCACCTGTATGGCTTTTGGAGCGCAAAACAGAAGTTGCTGCGGCTACTGGGTTTGACCAAATAAATGCATTAGTGCAAGCCCCGCCAACCGCTCCAACAAGCACAAGTCAAGGGTTTGTCCTTGGTCAGATCACCGTATGATAGCAACCAAATACACTGTTTTTGGATGGAATATCCATCAACAGATTCTTGCCGATGGGGAAGAAATTAAAAGTATTTGGCGCGATGACACGCCTGTTGAGCTATCTTCTAACTGGTTTTTTTGGATCAGGGGAGCTAGAACAGTAGTCAGTTACCCAGAAGGCTTTGATGATCCGTTCTTTATTGAACAACGCGGTCATTTTTGCAACAAGACTGTATTTACTGGTCACACATATAAGCGTGGCACTTATGTGTACAAGGCTGTTGGCGAAACAGAACTGTGGTGTTTTGACTACCTGCTAAACAACAACAGCGCCCCGGATATGCAGTTGCTTTTTATTCCGGCTGGTCAAAACTACGAGGCTACCGCCGGTCAGTTATTGTTTGTTGTATCTGGTGATACATCTGTAGGCGGCGCTCCACTGCCGGTGGGAGTCATATCGCAAAGCAAGACCATCAATGCAAACACAGATACCGCGCTAATATTGTTTTCTAGGAAAAACGATGCTGTATAAGCTGTTTGACTTTGTTATGCAGAAGCTAGGGCGCAAGTACGCCTTCGTAGATGTATTTGGTAATGTAGTGATGTACCGGTACTATGTGTTCTTCATGGAGAACAAGACGGCAAAAACATGGAAAGATAAATACTTGCCTAATATGTTTGTGCATAACTTTGTTGGCGAGGATAGCGGGCAGTGGATCGACAACGAGAACTTTCACACGCACCCTTGGAACAGCCTGAGCATAGTCATCAAAGGTGGATATACGGAAGAAGAAGACTACAACGGTGTAACCAAGCAAATCACAGCACCAGCTATTGTTCCGCGAAGCTGGAAAACGAGCCATAGGTTTGTGCAGATGACCCCAGATACTTGGACGCTGTGGTTCCACGGCATCCGCAAAAAACAGGGAAAGTGGGCGTTTGATATACGCACCCATGAAGTCGTATGTCCGGCATGCGTTAAATACAACAACGGCGTGTGCATGAACCAGACAGGGCTACAAGAATTTATTGACCCAAAACCTACTTCTTCGGATACTCAAAAGTGGCGGCAACCTGTGTGGATGAAATGCGATAGCGACCTTAACAATATTATTGCCGCAAGGAAGCAAGTTCTTACTAAAGCCAAGATAAAAACCCCAGATACTTTTAATGAAAGGTACGAACTTACCAAAGAAGTTTTGGCTAAACAACGCGCCAGTCAAAAAGCTGAAATAGATTAAACAGGAAATGACCTATGTATGCGCTGGCTTGTACTTATATTGGGGCTTGTAATTCCACAGGCTCCAGTCAAATATATATGTGTGAAGTGGTATTGGACGGGCGACGTATTTGAACGTAAGGTTTATTGCTTAAAGTGGGAGAAGGTGGACAAGTGAATGCTCGATCCGATTTCTATCACGGTGGCGATAGCTACGGCTCAGGCCGTAGTGAATCAGATCAAGAAAGCAGTTGCGCTAGGCAAGGATGTAAAGTCTTTGTATGGTCAGTTCAGCAGCTTTTACTCGGCGGCAGATCAGGTTCACGCAGCCTCCGTCAAGGCACGAGTAGCGAGTATTCAGAAAAGCGATTCTCAAATAAATGCAGAAGCCTTGAAGATAGCGTTAGCGTCTAAGGCACTAAGAGATGATGAGCGGTACATAAAAGACTTGCTGTTTATGACCGGCAATGCGCCAGTCTGGGAAGAAATGATGGCAGAGCGAGTGCGTATGCACAAGGAACGCTCTGATATGGAAAGGGTAATGGCAGAGCAAAAGCAAAAGGACAAAGAAGCTGCGGGTGCGGCCTTGATGAACTTCTTGTTGTTTATTGCAGCCATTGCGATGATTGTGCCTATTGGGGGCTTGGCTTGGGAATTCTTGATTAAGAGGGGTTGATGTGAACAGCACCATTAAGACAAAACTTACGTTTGCCGTGACCCTTATGGTCAGTTTCACCCTGTGCGTGGTCATCATTGGTATGGTGGCGGTGCTGATGGCGGGATTGTTTGACCCGCTTGTGGACAATCAAGAAATCTTTAAACTCATATCCCCCGCATTCCAAACCATTGTCGGTGGCTTTATCGGCCTGCTGGCTGGTGTAAAACTTTCTCATGACGAGGGCGATGCTCCTCACTGCAAAAAGGACTGATATGTTTGATTTACTTGGTGGCGGTATCCTTGGCTCCCTGCTTGGGGGTGTATTCCGTTTGGCTCCTGAAGTTCTCAAATGGATGGACAAAAAGAATGAGCGGGGACATGAGCTGTTAATGTTCAGCCAACAGTGCCAGTTGGAGCAGTTGCGCGGTCAGCAAAAGCTGGCTGAGATTGGAGCGCAGCGCGAGGCAACCGTAGACGCTGGGGTTATGGATGCGTTTAACAGCGCCGTTGAACAGCAGACAGAGATGGTCAAAGCTGCTGGTGGTTGGGCTGCAAGCCTGTCTGCCTCGGTACGTCCGGTAGCAACCTACTGGATTTTGTTCCTGTGGAGCTTTGCCCATGTTTGGTTTGCTTGGACTGCATGGGCGGCTGGTGCGCCTCCAGAGGCAGTGTTTAAACTCATCATGTCAGCCGACTTTGCGGCGTTAGTGTCTGGCACGCTAAATTACTGGTTCCTCGATAGAACTTTGGCGAAACGTGGGCTATGAAGCTAGACATCGCCGCAGCACTGTGTAAACAGTTTGAAGGGTTTAGGGGTAAACCCTACCTCTGCCCGGCGGGTGTTGCTACGATTGGTTACGGCAGCACTTATTACGCTGACGGGCGTAAAGTAACGTTGACAGATGCGCCCATGTCTGAGCCTGATGCAACCATGTTGCTGCTGCAAGAACTTCACCACACCTACTTACCGGCTGTATTGCGTCAATGCCCGGTCTTATTGACCGACGAGAAAAAGTGCAACGCCATCGTGGACTTCGCCTACAATTTAGGCACGGGACGTTTACAGACCAGCACTCTCAAGCGCAGGATAAATGCGCAGGATTGGGAAGGTGCAAAAGAGCAGCTTATGCTCTGGACAAAAGGTGGTGGACGAGTCTTGCCGGGGTTGGTTAAGCGCAGAACTGCGGAATGTCGATTACTGGATTAACGTATGCCTTTAAAGAAACTGATGCTCAAGCCGGGGGTTAACCGGGAAAACACTCGGTATACCAACGAAGGCGGCTGGTATGAGTCCGACAAGGTACGTTTTCGCCAAGGCACACCAGAGAAGATTGGCGGCTGGCTGCGCATCTCCCAGAATACCTTTTTAGGTGTCTGCCGCTCCCTGTGGAACTGGGTAACCATAGCTGGTCAAAACTTACTGGGTGTTGGTACAAGCTCCAAGTTCTACATTGAAAACGGCGGGGCGTATTACGATGTAACACCAATTAGAGCGTCGGATACCCTAACTAACCCCTTTACCACCAACACAGCAACAAACTCTGGTGGGTATACCACGGTAGTAGTAACAGCAACTCCGGGGTTTGCTAACGGGGATTACGTGACGTTTTATGGCGCGTCCGCTGTGGGTGGCGTGACAGTGTCGGGTGAGTACCAACTTACCTTCATATCCTCTACGACATACTCTATTTCGGTTGCAGGAACCGCATCCTCCTCGACCACAGGCGGCGGCACGGTTTACGCTGTTTACCAAGTTACCGCTGGCTCTAGTACATATGTCCCAACTGAGGGCTGGGGCGCAGGCGCTTGGAATGCTGGAACATGGGGTAACGGTGGGCCGGTAACAATATCAGCCACGGGTTTGCGCATCTGGAACCAATTGAACTGGGGCCAGAATCTAGTCTACGGCCCTCGTGGATTTCCTTTGTATTACTGGGATGCAACTTTTGGTCTTACCGGAACAACAGTTACTATATCCAACGCTTTTCCTTGCATTGTTTCATGCAGTTTAGGGCTTGCAGATTTAACACCCATTACGTTTACTACTACTGGCGCATTGCCAACGGGGTTAACTCCGGGAACCACTTACTACGTAAGGTACTTATCTTCTAGTACGTTTAATTTGTCCCTTACTACAACTGGGGCGCTCATTAATACTTCTTCTGCGGGATCAGGCACACAAGCTATTTCTTCTAGGGGTGCGCTGCTATCCACTTTACCCGGTGCAGATGGATATACCCCGTTGTACCAAAACACATTTACCATTTCTGATGCCAGCCGGTTCCTTATTGTTTTTGGCACAAACGACTACGGCAGCACAACACTTGACCCCATGCTTATCCGCTGGTCGGATCAGGAGTCTTTGACCACATGGTATCCAGCAATTACCAACCAGGCAGGTAGTGTGCGCTTGTCGCACGGCTCGGAAATTATCACTACGCTACAAAGCCGCCAAGAGATTGTGGTGTGGACAGACTCGTCTTTGTATTCTTTGCAATACCTTGGCCCTCCCTATGTCTGGGGTACACAACTACTTGCAGATAACGTTTCCATCATTGGCCCTAATGCGGCGGTAATGGCTTCTGGTATTAGCTACTGGATGGGAGTTGATAAGTTTTACAAATACGATGGACGGGTGCAAACTTTGCGTTGTGACTTGCGCCAGTACATTTACAACGACATAAACCTGACCCAATCTGAACAAGTCTTTGGCAGCACCAATGAAGGATTTAACGAGGTCTGGTGGTTCTATTGTTCGTCAGGCAGTAATACGGTAGATAAGTACGTCATATATAACTACCTTGAAGATAATTGGTACTACGGCTCAATGGCTCGTACCGCATGGCTGGATACTGGCCTACGCAATTTCCCTCTTGCAGCCACCTACAGCTATAACATTGTTGAACATGAAAATGGGGTAGATGATGGAATCACAATCCCCGCTACTGCTATCAGCGCATCCATAACATCATCTCAATACGATATTGAGGATGGGCATAACTTTGCGTTTGTGTACCGCATGATTCCTGACTTGACGTTCCGTGGGTCTACGTCTGGCACAACCCCGCAGGTCACCATGTACCTACAGGGTTTAAATAACTCAGGCTCTGGGGTTACGCAGTCAGGCAATGCCAACGTGGTGAACACAGGGGCCATCACCTCTACCGTCAACGTGGATCAATTCACTGGGCAGGTCTATATCCGGGTTCGTGGTCGCCAGATGCAGATGCAAATCACCTCCAACACCCTTGGTACACAGTGGCAACTTGGCGCTCCTAGAATAGATTTGCGTCCTGATGGACGTAGGTGACCTATGGCACAAAAGAACGTAGTCGCCCCAAAAATGCCTGCGGCAATAGGCGACACATACGACCCTGCGCTTATAAACCAACTAACCAACATATTGCGGCTGTACTTTAACCAGCTAGATAACGCGGGGCCAATGGTGGCTAGTACGCAGCGCAACGGTACAGATATCGTGGCAGGGTTAAGTTTTTTCCCTACGGGAACTTCGACAACACCAAGCCTCCCAACCCAAGCAGATTTAGCCAATTTGAGGGTGGGAGATATATACTATGACACCTCGGCTAGTAACGTTTTGAAGGTAAAAACATGAATAACCAGGGAATTACATCTCTCTCCAGGCCCATGAGCCTGGATGAGTCCTATGGTGCAATGCAGCAAAAGATGGGTCAAGCCGATCCTCAAGCATCACAAGCTGTGAACAAGGCTTTGGACAACATTGCTCCAATGTTGAGCAAACTGGACAACAAGACACTTGATTTACTGTTACAGCTTACCCAGTACCTTAAAGCCCACAAAGCCAAATACAAAGAGTTAATGGCCAAGCTGGAGCAAAAAGGCTCAATTCCAGAAGGCGTTTTTCCTGACGAGTACGATCCAAAATTCTTATCTGTATTTGCCTTAACCGTTGCTCATGCTCAAAAGGCGAGGGAGGGTATGGCGGCTGGCGGCATTACGGATGTAGCCCAGCATATGAAGGACCAGGGCCGTGGTAAAGACACTATCCTGGCTCACATCAGCCCCAAAGAAGCAGAGTTATTGCGCTCTAAGGGTGGTATTGGTACGCTCAACCCGGCCACTGGGCTACCAGAATTTGGCTTGTTTGATGACATTGCTGACGGCTTAAAGGGTGTTGGTAACTTTATCGGTGATGTACTTCGCCCGGTTGGCAATGTTATTGGCGACATCCTGCATAGCCCATTAGGACTAGCTGCGACCGCTGCGGCGGGGATGTACTTCTTAGGCGCTCCAACAGTTGCCTCTCTTGCGTCATCTGCGTTGCCGGGTGATGCTGCATTGGCTGCGGCGTTGCCTGGGGATGCTGTACTAGCGGCTGCTCCTGAAGTTATGCACCTAACTCCTGCCGCAATTGAAGCCGGCATGGGTACTCCGGGGTATGGCTTTAATGCTGCAGCAGCAGAGTCTGGCTTGTTTAATCCTGCCAACATTGGAGCTGGAGCAGCGTCAGACTTTCCAACCATCGGGATGAGTGCCAAGGATATTCTTAAAAAAGGTAAAGATCTTTTAGGTAAAGATTCCGAGCAGGCTAAACAATCTGATCCAAATGAGATGGCTAAGCTTATGGCTATGCTGGAGATGATTAATAGCCAGAACCAGCCAAAAGATGTACCCATTCCGAAACTAGATTCTGACAATAGTCGGCTGCCTTATGACATGCCGGCCAAGAAAAAAAGCGCTTATTCAAGTTACGTTCAAACAGCAGCAGATGGAGGTTTAATGATGAACCAGCGATACGACATTGGCGGATTAACTGCCGAGAGAACACAGACGGATTACATGACAAAGATGTCTGATCCATCATACCGCCCTGGCCAAGGTGGTATTACTTATTTTTCCCCATTGGTATATAAGCCATTGACTACTAGCGGTGCTTTGCCAGGAGAAGATGCAAAGAAAACAGCAATGGACGAGTTGTTGAATCAAATCTCCAGAGGTGGAAACCGTCCTGAATCCTCAACTAGCCCATATGGCACTGGTTTTACTGGAGCCACTACTGACATTTATGGAGATAGCGGAGTAACCACGGGTGCAGCATCTTATGCAAATAGGCTCGCCGCATATCTTGGTAACTTGGGTGACCCCGTAAATTCTGTAACTGGGTTAAAAGATACAGGATTTTTAAATCGTGTATCCAATGAGTTGGCTAGAAATGTTGACCCCAACTATAGCCATGAAGGTAAAGTTGGCATGAGACTGGCGGAGCAAGCGGCCATCGAGCGCGCCCAAGCTAATGCATTAGCCACACAAGATAGTGGTGGTTATTTAGACTCTGCTAGAAATGCAGGAACGATAACAACATACAGCAACCCAATTTCAGGTTACTCATTTGGTCCAGCAAGTGATAGCGGTAGCCGTGGAGGAGATGGCGGCGGTGGTGTTGCAACGGGTGGCTCTGGTGGTGACGCATCCGGCGGAGGGGATCGCGGAACTCGCGGTGGATTTGCCTATGGCGGTATCACTTCTTTAGCCACGGGTGGAGAAACGGAAGAAGAGCTTCTACGAAAACAAAGTAGAGGCATGAGTGCGGAACAACGAGAGGCTGCCGCAGATCCTAAAGCCTGGGCCAACTTAACTCCAGCACAACAAGCCTCTTGGTATGCGGACCACCCTAACTTTGGGAAAGTTGTTCAAACTCTGCAGGACGGTTTTGGGGCATTGCCCGGTATCGGTATGCTGCAAAATAAAATGATGCCTAACTTTGTTCGAGATCAAAAGCTGATAGCGCAAGGCATTAACCCTTCTACTGGCTACAAAATGGCCACGACTCAAGCCTTACCTGGGTCCCCAGAAATACAAGGCATTGCAGCTTTGTATAAAGACAACCCATACGTCAGGGATGCCCAGCGAGCCATTCAAAGCATGGCTCAAAATGAGCCAAACTTAGCGCAGCCTGGATTAAGTATGCCGGCTTACATGAAGTCTTCACAAGCCGAACAAGCAGGGGGTGCATCGGCACCTACTGAAACAAGAGATCCTCTACAAGGCTTTACCAAAACTGAGTTATCAGATGCAGCAAGACATAATAAAGAAACCGCAGAAAGACAAGCACTCCTAAAAAACTCTTACGATGTTGCACAGGCCAATCAACTTAGTGATTCGCCTAGAACTTTTTTCCCCGCAGTAAGGCTAGATTCACCATCTCCAAAAGTGATACCGAACGTTAATTTATTATCCCCTGAGGATACGGCTAAAAATCTAGCTGAATTCGCCCCCAATTCTGTTCCCGTTTTTGGCCCCCCCGCGCCAGGGCCAGACATTGTCAATTTTAATCCTAATTACGGGAATGAAAGCGCAACTGGACTTAGGATGGCCGAACAAGCCGCAGAAGAACGTGCTAATCAAATAGTGCGAGAAATTGCCGCATTTGATGCAAGCAGAGAAGGTTCAAGAGGCTTTGGTGGGGGTTATGGTGGTGATGGCGGCGGTGGCGTTGCTACTGGCGGCTATGGTGGCGATGCATCGGGTGGTGGTGATCGTGGAACTCGTGGGGGATTTGCTCATGGTGGTATCACTGCGCTGGCTCATGGTGGGTATAACCTAGGCTCCTACTCTGATGGCGGAAGGCTATTGCGCGGCCCAGGAGATGGCGTTTCAGATGACATTCCTGCTATGATTGGCAACAAACAACCAGCCCGTTTAGCTAATGGCGAGTTTGTTATACCAGCAAGAATTGTTTCTGAACTAGGAAACGGCTCTACAGATGCGGGCGCCAAACGCTTGTATGAGATGATGGCCCGAGTGCAAAAAGTTCGTCGCAAAACAAAAAATGTAGCGGCGAATACAAAAGCAGCAAAATATTTGCCGGCATAAGGAACTATTATGGCTAATCCTATTACTTCACCCTCAGCGCTAGATAACAATCTAACTACCGGCGGCACTAATGCCCAAGGTCTATCAGATTGGGCTTCTCCATACATTACCAATTATTTGAGCCAGGCTCAGGCCTTATCAAATACTCCCTACCAGACCTATCAAGGTCCGCTAACTGCTGGCGCTTCTGATCTTCAGAACAAAGCATTTACCGGGATTGGTTCATTAACTTTCCCAACCAACCTTGGCCAAAGCTTTAGTTCTACTGGCGCTTATCAATTGCCTCAGTACAACGCCAGCGGAGCAACTACAGGTGGAGATACCGCCGCGCCAGGTATGGCTGCTCAGTACATGAACCCGTACTTGCAGTCTGTACTGAATCCTCAATTGGAAGAGTTGCGTAGGCAGTCTGAAATTACCCAGATGGGTAACGCCAGTAAGAGTGCTGGGGCCGGTGCGTTTGGCGGTGGCCGTCAAGCCATTATGGATTCTGAGCTTCAGCGTAACTTAATGCAAGAGCAAAACAGGACCGTTGGCGCTGGTTACTCTAATGCCTATGACAAGGCTATGGGCCAGTTCAATATAGAGCAAGGCCAAGCTAAGACTTTGGCTGACTTAATAGCTGAGCAGGGTAAGACCCAGCGCGGCATCACGGCAGAGGGCGTGGCTGCTGACCAGGCTGAGTTTGAGAAACAACGCCAATACCCATTCCAGCAAGTTCAGTTCCAGCGTGACATGATCTCCGGCTTGCCCGTATCCTCTGTGTCCAATACACCAGGAGGCTTAACTGGCATGGGATCTCTATTGGCTTCTCTGGGAGGCGGCGCTCAAGTTGCAGCTGCGCTTGGTTACAAAGATGTTGGTTCGCTCTTAAAGAAATTGGGGCTTGATTTAGGTCCGGATTAAAGGCATTCAAAATGAATCTGATACAAATTCAAGACGAGCTTAAAGGTCTTCCCACTCAGGTGATTATGGCCTATGCCAATGGGCAGAATCCAGAGGTCCCGCCTTACATGGCTTTGGGTGAGCTTAACCGCCGCAAAACTTCAGAGCAGCGCCGGGCAGAGCCGCCTACTCAGTCTGTTAAAGAAAAGCTGGAGTCTCAATTCCAGGCACCGCAAATGCAGCAAGGCCCGCAAGGAATGCCTCAGGGCATGCCTCAAGGTCCTCAAGGTATTGCTCAATTGCCGGCTGCACAGATGGCCCAGCAAGCCGCGCCTCCTCAAGCGCCCCCTCAAGCACCTGGCATGGCTGGTGGCGGGTTAGCAGAATTGCCTGTGCGCGATGATATGTTCCACTATGCCCCCGGAGGTATAGTTGCATTTGCCGCTGGCAAGATGGTTCGCGGTCCGGGTGGGGAGCTTATTCCCGAGGATGACCGGGCTGGTGAAGCTGAGGCAGCCGCTCAATTGCAAGCTGCAAGACAGATTCCTGCCCAGGTCGCCCCTAAAGAAATGGCCTCTGTGCCTCCAGTTGCCGCCCCTCAATCATCACTATCCGGTCTTGCGGCTTTGAAAGATCCGGCAGCAGCCCTCATCTCTAAGGCCATAAAAGGAGAGATTGAAGAGCCTGAACTTAAAGACCCGGAAGTTATCCGCAAAGAAATTGCTGATAAGAATCCAGAGTTAGCTAAATTGGCAAACACCATTCCAGGCTCTGAGTTGGCTGCATTAGCCACCAGGCTCAAGGCGCAGAATGAGGCTAGTAAAGCTCAGTTCAAAGAAGGCCAAGGGCGTATGGGTCTTGCCGGCTTAGCCAATGCCTTGATTGCTGCCGGAGAGGCTACTCGTGGCCAAAAAGGTTCAGGCTTTGGTGAAGCAATGGGCGGGTTTGGTAAGTCGTATGGCAAGTTTACCGAGGAAGATGTTAAACGTATACAAGCTCAACAGGCCTTAGAGCGCCAGCAAGAAATTGAAGTTAGCAAGCTGGATTCTGACATTGAGGCGCTACGCCAAGCTTATGCCAAAGCGCAGATTGAAAGCCGCTATACAGATGCTGCAAATTATCAGAAAGCTCTTGCTGAACGCGTGGCGCGTAAGCAAGCTTTGCAAGTTGGTGCTGCCGAGAAGGGTCTTAATTTGCTTGGTCAAGAAGAGCAAAGGAATATGACAGGCGCGTACCAACAAGCCGAGCTTGGACTAAGACGAGAGTCAAATCAGCAAACTGCCGCCCATCAAGCAGATATTGCGAGATTGGAAGGTAGGAAGCTGGATGCATTGATTGCCAATAATGCAGACCAAGCCTCTATTGAGCGCCAAAAATTAGAAGTGCAAAGAGCCATAAAAAATTCACAGTTAGTGCTTGACAAAGAAAGGCTAGAGGCACTTATAGAATCAAGGCCTACTGCTGAGCAAAAAATTATCGCAAGAGTTGAAGCCAATCTAAATAAGCCAGGTTCTGATTTTTCAGAAGTTACAAAAAGGATTGCAAGTCTTTCTGCTGAAGAATTGGATGCGCCAATTGGAAAATATTACAGGGAAATTAGAGACAAGTATCGTGAGCAAGCTTATAAACAAGCTAAATTGATTCCAGATAAACCAATTGCACTGCCAAGCTTTGAATCTTTTCAGCCAAAGCCAGTAGTAGAGCCGGGATTTTTAGATAGACTTGGAACCTTATTTGGAGGCGGATCTCCTGCTCCAGCACCAAAAGTAATTAAACTTGATTAAGGCTTGCCATGCCCATTTATGAGTACAAGGGTCAGCAGTACGACATTACCACTGAGGACCCGGCTGAGGCTAAAGCTAAGATCTTAGGCTTTATTGAAAAGCAGCCTCCAGCTCCAGCTCCTAGGGTGCCAGACTTTGCGGGCAACGCAGCCATGTCTCCGCAAGAGCAGGCCTATGCTTCATCCCAAAGAGCTGGGATTGCCAGTTTGCGCACGCCTAGCGCTGTACCTGAGATGACTCAGTACACCCCATCATTACCAGAGATGTTGATGGGCTTGCTCCCAGGGGATAAGGCCAAAGCAGCCAATGAGTACGCCGCAAGAAAAGCTGCGGAAGAGCGCGGTGTATCGACAGAAGAAATCTACAAAGGTGCTGGCGGTGCACGGCCAATGTTTAACCCGGAAGGTCGTGCGCCTATATTGGCTGGAACACAAGCCGGTACGGTTATAGCCAAAGAGCTTCCAAACATACCTCAGCAAACAGCAGTTGCAGCTTTGCAAGCGGTTAGGGCTGGTGATATTGGCGCGCCTGGACAAGAAACATTCCTTGATAAAGCCATAAATTACATGACTCCTGAGACTCCAAAAGGAGAGCAGGATAAAAACTACGATGCGTTCCAAGGTCTTTCCAAGTCAATGGGATTTAGCCTTACCACAATGGTTAGTTCTATAGTTGGAGCGGCTGCTGGAACATCTGTAGCTGGTTTTCCAGGTGGTGTTGCCGGAGGAATGGGCGCATCAGGAACTGTGGCTTACCGATCCAGTAAAGATGACTTTTTAAGCAGAGTTAGAGACAAGCTTAATCAAGAATCTATTAAGTTGTACAACAAACCAATTAGCAAAGCTGATTGGGAGAACGCTAAAAAAGAATTTGATTCTGCGGCTTCTTCTTATGGCGCATGGGAAGCTGTCCCAGAGGCGCTAAGCAATGCCATCATGCTCAAGGCTTTTACCGGTCCCGCACGAGCAGCGGCTGGAGCTGGCCGTCTTGAGCAGTTTATGGTTAAAAACAATATAGCGGAAAAAATTGCATCGTATGCCACAGAAAATATAACAGAAACAACGACTGGGCTTGGCCAACGTGCAGCCGAACTAAAGGCTGGATTATCTACAGAAGAGTTAAGTATTGCTGATGCGTTTAGGCAGCAATTTATACAAACGCTTTTAATGTCTGGAGGAATGCAGGTTGGCGAAAAAGCCACCCATGCAGCCTCCCGGTTCTATCAAGACAAAATTGAACCACGCATTAACCCCGGCAGCGCCTTAGGCAAAGCTATCATGGCTGACCTTAACGCTGTTGAGTTTAGCCAAAGTGCAATTAACAAAGAGGCTATTGCGCGGCTCGCTCCGCAAAAATACCAGCAGGAAAAACTAGCTACTGAAAAGGTTGCTAAGACTGCCCGAGGTATTGCAATGCCTCCTCCGCCAGAGGAAAAACTGGTAGAGCCACCAGCTGCCAAGCCACCAGTTGAACCGGCTGGTATTGCTGGCCTTACTGCTGCGCCTTCTGAGTCTATGGATACAGAGGCAATGCTGCGCGAGGCATTGGGACAAGCTCCCGCCGGAGTCGCAACTTTACCACCTGTTAAAGTTGAAGAGCCTAAAGCAGCCAAAGGGCTTGCTGATCGCATTGGTTTGCCTCAAGGTCCCGCTAGAGAAAACGCCGCAAACGAAGAAATTCCTCTTGATGACAAAATTCTTTTGAGGGATATGGTTGTCAAAAGCGTGGAAAATGGCTTGGCATCAGGTAAAACACGCCAGCAAATTATCGACCAATTAGAAGCACTTACTAAAGGCGGAATTAGTAATAGTGATATTGCCCGCATACATGACTATTTAACTGAAAGCGGAGTAAAAGAAACTCCTGCTAAGGTTGAGCCAACCGTGGCAGAAACCGGCCCATTTGTTCGTAAGCAAATGGAAGCACAAGCTCCCACTACCCCAACCCCAGTCTCTATTGAAGGAGCCCTAAGTGGCATTGAAACCCCTAAAGCCAAGCAAGCAGAAGCGCAAGAACAACAAGCGCCCGCAGCCAATGTAATTTTTAGTGAAGGCCAGCAAAAACTAAAAGATGCGCTTGATTCAAATGGTCGAATATTTATTGATAGCACTGATGAAGCTGGTAAAAAAACATATTACGCAAAAGGGGTTGGATCTACAGATTCAAAATTTGCAGTTGAGTTGCAGTTAACCCAGGAAGAAAAAAGAGCAGCAAGGATAGCCGAAGGTGACATGGAGCTTGCTGATACACAAGAAGAGCGCAATGCTGCTAGACAAGCCCTTGAAAATGCATTGCGTCCTGCTGCTAATCGAGCCACAAAGCAACAAGAACAACAAGCGCCCGCAACACCTGCTAAAAAATTAACAACAGAGCAAGATTATTACGACACATTTCAGAAGACGGCATCACCTGAAGCAAAGGCTGCTTTTGATAATGTAGAAAAAACACTTGGAAGTGTTGTAGCGGCAGTTAATAATCTTGGCTATGAAGTTACTGATCCAAAAATAAAATTAAATTCAGAAGCAAGTAAATTAAAAGATCAATACAACGCTTTAACAGCCGATAGATCAAATCTTTTGTCTGGGCACTTTGCCTTACAAGAAAAATTTAATAATGCTGATCAAAACAAATTTAATGCCGCCATCAAGCGTGCAAACACTTCTGCCAATAACGCTCAGCAAGTAATACGCAAAGCTGTTCCACGTCCTCAAGAAGTTATTGAGGCAGAACAAAGAGTTACCGAAGGCGAGAAAGCTATAAGCAAAATTAAAGGCAAGCCTGGGCGCAGCCTATGGACGGCTTTGACGGGAAAGCTTGGCTCCAGTGATATAGCTGAATTGTTTGGCAAAAGCCCTCAGATTTACCAAAAGAAGCTCCAAGCTAAAAAAGATACAAGTGGCAAGTCAATTGCAGACATGGTTTCTGACGGCGATTTGGATGACTTTCTGCCGTTCCAAATGCGCTCTAACGTCCCCGGCTTTGACGGCCAAGATGCGGAAGAGTACATCAAGGACCAGGTCCGTGGCCAGAACTACATTCCTTACGATGCGCAGGTAGAGATTGAACAAATCTTTGGCTCCGTTGAAGAGGCTGAGAAATTAATTAACGACTACCTAACTACTGAGGAGCAGAACCTTGAACTTCAAGAAGCGGCCGACGAGCAAAGACAGGGTGAAATCAATGCTCGCAGCGTTGAGCCCGAAAGCGAGATTCCATCTACTGAACCAGATGAAGGAGAAGCGCTTACTAAACCAACCCCAGAAGGATTAAGGGCTAAAGAAAAGTATCGTATTGAGGCGGAGGCAAAAGAGGCCGCCGAGGCCAAGGCCAATAAAGAAGCTGGAGATAGGGCCAAAGCTGACAAAGAGGTTGGTGAATTTACTTTAACTGGCAGTGATCGTGCTGCTGATGTTGCGGCTGCGCGTGGGCAAAAAGATCTCCTTGCCGAAGAAGAAGCGCCAGTCAATGAAGACGGCGTTAAGGTTGTTCCTTTCGAGGCGGACTCCGAAACCGTTGGAAAGCTTTTAAGCGAAACGCGGGAGGAGGAAGAGCCTTCCGATATTCGCCGTAATGCATTAATGCACTCAACGGAAAAGCCAGCTAAGCCAAAGCCAACTGAAATGTTAACGCCTGAAGAAGCCAAGGCCCAAATAGATGAGTGGAAGGCGGAGGCGGCACGCCAGGGCAAGGCTAATAAAAATTACAACAAGACTATCCTTAGTTTGTTCGATGCATCTGGTGAGTGGGCTAGACCTTGGCAAGAGGCCGGCTACGATGTCCATACCTTTGACATTCAAACAGGCGAAGACATTAATGACTTTAGTGCAGAGTACTTACTCGAAAATGGGTATGGCGATTTAAATATTTGGGGCATTCTTGCTGCTCCTCCTTGTACAGACTTTGCCTCTTCAGGCGCTCAGTTCTGGGCTAAAAAAGACGCCAAAGGTCAGACAGAGATCAGCAATGAGTTGGTAATGCAAGTGATCCGTACAGTTAATTTTCTTCAACCAAAAATTTGGGCCATGGAGAATCCTGTTGGACGTATTGCAAAGCTGAACAATCTGCCGCCAGCACACCTGACGTTTGATCCTAACTACTACGGCGATCCGTACACAAAGAAAACCCTGCTCTGGGGGAACTTTGAAAACAATCTGCCTATGGCTCCTGTCGAGCCAACTGAAGGCTCAAAGATTGTTAAGCTGAGTGGCAAAGACAAGTACGCCCGCTCGCTTACGCCTGAAGGGTTTGCCTACGCATTCTTCATGGCTAACAACGCTGAGAGCATGACTCCGGCTGAGCGCCTTACTCGTACATATTACGGCGTTGATCCCAAGGCTTTTGAGGGCGCTACAGAGGCTGATGAAAAGGCAATTGATGACTCTGAGTTCCAGGATAAATACTATGACGGTAACTTAGAAGAGGCTGCCACGATTGCCCGTTACATCATTAATGGCGAGCAGGAAATACAAGAAGAGCCTCCATCAGAAGATTACCAAAAGGCAGTGGATGAGTCAAACAAAGCGATTAAAGCTTTCAATAAAATACAAGAGGCTTACCGCGCTCAAGAGATTGGCGATGATGAATTCTTAGCGGGCCGCAAAGTTTACGACGCCGCCATGAAAAAGTTTGATACGGCTTATGCGGCAGAACAAGAGCCGGCAGAGCCCGCAAAAACTCCGACTACTGCGCTTGCCACCATTGATAACAAGGCAATCCTAAAAGACGCTTTAAGGATTCATGAGCTAAACATAGATTTGCAACAGATCAGCGGCGATGATGGCAAAAAAATAGAAGATTACTCCGCTAAAGAAATTTATAGCGAAGCTAAATATATTCTAGGGTTGTTCCTTGAGAGTGGAACAATGGATAACGATGCTTATATAGGAGAGCATGGTCCAGAAGAACAGAAAGCCGCAAAAGACTCTGTTAAAAAACTGCAGGCGTTGATTAAAAAGTATGCTGATATTGAGGTGCTGGGCCCGGCAGAGAAGCCAGCTGCTCCTCAACTGACCAATGAGCCGTACACGATTGAAGGTGAGTTCACAGAAATAGGTGAAGAGAAACAGCACGCTCTGCTTTCTAACCAGACCTCCAAGCTAAGCGAAGACCAGACGAAGAGCCTTGAGGCTCAGTACGGCGCTAAGCGTGGCTCTGCTGAGTTCCTGGACAGCGTCCGCAAAGATGTCATTGCTTTTATTACAGAAGGCGCCAAGGCTGTTAACGGCAAGATACGCGCAATCATCCGCCAGCTGGCCAACGGCGTGCTGTCTGTGGCCATAGTCTTTAACCCTCAGTTTGTCAGCAAGCCATACACAATTGCAGTCCCCCAGTACGACATCAAGACCAGTGAGGTTATCAAGGACCTACCAAAAGAAGCGCAGTCGATGTCCGATGCCGCCAAGCGTGCGTATGGCGTTATCTACCCAGCCCTGGAAGCTCAGCTCAAGGCCAACGACAAGCTGTTCATCGTTGCGGACAAACGCAGCGGTAACACCTACCTTTTTAATCCTGATGGATCTCTCTTACTCCAAAGCAAGACTTTGTTTGGCAAGGCCATCGGCGACTACATGCATGGCGATAATGAGATAGAGGCCAATAGAATTACTCCGGCTGGCGTGTTTGATCTCGGCCTGCGTGATGCCAAGCGCAGCGCTGGTGAGGCCTACACCGCTGGCGAATATGACTTTGGTAAGGTGTTTGTGCTGGACAAATCCAACATAGGAAAGAACGGCCCGTACTCCAACACCATCATGCACTCTGTGTGGACGAATGAGACTGATGCCAAGCAACGCCTGGCTGCGCTAGAGAAGCCCGGAGCAGAAGACTCGCGCTATTCCTTTGGCTGTATTAACGTCAACAAAGAAACCTTCAAGTACCTAATCACCAACCACCTTAACCAGATGGATGGCGCCAAGATATTTATCGTTCCCGAAAACGGCGCAAATGTCATGGACTTTATCAATGGTAAGGCGATGAACAGCGATGACATCATCCGCCAGAAGGTTGAGCCAGTTACCAAGACAACCGTAACAGAGAAGCAAGTACCCGCTCCAAAGCCAAGTATTGAGCGCAAGCAAACTGGCCGTGAAACAGAAGTAGCCAAGCTTGAGGTCAAGACTGAGGAAGAGGCTCCAGGCAAAGAACCTAAAGAACCAAAGGAGCAGACTTTTTATGATATTGGGGTTGACCAGACGGAAACTCCTGCATTCAAACGTTGGTTTGGCAACAGCAAGATTGTCGATGCTGATGGCAACCCTTTGGTTATGTACAGGGGAGAAAAAAAAGGCAGTACTTATTTTAAATCAGGAAAACCTGCGCGTCTTAACCAACCAATTTTTGTTACGCCAAGTTTTATTCTGGCAAATAAATTTGCAGGCGTGAAAAAAACAAACCAAAGTATATTTGGCGGAGGATTTATAACCCCTGTATATGTTAAAGCTCAAAATACATTTGACTATCAAAACAAAAAACACCTCAAGTTAATTTCAAATTATTTGGAATCCATTGATGAATCTGTTTTGGATGATTTGTTGGCAGAAACAAACAATGAAAAAATAAAAGACTATATTCACGAGCTTGAGTATTCAGGCCATGACAACTGGAGTGCAATAGAAATGCCGGTAGTGTGGGATTGGCTACAAGCTAACTTTGACTCAGTTTATGTTGGAGAAGAAGGTGTTAAAAATTTAGCTGTTTTTTCACCAAACCAAATTAAATCCGCCATAGGAAACATTGGCACGTTTGATGAGAGCAACCCTGATATACGTTACAGCATTGAGGGTAAAAAATTACCTCCGGGGCGTTCTCCTGAGTTGGCGGCTGCGGCAAAAGAAGTTAAAGCTGGAAGAATGTCGGCGGCTGAGTTTGATAAATTGGTAAATAAATACAGGCCAATTTATTTATATCAAGTCCCATTAAAGCCAGCTACGCCAGAGCAAATGGTCGAGGCTTTAAGTTCGGACAAAAAAGAAAAAATTAACCCAACCATTTCAGACGGTACTCGCGTTGGCTTGCGTCTGGATATTCCAGCTTTCAACCGCAAGGGCGTATACGTTGTTTCAATCCACGAGAAGGGCAACAAAAGTGGCCCCGGCAAAGTGATTGGCTATGACAGTGTTGCTGTAATCAACAATGTAACTTTTGGATTGGGTAGCCAAACTAAAGCTTTGGATATTGCTACAGGAGCCTCAAAAGATGCTCTTCAAACAATGGAAGGAGAGTACGTTAAAACCGATCCATCTACGGCTTATGTGAATGCTGTGGAGGCAATGAATGATCCAGCTTGGACTCAGATTGCTGTAGACCCAACTCGCCATGCTTATTTCTATGACCGAAATACAACTCAACCAGTCATAGCTGCGGAACAAGTTATACAAATTGGCAATATGGTTTTGGCTAAAAATGTTACTTATGGAGATAAAGCTGATTATCTTTATAACATAGGGAAAGAAGGCTACGCAGAGCAGGAGCAAAAGAAACGCTCTGATTCTTTAAAGCGTACTCTTAAGACTCTTAACCGAATGCGCAAAGATGGCCGCATAACAGACGAGCAGTTTGTTGAACGAGCTGATGCCGCTATTGCTGCCGATGAAGATCAACGTCTTGCAGAGGAGCCGGGAGAACGTGTACGCGGCGCTGACTTTATCCGCCAAAAGCTATTAGAAGCCAAGCGCAAGAAGTTTATTTCTGAAGACGCAGCCGATATGGCTGAATGGTTCATTAATCAAAACCCCGCGCTGGTTGATGATTTGGGAATCAGCATTATTGGCAAAGGCGCTCGCGGTGCGGTTGGGCAATATAACCCATTTAGCCGCATCTTGACCCTTATCAAGGGCCTCGCCTCCGATACGACAACTGTGCATGAGATCTTGCACCACCTTGAGCGCATGATGCCGACCAAAGTGCAGCAAGCTATTCGTAGGGCTTGGTCATCTCAACTTGCCAAAGCCACCAAGAAGGCCAAGACCCCAGCCGAGAAGCTGTACTTTGCAGCTCTGAGGGATGCCCACTACGGCAGCAACCGGCATTCGATGTTAATCATTCCAGAAGGTGCTGGTGAGGTTTACTCTAAAGTGCGAAAGGCGCTTGAGTACGCATCAGAAGATGGCAGTAGCTCTAATTTCGCAGGGACCATGCTCGGGCTGGGGCTGGTTCCAACGAATCTTTACGAGTACTTCAACCCGTCTGAGTTCTGGGCCGTCAATGGCTCCGACATTGTGCGGGCTCGCTTTGAGGCCGTAAGAGGCGGTGTACTGGCTCGCCTGAAGAACTGGCTTAAAGAGTTTGCCCAAAAGATTAAGTCGTTGTTTGGCTTGAAGTCTGATGCCTCCATCATTCGTGCGTTAGATAGCCTTGCAAAGGCTGATGGTCAGTTCGTTACGCAAGAGATGCTGGGAGAGGGAGACTACCTATCAATTGAGCGCCGTAACTTCCAGGGCAATGAGGCTCCACAGCCGGCATTTGAGGCACCAATACCATCTGCAATGGATACCTTTGCTTATAACTTCTTGGACAAGCAGCATGACATGAGGAGTGTCATTAATGAGATCCAAAAAGTTAGAGGTGAATTGGTTAAAGAGCAGATTGACCCTTACCTCAAGAATGAAAGCTTTATTAGCCGTAAAGCTGCGCGTGAAGAAAATTTTGTTGATAACTCAATAATGCCAATTGTTCAGGAGATGTACAAGAACAAGGTAAGCATTCTTGAAGTAGAAGAGTACATGCATAACCGCCATGCGGAAGAGCGCAATATCCAGGTGGCAAAAATTAACCCATCTTTACCTGATGGTGGATCTGGCATTACTACAGCAAATGCACTTAAGTATTTGTCTGAACTTCCAGAAAACAAACTAAAGATCTACAACAAAATTGCCAAGATGTTTGATGGCGTTGTTGATGAGACTCAACAGATTCTGGTTGAGTCTGGGGCTGAAACTCAGAAGACTATTAATGATTGGAACAACACATACGAGTATTACGCGCCGTTGCAGCGCGAGGATTTAGACTTTGTTAATCATGGTGTTGGTAACGGTGGTGGCCTTGGGTCCAGGGGTTCATTCTCCAAGCGCGCTTTTGGATCAACCAAAAATGTTGCAAACATTTTGCAGAACATTGTGTTGCAGCATAAGCGTGCCATTGACAGGGCTGAGCGTATCCGTGTTGGCAAGTCCTTAATGGGCCTGGTGCTAACAAATCCAAATCCAAACTTCTGGATACCTGTTAACCCCAATGCAATAAAAAGCATTAAGAAGTTTAAGGAAGAGGTGCAGTCTCTTGGTATCTCTGCGGACCAAGCAGAGAACATGCTGCAAGAGCCAAAGGCTCCATCTATTGATAAAGAGACTGGGCTTGTTAAGTATGCCGTCAACCCGGCTATGCGTAGCATGGATAACGTTTTCCCTGTTCGGATTAATGGCCAAGACTGGTTCATCATTTTTAACCCAAGTGATGAGCGCGCAATGCGTATGGTTAAGTCATTGAGGAACTTGGATGTTGAAAAGCTAGGCATCTTCATGGGCACGGCTGGCATGATTACTCGCTGGATCTCAGCTATTAACACCCAGTACAACCCAATTTTCGGAGCATTTAACTTTGGCCGTGACGTTGGCACCGGGTTGCTCCAGTTGTCAACAACAGAGCTTGCTGGCCAGCAAAGTAAGGTAATGAAGAGCGTCATGCCTGCATTGGCTGCAATCTTTAAAGAGCAGCGCGGCTGGAGCGGGTCAAAAAATGTTCTTGATAAAGACGAATTAACACCACAAGAATGGCGTGATCTTTACCAGCGTTATAGATTAGCCGGAGGAAAGATTGGCATCAGCGCAAACTTTACTCAACAAAAAACCAGACTTGAAAAGCTGGAAAAGGGCTGGGGAATTAAAGGTTTGCTTAGCGTTAGAGCAACCACTGATGAAATTAGCCTGATTGACAAAAAACTTGCAGAAATGGATCGCGGCAAAATAATGGCCGGCGCCCATTACTTGTTTGACTACCTGTCTGACTACAACGAAGCAATGGAAAACGCTGTACGTCTAGCTACATTTAAAGTTGCCGTCCTTGACAACAACATGAGTGATGACAAAGGCGTAAGCTTAGCCAAAAATGTCACCGTCAACTTTGATAAAAAGGGCGCAGTGGTTCCCAAACTTCAGGCTTGGTACTCCTTTATCAACCCCAGCATCCAAGGCGCAGTGGTTGTTAAAAATGTTTTGACTGGGCCAAAGGGCAAGATAATTATTGCTGGAGGCATTGGGCTTGGAGTTATGCAAGCTCTATTACTGTTTGCGGCTGGCTTTGATGACGATGACCCGCCAGAGTTTGTTAAGTCAAAGGCGTTTGTTGTTCCAACCGGGGATGGTAAGTACTTTATTGTGTACCCTCCCTATCCTCCAGGATTTAGCATGTTGCCAGGAATTGGCCGCATGTTGACAGAGGCGTTCTTGATCAAGTCAAAGGCAATGAAGAGCAACGAATCTGCCTCTGATAAAATTTTTGACATTCTTCCAATGATGCTTGACTCTGTAAATCCAATGGGTATTGGCGCTACTTGGCAACAGCTGGTGCCAACTCCATTGGACCCGATTGCAAACGTTATTGTGAATAAAAATGCGTTTGGCCGTCCAATTGCAAAAACGGATCGCCCGGGCGAGGAGACTCCAGGGTATGAAAGATCAAGAGATAGCGCAAGCTCTATCAGTAAAGGCATTGCGTACTTCCTTAACTGGTCCTCTTCCCCTGCTGGAACAACGTATACCAAGGGAAAAATTAGCCCAACCGCAGACCAGTTGGATTATTTTGCCGAGCAATATTTTGGCGGCGTGTTCCGCGAAATGGTTAAGGCTGGGGAGTCTATTGGGGCCAAAGTTAAAGGTGAAGAGCAGCCAATGTATCGCGTCCCATTGGCTGGCAAGTTCTTTGGTGAGACAAAAACTCCAGCCGCCACCTCTTCTAGGTTCTATAACAACATAGAAATTATGAACACACATGAGCATGAAATTAAAAAACGTCAAGAAAATCGCGAACCTACATCTGAGTATTTAAAAGACAATCCGGAGGCTAAGCTTTGGAAGGAGGCTAATGCCGCCCAAAAAACCATTGGCAACATTAACAAAGAAAAGAAGGCTGCAACTGCACGGGGTGCGTCTAAAGAAACAATTGATGCTATCAATGAAAGAAAAGTTAGGGCTATGAAAGCGTTTAACGACAAAGTCAGAGCAGCCCAATAATCTCGCGTTCAAACATGAGGCCGATAGTCTTGCGGTGTGCTTCCTCCCACATCTCAATTCTTTCGGCCTTGCTCATGCGTGTCCCCTGGTCCAGGTCAGCATGGCACTTATAACAAAGTGATGCAATCCTGTAGTCGTGCGCCTTTAGACCTCGGCCTTTGCCGTCCCGTAGTTGATTACTATGAGCCGCCACTACCGTACCATCTTGCGTACCACAGTGTTGGCAGGGCAACTCACGCGCAGCGTCTAACAATTTACGATTCCTATACACTTTTAATCGCCACAAAAGCAAGAAATTGCTTCTTCATTAGGGTCAAACATATCGTATTGTTTATTGGTGTAAGTCAACATATCTGCATAACTTGGGTGCGCTTGATTAAAACTTGCACCTATTTTTTTTTCCATGTTTACCCACCATATTGCGCGTTCTGGTTTGTCTTGAATTAAACCTAATAAGTGATTTGTTTTTTTTAAAAAACACAAATCGCAATTACTTAACAATGAGTTTCCATTAACAGTTATGGTGTCTAAGTCAAACGATTGATCACTCCAAAAAGACAAAACGTCTTTCACCGTTACTCGCGCCGTGGCCAAAGGAGTCTCTTTGATGTCTATATTGCCTTTCATCTTGGCAACCCTCTGAGGCTCGTCAGCGCGTATGCCAACAAATGTAACAATGTCCTCATATCCTAATGACTTAAGATGTTTTTTCATTGGGTTTATCTTAAGCTCAGAAGTGCAAAACCTAGCAAAGGTGTTGGGTAAATAATTCTTTTTTTCTATCAAGGCTTGGAAGGGTTCACCATTCCTACTGGCCGTTGCGTAATCAACAACAGCATACCCATTTGCCCTGTACTCCAGCCATGCAATAGGCACACCCCACTGCTCAGAGCAATCCTGCACGAACCTTAAAGTTACCTCGTCCTCTTTGCCCGTGTTAGCAAAGCAAACGATAGCCTCTGTTGGTAGTCCGCCATTGCTTTGCAATACGCGCCAAAGCATATAGGCAGACGTTCTGCCGCCACTAAAAGAAATACAAGTTGGCTCGGTTATTAAAAATGGGTCCATTTAAATTTCCCCGGTTTACGATTCCTGTACATGTTTTCGGCGCTTCTTGATGGCCGCAATACCCTCTTCCGGCTTACGTGCTTCCATGAAGTAGTCAGCCATTTCAAAGGCGGTAGGGACAATTAACTCCCCCTCCCTATTTCTAATGATCAAGCCGGTCATGGCAAACATGGCCGCCAAGTCGCGTAGGTTTTCTTCATGCTCAGTCATTAGTGGATCTCCATGTTCTGGCGGTTCTCTCTTGCTATACGCAGTGTTTGTATAACAGCGTTAACGGCCTGATGTTCATTGTCCATCTTGAGTTGGACCATCATCTCGCACATCACAGAGCAAAGAGCCATAACGGCGTTCATTGGCTCCTTACATTCTGTGTTGGCTATGGCCGCATAGATGGCGTTCTGCATGTTTTCGAATTCATCCATCACATCTCCAAGGCTTCAATTTTTTGGGACAAGAGGTCGCTCAAGTATTTGCCTTTGACGGCGATATGCTCGATCTCTTTGACATCATCAACCTGCCGCACGCAATCCTTCAAGGCTTTGTTGTAGCCAGCTTTGTAGGCATCATTGCCATCAAGGATCATGCAGATGGCATCACGCACCATCGCTGATGCTTTGCGCTGCGCTGCCAAGACCTTGATCTTGTCGTGATATTCCACTGGTAGGTATACGCTATAGGGAATTAGTTTCTTCATTGTGTTAAGCCTTTATGATTATGCAGAGCGCTGGCCGCTGTATCAAGTGTTTTAAAATATCCAATGTGTATTTTTTTTATTTGAACAGCCCAACAATTAGTTTGTTTGTACCAACGAATATGTTTAATACCAGATTTATTGTTTCTATACATGCCCATATTTTGTGCATTCTCCTGCAATGAAACGCTGCGCAAATTTTCAATCTTATTATTGGCTCTATTTCTGTCAATATGATCAATCGTGTCTGGCTGAGCCCCATAGTGCATGATGTAAATCAAACGATGGGCTTTGTACTTTTTACCATTGATCGTAATCAAAATATAACCATCCTTATCAGGAGATCCGGCGCAAGTACCTGCGGGTAGCTTTTTATTCGGCTTATCCTTCCAGTACAAACATCCGTCGCGATATGTAAACAGGTTGTCCAATATTTCCTTGTTCATGTTTTCCTCCATGCCTCAAAGCTTGCTTTAAGACGGTTAAATAAATCGCGGGCCTCTTCGTCTGTCTTTAGTTCCTTGCGGGACTCTATGCCCAGATAGAAGATTAGCCAAGATGCGCAGGCCTTTTCGTTCTTCTCCATCAGCCACTCCTTCTTGTGCAGCCACTCCCAGAAATCAGGATCTCGGCAGAGTATTCCAGCCATCTTAACGGCATGGTCGCCTGGAAACTCATGTTCACGGACCATGGGCTGCTCATCGTCGCCCAGCCGCACCATCACAACAACATAACGCGAGCCAACAAAGTCACGCATTAAGTCGTCGGGAAGGTCATCAGGATGGACGGCCATCGTTAAAACGTAGCCGTCCTTTGACTGCTTGAGTCCAGTCTTTATGCCTTCAAACTGGATTGGTTCGCTCAAGCTTCATCTCCAAGTACTTGATCACGCCAACAGACATGGTCAGCTGCTCTTCAATTTTTTCAAGCTGGTCTTCAAGCTTGCAAAGCTTTTCGTCAAGCTTTATTTCATTGTCAATTGCTAGTTGCAAAGCACTGTTCAAATTGACGCAAACTTTTTTCCACTCTTTAACTGTGGTTGGTGTCTTCTTAGTCATCCCATGGGTCCTTTTCTTGAGTTACAGCAGGCTTAACGTAGGTATTCACCTTCATTGAAACCATTCGATTGTTGTTCTTGTCGCGCTTTACCCAGCCGTCCAGCTTGATCGTTACCGTATCTTCACCCTTGGCTGATTCAATCATCTGCATGAGGTAGGCTTTGTCAAACTTCATGTTGCCGTTCATGTCCGGCGCTTTCTCGTTTCGCTTGTTTAGGGAGGTAAACAGCGCTCCTGTGTTGGAGTATTCCATTAAAATTTTCCTTTCGCTTCTTTAAACAAATCCATGATTTCAGCATGGATCTCGGGTGACGTTGCTTTCGCGTGGTCGTAATGCTGGCGGTTGACCTTGTACATTTCCTTAACCTTGTCTTCGCTGTCTGCGTAAGTCAGCTTTAACTTGGTTGCATCAATTAGCAGCTGGTTCCACTGATCAGAGTCTTCGGCATTAATCACAATCGTCCATGCCTGGTTAGGCTCTACCCACTCAGGCGGTAGCTTGTCGCCTTTAACGTACTTCTTCGGCTCCGCTTTTGGCTCCGCCTTTGGCTCGGCTTTTACCTTAGGCTCCTCTGCTCTGGCAGAAGAATCAATGGCATCATGCTCCACAATCTCCATAGCCGTCATCCATAGGTAGCGGCGTTGGTAGGTTTCAACCGCGCCTAGGTTTTGGATGGGGTGTGCGCCCTTTAGTTCAGCTCCAGCCATAGGGCTAGAGATCACAATCACCGTGCCGTCGTCGGTGTCGGTGATGGATAGGGTTGCGTAGGTTTGCTCGTAAGAGACAACGCCACACAAGCCCAGCTCGTAAAAGATAAGTTGAATATCAGGCAAGAAGTCGCCCAGTTCAAAATACTTGTAGCCGGCAAACTTGTTCAGTCCCGTCTTTTGTAACTTCGTGTTGTACAGGCGTATCCGCGCCTGCATTAATTTCTTATGTACCATGCTTTTCCTTTAAAAAAACCCAAACCAAACGCCGGTTCCGTGAATCCATGCGATTGGGAAAACGATAGCGCCAGCAATGAGGAATCCCCATTTACCTGCGCTCAAACAAACAACGATGTGCGTCAGCCAAGACGCGATGATCCAGCCAAATAAGGCTGCTAACAATGGCTCTTCCATGCTTACTCCTTGGTTTTTAAATAATCCTGGTACTGATTGCAGTACCTACTAACAGAGCAAAAGTTAGCGCAGCGCGTCCGTTCTCCCAGCCGCACTTCTATCTCGTACTCTTTCCCGTACTCCGCCACCTTGGCTAGAGCTTCTTCATTGGTGTCACAGACATTGCGTGCCTTGACTCCACCAATCTTTTTAACCGCGTAGGTTGTTTGCTTTTCCCACATCTCATCAGAGGTGCAGTGGGGTAACTCGTCACCCGTCTCAAGATCAAACAGGGCGTTAGAGTGTGTCTCAATGCGCTCCTCAATGAATGCTTGCTGGCGCTCGTATGGCCACAACTGGATAGGGATAACCTTCACAGGCGCGTCAGGGTAGCCTTGCTTGATGGAGGCATCCCTGCGGCTCCAGTCGCGGATGATGGCCACGATCTCCAACTTGCTCACGTCGACGTTCTTAACCTTTCGGACAAGCCAAGCGTAGATGTTTAGCTGTAGCTCCCAGTCGATCTTCTCGTTCATCACCGACCATGCGCCTACAGTCTTGTAGTCATTGACAGTGATGGTGCCGTCCTGATTGACAATCTGTAGGTCAATAGCGCCGGTAATGGACCAGCCGTCAACGCTGGTATGTAGGCGTTCCTCGACTAGGTGATGGTCATCCTTGCCGTGTTCCAGTACGCCGTGAATGGCCGTTCCAAAGATGGACCAGACCATCTCGCTAACGTCCTGCTCTATCTGATCGGCGTGCAGCTTGCGCAGCTGGACAATCCTGGGGGAAGAGATCAACTCGGTGGCCGAGATGTTGGACTTTCCCTTCGAGTAAGACGGGCGCTTTAAGACGTTCACAAACGTCTGCGGTAGGTTGTACCTGTTAGTGATGATCATTGTGTTTGCTTTCTAGGTAAAAAATAAAATCTATTAAAGACCAGCCGCTTACCATTATTTTCATTTTTATTTCTTTAGTCTTCCATGATGGCCTGCCCTCTACTACAAAAGTAGACAGGCTCCCATCCTTAACATGGCGCTCCAATTCTGAACGTGTCATTGACAACATGTTCTTTACATGGTCCAGTGTGTAGACAGCCGTGTATTGAACATATCTATGAATGCACTGCTGTATTTGCTGCTCCTTCTTCTCTTCTTTTTTTTCGTCCTTTATCTCTTGCTCAATTTCGCGTGCCGTCTTTTTGTTCGCTATGTTGAACTTTGGGTCTTCTGTTTTTATAGCCTTCTTCTCAGCAGCGATTGCTTCCTCTCTGGTAGGAAAGTGTTCAATGGTTACCCTGGAAACCTTGTTGAACCACTGTGAATGATCCTTATGCTGGCTTAGCCTTTTGAACGTACTTAGGGAAATGCCAACGTAAAGAAGCGCGTTCTCATTGTCGAAATGTCTATAAAGCTCAGTGTTCATCTAGTAAAATACCTGTTGTGGGCAACACATTGTACCCATAGTATATCATGTCTTGCAACCCCTTTCTAAAAATATTTATGGCGGTCACAACTACGCAGCGCAGCCTCAAGTACATGAGGGACAACGGCTTCTATGCCGAGGTAGTAGAGCGGTACAACTCTTTTACCAAGCGCAAGAATGACTTCGCCGGCTTCATTGACATCCTGTGCCTGGGCCAGGGCGCGGTAATCGGCGTGCAGACCACCAGCTGGGGCCACACATCAGACCGGCTAAAGAAGATCCTAGAGCATGAGAACCTAGATATCGTGAGAGATGCTGGCATCAAGATAGAGGTCCACGGCTGGCAGAAAAAGGGCAACCGTTGGCAAGTAAAAATTATTCATGTAGAATAGCGTTGCTTTCTCCTTGGTCCTAAAAAGACCCTTACCCCCTGGGCGACTGGGGGGTTTTTTAACTTTACCAGCTGTTAAAGTTGGAGAAAATATTTTTTAGTACTTATTGCCGAAAAGCAAAAAGTGCTGTACAGTTAGAACTGTTGTAGTCGTTCACAACATGTTTAAAGCCGTTACTCATGCATTGGCCTCCATCTCGGAGGGAACGACCCAGTGCAGTAGTAACGGCTTTTTTCGTTTACGACTGCCACCGGACTCCATCCGTTAGCAAGTGGTTGTATCGCCAGCGTGGAAGTAAAGACAAAAAACTCGGTGTGACCCGCACCTCCGAAGTAGCGAGAGCCAAAAGGAATAAACAAGGTTGTCAGTAATGACACATACCCTAGACCGCTGGGAGATGATCGACAAGCCGGTGAGAACTGGCTTTATCGGGATTCCAGGGGAGGGCGGCTTGGCCGGCCGATAGACTGCATAAAAACCAGTCAAAGCACCTTGATAAAGAGTCGTTAGCCATCCTAGTTTCCCTGCAGGGGGAGGGAGGGTCAACGGGTAAGAGGGCTTAGCACTGACAACACAACAGTTGACATGCTAGGAATTCATGTGGTATGATATTTACGAGGGGAAAGCGGATGCTATGGTTTAAAACAATTGAGTCTTGAACCCATGCGGCCCATAGTGCAGCGAGTACCTTCACCTTTTAACTTAGGAGAAAGCAAATGAGTTGGAATATTTTTAAGAGAGTAGCTCTACTAGAGCAGCAGGTAAAAGACCTAACTGACTTTAACAGTGATCACAGCCGATGGATTGCTCGGCTGGAGGAGAAAGCACAAAAGCTGGAAAACGCAAACCAGGTTTTAGTGAATTCAAATCAAGCCTTGATTCGCAAGCAGGAGAATCTTGCCGAAAGAGTGAAAGATATTGAGCATGAGATTTATACGCAATCACGCCAGCCCAGCAGCGATGATGGAGGACGGATTGTCCGGCTAGAAGAAAAAGTAAAGCAATTAGAGAACAAGCTTTTTATTCAAGCGGTGGAACACAATGCATTCTCTGAGGTAGACAAGGCAAGGGAGGCTAAGCGCCAGTACCAGCGCGAGTGGTACGCACAAAACAAAATCAAAAAAGCTGCGCAAGAGAAGAAGAATGCATACGCAAGAGCCTACTATGCCCGCAAGAAAGGACAAACCAATGCGTAAAGTAACCCTTATGGAGATGCTCAAAGAGCCATTCAAAAAGCCTAGCCCCTTGGAAGTGATAGCGGCAGAGTTAGCTGATGCCCACCTATCCAAGCTGGAGGCCGAGACTGCGTGTGAGTATGCACAGAGCATCGTGGACTACAACATTAACCGAATCAAGCGCTTGAACGAGCGCGTGGAGGAGTACAAGTGACCCAAGAAGAACTATACGCAGCTATGGGCCGAGCCATCGACAGAGAAATAGTTGGTGGAAGCGTGGACAAAAGCGAGACAAACAAAAGCCGTAAGTTAATACTGCAATCGTTTAACCATTACATACCTGATTTTCAGACCTACAGTGGGCATGTGGATAGTCGGGCAGTGCTGGTGTACTTCAAAGACGGTGAGGAAATTGCGCGGTACGAAAACGGTAAGCATACATACACGTCAAGGTTCAAAGAACTGTGCCACGAATTAGTAGACGAAATGCTTGAAGGAAAAATGAAATGAAAGACCAATTATTGGACGGCGAGTATTTAATTACCAAAGACTACACAGACTGGATGGTCAAGACCGGCGGTTATGCAAGGGACATGACCATGCGTGATTACTTTGCGGGGCAGGCGCTACGAGGGTTTGTAGCAGACAAATTAGTACAACCAAGTTATGAGCAAGTGGCGGAAGCCTGTTACGGGTTAGCAGATGCCATGCTCAAGGAGCGTGCCAAATGAAATACTGCGTAAAAACTAGAGGCGGGGAAATCCTCCCCGTGTGGCACGGCAACACATTCAAGGAACCACACAACCAATTTGGTGAGGTGTACCACTTAGTCCTGACTACCAAGGACAAAGAGGCGGGTCACTTGAAGTACAAGTTTGTTGGCCCAAACGACGAATACACAATGCTGTGTGATGAGCAAGGCAACCAAGTGGAGGTGGAGCAATGACATTCCAAGAACAAATCAAAGCACTGCCCGAAGCAGAGCGGATTAAATTCTTTCGCGCAATCATGGCTGTGGTTGACGCAGGCTACGCAGCGGGTGTGCCGCCCAAGGAGTGGGCAAATTTGTACGCCGATGTGTACAGGGGAGTAAATGACCTAATTGAGGAGAGCAACAAATGAAAGAGCAAGACAAGGCATACATGGAGCGCGACCTTGATTCGCGCTATGACCCCGACCCCGTTGAGGAAGTGTTTGCATCCGTGAAGCTGCTGATCGCTATGGTTGCCATAGCCGGTGTAATCGGTATGATCTTTGCAGCATGGTGGCACAAATGAACGTCATGGAACTAGCAAAGCAAGCGGGGTTTAAACGATATCAAGAGCAAGCGCCGGGTATTGATGGCGTGGTTGCTAACTGGATAGACCTTGAAGCCTTTGCCGCACTGGTAGCAGCACAGGAGCGCGAGGCCATTATGAAGTCAATAGAAGAACTGCGCCCAGTAGAGAACAACCCTCTACTGCAAAATAAACCCGCTGCTTTTTGGATTCAAAACTTTAAGCAGATTGTTTACGCAAGGGGAACACAAAAGGAGAAAAATAATGTTTAAATTTTGTTGGCATAAATGGGATAAGTGGAGCCACGCTATTGAAGACTTCAACGGTTCACTTCATCAAGTGTGTGAGTGCAAAAAATGCAGTGCAATAAAGCGAAGAAAAGTTGTAAGCATCATGGTGGCCCAACTGGGTGCAGGTCAAGTAAACGATGCCATTCGAGCAAGGGGAACAACATGACAGGATACAAATCAAAACGCGCTGCGGCGCGGGACAAGCTGAATGATGAAAACGACACACAGGTGTACAAAGACCACGGAGATGCACTAACAATTGCGTATCAATCGGGGTACTACGATGGAAAAAAAGCAGCACAGCCAGCGCAGGAGCCTGTGGCGTGGGCTGTTTACGACAAGCGTGGGGGAAGCAAATCATTGCATTGGCCCGAACAACATTCATCCGATGGGGATGCAAATATGTTTGATGCGGTTCCTCTTGTGCCACAGCGCCCGTTGGTAGACCTAACGGATGCTGATTGGAAAGAAATTGAAGATATGCCCGACGTGTTTGACCAAGGTGTTGCGTGGTGCTTAGCTAGGCTAAAGGGGAAGAACACATGACCCCGGAACAAGAAAAGATTTACGAAGATGGATTCATTGCAGGAATGCAAAAGCAGGCACAGTCCAGCGTTGACAAGGCGGTTAACGCAATGGCACAGCGCCCTGATTTTGGGCCACAACCGGACATGGATGAAATATTAGTACACAAAATAAGCGAAGAGGTACTTGAATGCACTGTTGAGGATTTTCTTGAGCATGGCACATTAAGTTTTTTTATGCCTTTCCAATATAGTACTTGGGAAAGTGCATCCGATGGGTTGGGGGGCAAACCTGTAAATGACCCGTTAACCATCTATATGTCGATTGACGTATATGGAGACGATGACCGCATAACTTTTCACACAACACTGCGTAAACTTTTAGAAGATGTTTATGAAGGGTTTGAAGGTTTTACTGACCCCATGCAGCACTACTTGGATTCAGATGATGTTGGTTTGCTAACCCGTATCAGAGATGCGCTGCTTGCAGAGGTTGCCCATATTGATGGCTGGCTGCAAACAGCCAAATCAAAGGAGAAAAATGCAGAAGCCAAACTCAAGGAGAAGTTCAATGGATGAACATAAAATTTATTTAGGTGATGGCGTATACGCCAGCTTTGACGGCTATCAAATATGGCTTGCCGTAAATCACCATAAAAACAAAGTAGTGGCATTGGAGCCGCAAGTTTTAAAAAAACTTTGCGAATACGCAAAGATGTTGAAGGAAAAGAACACATGAACAAACCGTGTGCTATGTGTCCATGTAAACCAACGATACCAAAATTGCATCGCGCTCTTGCCATGCAATTCATAGATACAGTAAAGGCATCAGGCGGGTTCCCCTGCCATGATAAGCACCCCAAGGCCCACTTGCTAACTGAGGAAGCCCTTGGTAGTGATGGTAAGTACCACACCCTTGACTGCGCTGGATACGCAGTATGGGGATTAACAAAGGAGAAAAATGCACAAGAGTAATCACCACAGCATAAGGATGCTGCTGCAACAGTACCATGATGGGCTAACCGTGTCTGAAATAACTGAACGCCTTGAGAAAGATCGTGCCTCTATTAACAACGCGCTAAAGTGTATGCCTGATTCTTATATAGACCGCTGGACAGAGCGCAGAAAACAATGGGCGGCTGTCTGGTGTGTTATCGTTCCGCCTCAAAATTGCCCTAAACCAAATTAGAAAGGAGATAAATGGACATGCCAGACTTCGCAGCTTGGTCCAATGAAAACCTAGCAAAGTTTGCATCTGATTCTTACAAGAGGATGCAAGCACAACAAGAGGTCATCATGCAACTGCAAGGTGACTTCAAAGACGCAATGGTGCAACTGCGCCAACTACTAAAGGAAAGAAATGACTGAAAAAATCTTGTTGAGCAAAATCCGCCTTGATGGTGGAACACAACCCAGAAAAGAGCTAGACGAAACCCTGGTCCAGCACTACACCGAAGAGATACTTGAGGGCCAGGAATTTCCGCCAATCGACCTACACTTCGACGGCAAGCACTACTGGCTCTCTGATGGCTTCCATCGCTGGCACGCACACAAACGTGCAGCACACAAAGACATTTCCGCCAACGTCACTCAAGGCACCAAGCGCGATGCTTTCATTGCCTCACTCAAAGCAAACTCACAACACGGTAAACCCCGTTCCCCTGAAGAGCGCCGTTATGTCGTGCAACTGGCCCTTGAAGACATTGAGTTAGGTGAACTATCCGACACCCAAGTGGCCCAAATCTGCCAAGTAAGCAACATGACTGTAGGCCGTGTACGCAAGGCGCTGGGCCTCAAGAAAGAAACTACTGTTGGTAAAGATGGTAAGCGCCGAGACACCGCAAACATTGGCCGCAAAGCACTTCCTGCCGCTTATCCTGAGTTTGAAGAAGAAGACAAGCTCACGGAGATGGCCACAGAAATCAACGCGGTATCTGAAGAGAACACAAAGCTCAAAGATATGCTGGCTGTGCGGTCCTTGCCTGTTTCGGAAGAGGCCCGAGCTGAGGTTCAGGAAACCATTGAGTCGTTGCGTGAGCAAGTGAGAGAGTTAGAGGCTAAACTCAAATCCATGACGCAAAGCAGGGATGAGTTTATGTCTAAGAATGCCGAGATGCTCAAGCAGATAAACTATTGGAAGCGCAGAGCCGAAAAGGCCGCATAACACCGAAGCTGGGCGGTTTCCCAGTAGGAGAAAGCATGATTGAATTAAGACCACATCAAGCGGATGTAGTGGAGAAGCTCGAACAGGGTTTTGCCCAGCACCGCTGCCAACTGTTGTACGCACCAACAGGTTTTGGCAAAACAGAAGTAGCCATGCACATCATGGCTCAAGAGGCCAAGAAGGGCATCAAGGTTGCGATGGTGCTAGATAGGATTGTGTTGGTCAACCAAACCAGCACGCGCCTATCTAAATACGGCATCAACCACGGCGTGATGCAGCAAGATCATTGGCGGTATCGTCCCCATGAAAGAATCCAGGTGTGCAGCGCGCAGACGCTGGAACGCAGGGATGACTTTCCCAAAGTTGGCCTTTTGATAATTGATGAGTGTCATATCCAACGCCATAAAATCATAGAGTACATAAAAGAAAACCCTGAAATGCGGGTTATCGGCCTGACCGCAACCCCATTCACTAACGGCCTAGGCTCTACCTACACCCATGTAGTCGGAGCAAAGCCTACGGGGGAGTTGATAGATGAGAAGTGGTTAGTCCCTCTAAAGATCTTTATAGCCAAAGAGATTGACATGACCGGCGTTAAGAAGGTGGCCGGCGAGTGGTCACAGGATGAGACAACCAAACGCGGTATGAAGATTACCGGCGATATAGTTGATGAGTGGATTAACAAGACCAACCAACTGTTCGGTGGTCCTAAAAAGACTGTGGTGTTTGCCTCCGGCGTGGAGCATGGAAGGGATCTTGTAAGGCAGTTCAACGAGCGCGGTTACAACTTCGTTTCCATCTCCTACAAGGAGGATGATGACTTTAAAAGGGACACAATAGAGGATTTCAGCGCCCCTGACACGAAAATTCATGGACTAATTGCCACAGACATCCTAACTAGAGGTTTTGACGTACCTGATGTGCTTATCGGAGTGTCTGCTAGGCCGTTTTCCAAGTCTTTTTCCTCCCATGTGCAGCAAATGGGCCGAATCATGCGACCCTGCGATGGAAAAACGCATGGCATATGGCTGGACCATTCGGGAAACTACCTACGCTTCAGGAAAGAATGGGATGAATTGTTTGAGGAAGGCGTAACAGAGTTAAACGATGGCGCCGAGTCAGCCAAGAAAGAGCCTACCGAGAAGAAGAAAAGTGAGTCAAAGTGCGGCGGCTGCGGTGCGCTTTGGATATGGCCGGACAGGGTTTGCGGGGAATGTGGCTGGACGCGCCCTATGAAAGAGGTGCTAAACGTCCCAGGGCAGATGGTGGAGTTGGATACAAACCAAAAAACGTTTGTGGCCGAGAACCAAAGGTTTTACTCCGAGATTCTGTATTACAGTCGGATGCGCGGATACAAAGATGGCTGGGCTGCACACAAGTACAAAGAAAAATATGGGGCTTTCCCTCGCGGCCTTGGAATGGAGGTAAAGTCACCCAGCTTTAAGACCCTCCAATGGATTAAGAGCCGCAACATTGCGTGGGCAAAGGCTAGAGCATGACGTTTGAAGACTTTGCAAGGCTACATGGCCTCATGCTCGACCATGTAATTGAGGGCCGGTGGGTAAGAGTGCCAACAGAGGACCACCCCCGAAAGAAGAATGGCGCGTACATCTTTGATGGGAAAAGTGGCCTCATACAGAACCATGCGGTCCACGAATCCCCAATCAGGTATATGTCCAGCGAACCATTCGTGCCGGACCCAAACGCTGCGGCCAAGCGCCAAAAGCAGCGCGAGGACAGGGCAAGGCAACAGGCCGAGGCGGCCAAGAAAGCGGCATTCATCTTTAACAATGTTAAAGTTGAGCAGCACCCGTACCTAGTTCGCAAAGGGTTTACCGAGCCATCCAAGGTATGGAAGGGGCTTTTAACTGTGCCGATGCGGGTGGCCGGTAACTTAGTTGGCCTCCAGCTAATACATATAGACGGAACAAAGCGGTTTTTGTCAGGGCAGCAGACCAAAGGGGCGAGCCTAGTCATAGACAACAAGGGGCCGGACGTTCTAGTTGAGGGACTGGCCACGGGCTTGTCGGTCCGCCGAGCGTTAAAACTGGCGCGGCTGCGGTACAGAATCCACGTTTGCTTTTCGGCTGGGAATATGCTGGAAATAGCCAAGAGCCTGGACAACCCTATTGTGGTGGCCGACAACGACCTAATGGGCGTAGGGACTGCTAAAAAAATCGCCTCTCGCTATTGGTTAGGAGAGGCGGGGGAAGACTTCAACGATTTCGAGCAGAGGGTAGGCGCCCAGGCGGCTGCCGAGTCCCTCCGTCCGTTCTTTTAGATTCCCTCCAGTTCAGAGTCTGCGGCAAAGGTGGCGGCAATAGCGCCTTCGTCCTCTGCCCCATTTTTGTATATGCGTACATCAATGCCGTTATCGGTGCTAAAGATACGCACCGAAAAGCCTCTGACGGCAAGCCATACCGCGCCGTCTACCAGTTCGTAATCACCATCTTCAAGTTTCATGCTGCTGCTCCTTGTGGGTAGTTGTCGGTAAATTGGAATGTCCATTGTTTGAGCAATGCCTCGTCTGTGTACGCATAGAACCCGCCTTTTGCAAAGAAGCGAACAGAATCTTCAAAATCCCCATTTATGTCAAACAGGTACTCCAGTTCGTGCTTTGTCAATTCGTAGACCATCTCTTCTCTAGTTTTCATTTCAATGTTCCAATCATGTAAGGGGTTTGCCCATTTATGTCCGGCGTTATCAGGAATGGCAGATCAAAGTCTGACATTTCTTCCATAAATTGCCTAGCGGCGGTGCGTGATGTAAAGGCGCGGATAAACCGGCCGGCAAGATAGACCTTGTATAACCAGCGTTTTCTCATGGCATTACCTCCAGCTTTAGCGCCTGGGTGCCGGTGTCGTAGCCCAGATGGTAGGACCATATCTCCAGCGGCGTCATAAAGTCGTTTTGCTCGTGCTGGTCGCTGCGTGCGTGGAAGTATCCAACCGCGAATGCTTGCATTTGGTTATAGGTGAAAGTGACTTTCATTTTTTTTCTTTCATAACGTAAGCGGGATTGCCTGTCTCGCGCATATAGAACATGGCCTCATCGTTGGCCTCTTTTTGCGTTTTGAATTCCCCTAGTAGGGTGTGGTTGTGGTTGTAGATTCGGTAAATCATGCTCGCACCACCTCAAACCATGCGTCCAGCACCCCAGCGTCCTGCAACGCCACTTCAATGTTAAAGACAAAATCGCTCAGCATCTTGGGCATATCCATGCCGTTAGCTTGGTATGACTCTCGCAAGTCGTTTACCAAGTACAGGGCGGTTTGCGAATCGCCATTAAAAGACAATGCCTTTTCACTTGCTTGTATAAGTATCATTTTTTTCTCCTACCAGTTAGCGTATTTTTTGAATGCGCGGGTGTACTCTGCGCGGCTTTTAAATGGGCCTTTTAGTAGGCAATGGTGCAGGAATTTCCTGTCCATAAAGTACCCCTGGGCTAATTCATTCCCTGAGTTTCCTAATTGGGCGTAGGACTCATCGGCGTAATGGTCTTTTAAAACCATCTTCACTTTATCCCATGCGTCCATTAGATCGACACCATTGACGCGCCCATACCCATCGTATGAGCCCTCAATTTTCCTGCCACTAGGTAGCAGGGCCACAACCATGTTTAATCGTGGCAAATCTAATGCCTCGACCACAATCGGCATATGCGTTTTGGCGCAAGTTTTAGAAAAATAGCCCATTTTTATCTCCTTGTGAATGGATCGTGCGCGGATAGATAATTTTCGAATTGCTCCAGGACGCTGGCCTTGTCGCCTTTAAATCCGAATTCCTGCTTTATGATTGCATAGCAAGTTCGCCCTTTGCTTACCTTTAGCCCGCGCAGCTCCAGCCGGAGCCCGGAGCGCAGCGTCAATAGCCGGTAGAGCGATATTTGGTTTGGTTCTGTGATTACCATTCGTCCCCCTCAATCGGCTCGTCAACGTCCGATTCGTTGTAATGGGTGAGTATTTCGGGCCGGTAAAGGGCCATAACGGCGTCGTAGCAGCGGTCGCAGACCCTGGCCAGGGGAATGCCCCGGCCGTCATGCTCCCACCAACTATCGGCCAATGCGTGATCGCATCGTTTCATAACTATAACTCCTGTTAATGTTGGGCAAAATGGCCCCCAAAGCCCCGCGCGCGAGGCTTTAAGTGTTATTTGTCTAGCAATTGGCGGGCGGTGTATACGGCGTCTACAAGCTCTTCAGCCATAGCGTCATCGGGTAGGTGCTGGGTGTTCATTCCAGCCCAATATGCCAAGCGGTCTAGCGCCTCGCGTAACTCTTCCATTGCGATCAGCTGGAAGCGCAGTTCGTTAAGTAACTCGGTGGATGTTTTCATTTTTAGCCTTTTGCGTGAAGTTGGAATTCTTTCCGGCCTCGCTGGATAAGTGCGCGGGCCTGGGTGCGGTCTTCGGGTTGTTCGGCGGCGATTAGGGCTTGCAGCTCTTTCGCTCTTTTGATTCGATTGGCGGGCACCGATAGGCGCTCATATTTATAGCCCGCGTCGATGTAGTGCGCCTCGGGCTGGTTCATACCCTGCGGGCCTCTGAATATCCGGCCTGATAGAGGGCTGCGGCCTTTGCGCGGTCTTCGGATCGCTCTAAGTTGCGCATACCCTGGTAATAGCGGGCCCAATGCTGCGCGCGTGCCTCGTCGCGGTCGTTGCGGGCTTCGGCGCCTTTGCGTCCGGCCTCGGTGTAGTTTGCTTCGGTGTTTAACATGGTTAACCTTTCAAAATAGGGATCACGCGGCGGGCCAATTGGTCCGTGCGCTTTGCTTTGGTGCCGTGGGCTCTGAATCCAACGATAAAATCACGATCAGGGCGCGCGCACCATGCGTCAAAATTTCCGCAGTTTTCGCACGTTGACTCGTCTCGGGTTTGCGCTTCGCATACGACAATGCGGCGTCCCTTGGGCGTGTATGAGAGCTTAGGCGTGTCGCTGGGGACGATACAAACCACGGGCAAACCCTGGCCGCTTAGCGCGTCAGCGTGTCCGGCATCATCGGCGCTTAGGTTTACAGTAAACCCCCAGGCGGTAGCATGGCGGGCCCAATTGATAGCCTGGGCGCTTTGCTTATGGGTATAGGTGAAACCCTTTCGGCCAATGTTCGCGGCAACTATTTGCCCCAGCTCGTAGGCGTCGACGTCTTCCCCCAATCCTGGAAGGTCCCCAGCGACATTATGGCGCCATAGCGTACGCGGCGGTAGGCTGCGAATATGTCCGGCCAATTGGTCGATTGGGACGCCTCGCTTGGGCACTTTGTCCCATTGCATACGGGTGAAAAAATCCTCGCCATAACAATCGTCCCCGTAGTGGGCGCAGCTGGCCGGGCAGCTGGATCGCGGGCTATACGTTTGAGGGATAGGGCCGGTTTTGCGATTGCCGGATGCGCGGATAAATGTATATTGCATGGTCAATCCTTCGGGTTTTGTTGTTCAAGTCGGATGGCGCGCTCAATATTTCGCTGGTTGTATCCATCGGCGAGCTTGTCTATCAGCATTGCGGCGTCTATAGCCTCGGGCGTGGGCTCTGCCGGTGGTGCGTATAGGCGCAAAATGGCCTGGAATAATGGGTGTAATTCGTTCATTGGTAGCCCTTAAAAGTGCGGATAATTGAATCGTTGTTAGTGTGCAGCTCAATAATTTCGAATTCTTCCCCGGCTGCGCGCTTAGCCTGGGACCATGCGCTGGCGTCACAGTCTTCCTCTAAATAGGCGAAGTGGCCGTTGCGGTAACTGTAGGGCGAGATATGGCCGTCGATATTAAGGCGGCGCAGCTCAGCGATTGAAACCTCGATCCACCCGTGGCCAGGGTCCTGAAAATATTTATATTGCATGGTTTAGGCTCCAAAAAGATAAAAAACAACGGTCCAAATAAGGGCCGCGACTATCCCTCCGATATAGTCCGGCGTCCGGCTGCGGGGCAATTGGTAATGTTCGCGGCTCATATCGTGCAGCATCCGCAACAGGGGGCATCCTCGCACCGGCCGGCTTTGTTGCGGTAGTACTGACGGCCGCTTCCAAAGTCGATAACGTGGCTGACATAGTCCGGCCGGATGTAGTCGCCGGTTTCGTTGTGGCGTCCCTCGAAGCCCTCGAAGCTTAAAAGGCTAGCGGTTTTCGTGGCCGTGTCGTATACGATCATCTGGCCTCGGGCGATACGCTGGCCGGTCCGGCTGCACGTACCTGCGAATTTCGCGGGCATTGTTTTAAGCATGGGTTAGGCCTTTCAGAGTTTGCAATTGGTGGCCGATACCCTGGCCGCGTAGGGGGAAATAAACATTCTTAAAGCCCTCCAGGGCCTGGGCGTAGTGCTTACCGGCTAGAACGACAATGGTGCGGCCATAGTGCGGAAGTAACTTGTAGGCGGCGTGCTGGGCCCATATCCGGCGCTCTAATCGGCTCATGGCGGACAATGCGCGGTTATAGGGCGCTAGGGTTTGATCCGGCTCTATAACGTGATGCTGGGCCGATAAGATTAGAACGTCAGCATTGACGCGCGCGGCGGCTGCCATCGCTAGGCGGAAAGCTTGCCCGGTGTATAACTGGGCGGCCGGGGCTGCATGATCGAGCTTTGCGGCGCTACAGGCGACAAGGTAAAGGGGTTTCATTGTGAGAGCTCCTAAGTAAGCGGGTTAATAAAACAGTCGAGTCGTTATGCTCTCATGTCTGATATATCATGTCAAGGGGTTTTTATACACAATCAATTTACAGAATTGACTTCTACGGGCGGTCACAAAATAGCCTGGGCGGTCCAATCTATAGGCGTGCTAGTACAAAGCATTACCGCGCGGTTTATTGCATGGGCGCATAGGTTGTGATACAGTCGGCGCGTTCTTCATTCATACCGCATGGTTTAAATAAATACTGATCAGTCACAATATGGCCAAACAGTCTACACAAAAGCTAACGCGGGCGCAGATCCGTGAAGGGTTGGATACTATCCCGATAGATGCATTGCTAGGTGCTGGCCAGGGTAAGACACCAGCATTAACCCCTAAGATGCGTAAGTTCGCAGAGTCGGTAGCGATGGGAACCAGTAAGGCCAAAGCCTATAGGGATGTATACAACGCCAACCCAGCACCAAGTACGATAGTAACTGCCCCGTACAAGCTCGCAGCCGATGCTAGGGTAAAACGCGAGATAGAAGCCTATAAGCTTGCAATAGAGGCAGAGAAACACCGAACCCCAGCTCAATTGAAGGCTTTGCTAGTGCAGCAGCTGGTCCAACACTCACTAGACGACGACTTTCCCCCGGCGTCCAGGGTGCAATGTCTCAAGCTGCTGGGCTCACTCTTTGAGGTTGGCGCGTTCGTGGAGCGCAAAGAGATAACGACAGTTAACCGCAGCGAAGATATCCGCACGCGGCTGCTGTCCAGGCTTCAGACGATAGCGGTCGACGCCACCGAAGTGCAGGCCGACGATGCCCTAGACTTACTGGCTGAGATACGCACAGGGAAAACCTCGAAGGAACTGGAGCCGGTAGCGGTCGACGATGGCCATCCGGCCGGACCCACCACCGGGGCGGCCCCCGATGCAGGCCAGCCGCGCAGGGGAGAGCCTATACATACTATTCCACTCAAACGATCCCAAGAAGAACAGGGCCACCCCTCAACATTACCAGAATCAGAGATAGTAGAAGATTTTGACAAGTAGCCCCCTTGTGTTTTGGTACAAAAAGGGTGGGGGGTATATATTTTTTAAGGAACTATAACAATGTTAAAGTTTGATGGGTTTGACTATGCTCTTATGGGGCAATCTGATATGTGGGTTCCTAATGGGGGCGGGGCTGCTTTGGTTACTAAGGCTATCTATGATGGCGAGAGGATGGTAAAGACTCTAATGAAGCAGATGACCGAAGAAGAGGCGCGGGAGTTTATTTCGTTTGCTATAGAGGGCAAGTACCTAGGCATAGAGACGCCCGTCATCTATTGGCCAACTTTAACAGGTGGTAAAGTTGTTATATCCTAAAGAGCCATATACGGTAAAGAAGAAGGAGTACTTTATGACGGAGAAGCAGCGGACGGTTTTTCTTGTGATAGATGAGTACTGGAAGAACTTTGGGTATGGGCCGTCTATAGATGACATCATGTACCAGACGGGGGATAAGGGGCGCGGGAATGTTCATAGGGTGGTTAAGAAGTTGTGTGATCTTGGGATATGTAAGCGGGTGAGTAAGAGCGCCCGTAGTGTTCGGCCTAGCTATTTGTCAATGCGCAACATATGAATATTGACGCTATCAGCGAAGCTATAGGTCGCCTGCCTATTAATGAGCAGGAGGCTTTCTTTGATGAGCTGGATGAGTACCGGGCTTCTTTGGCTAGGGAAGAGGCGCAGGCTAACTTTCTCAAGTTTGTCCATACGATGTGGCCAGGGTTTATTGACGGGCGGCACCATAAGGTAATGGCCAGGAAGTTTGAGGACATCGCGTCGGGGAAGATTAAGCGCCTGATCGTGAACATGCCACCCCGCCATACGAAGTCTGAGTTCGCCAGCTACCTACTTCCGGCTTGGTTTTTGGGGAAATACCCTGATAAGAAAGTGATCCAGACATCTAATACGGCTGACCTTGCCGTTGGTTTTGGACGTAAGGTCAGGAACCTGGTGGGTAGTGAGCAGTACGCCAAGATCTTTCCCAATGTTAATCTTAGGCAGGACAGTAAAGCCGCAGGTAGATGGTCTACTAATAAGGATGGGGAGTATTTCGCTATCGGGGTAGGGGGGACGGTGACCGGTAAGGGCGCGGACCTACTTATTATTGATGACCCACATTCAGAGCAAGAGGCAGCTTTAGCGGCGGGTGATGCGTCGGTCTTTGATAAGGTCTACGAGTGGTACACGTCTGGACCTAGGCAGCGTCTTCAGCCGGGCGGGTCCATTGTGGTCGTTATGACCCGTTGGGCCAAACGAGATTTGACAGGCCGAATCCTCCAGTCTTCTATAGAGAAGGACGGGAACGACGAGTGGGAGGTAATCGACTTCCCCGCGATACTGCCCAGCGACAAACCTTTATGGCCTGAATTCTGGAGCCTAGAGGAACTAGAAGCCCTGCGCTCAGAACTACCAGTCTCAAAATGGAACGCCCAGTATCAACAGAGCCCAACCTCAGAGCAGGGGGCGATTGTTAAGAGGGAGTGGTGGAAGGAATGGAAAGGCGATGATCCACCCAAGTGTGAGTTTGTTATCCAAAGCTGGGATACCGCCTTCTTAAAGACAGAGCGGGCGGACTATTCCGCATGTACTACCTGGGGGGTGTTCTATATTAATGAGAACCCTAACGACGCTAATATCATTTTGCTGGATTCTTTTAAGCGACGGATGGAGTTTCCGGAACTAAAGGAGAAGGCCTTCAATCACTACAAACAGTGGGAGCCGGATGCTTTTATTGTTGAGGCCAAGGCTTCGGGTGCGCCGCTAATCTTTGAGTTACGGGCTATGGGCATACCGGTACAAGAGTTTACGCCTAGCAGGGGTAATGATAAGATGGTGAGGATTAACTCTGTATCTGATCTGTTCGCAAGTGGAAAGGTTTGGGCTCCACCTACCAGATGGGCTGATGAGCTAATAGAAGAGATGGCCTCTTTCCCCAATGCGGAAAATGATGACTTGGTTGACTCCGCTACCCAGGCATTAATCAGGTTTAGAAAAGGCGGCTTTATTCGCTTGCAGACGGATGAGCAAGACGAAGTTCGTGCGTTTAGGCGCAAGGTATCTTATTACTAAGGATTAATATGTCCATTGAAAAATCACTATACGCCGCTCCTATGGGCATTGAGTCATTGGCTGAGCCAGATATTGAGATTGAGATTGAAGACCCGGAGTCAGTAAGTATTAAGGCCGGGGATATTGAGATTGAAATAGGGAGCGTTGAAGATGACTTTGAGGCTAACCTTGTTGAGCATCTTCCTGATGATGTTGTTACTGAGCTTGTCAGTGACCTACTTAGTGATTTTGACGACGACATTAACTCTCGTAAAGACTGGATGCAGACTTACGTCGATGGTCTTGAACTTCTGGGAATGAAGATTGAGGAGCGGGCTGATCCTTGGATTGGTGCTTGCGGTGTATACCATCCTCTTCTCTCCGAGGCCGTAGTTAAATTCCAGGCCGAAGTAATGATGAGTACCTTCCCGGCTGCCGGCCCGGTGAAGACGCAGATTATTGGCAAGGAAACTCAAGAAAAGAAGCAAGCCGCTACTCGCGTGGCTGCTGACATGAACTATGAGCTGACGGATGTAATGACCGAGTTCCGGCCTGAGCATGAGCGCATGTTGTGGGGCTTGGGATTGGCTGGTAATGCGTTCAAGAAGGTGTACTTTGACCCTAACTTAGACCGCCAGACCTCTATTTTTGTTACAGCTGAAGACCTTGTGGTCCCTTACGGCGCATCAGACCTGCAAACGGCTGAGCGTATTACCCATGTTATGCGCAAAACCGAAAATGAGTTGCGCAAACTACAGGTTGCCGGCTTCTATGCTGATATAGATCTGGGTGAGCCAGACAATATCTTGGATGAAGTAGAGAAAAAGATTGCCGAGAAGATGGGATTTCGCGCCCAGACGGATGATCGCTACAAAATCCTTGAGATGAACGTAAATTTGGACCTTGAAGGGTACGAAGATACAGACAAACATGGGGAAGAGACAGGAATTGCCCTGCCTTATATCGTTACGATTGAAAAAGGCAGCAATAAATGCCTAGCCATCCGCCGCAATTGGGAAAAACACGATAAGTTAAAGACTAAGCGCCAGCATTTTGTCCATTACGGCTATGTCCCTGGCTTTGGCTTCTACTGTTTTGGCCTTATTCACCTAGTCGGTGCGTTTGCCAAGTCTGGAACTTCTATTCTGCGCCAGTTGGTGGATGCTGGAACCCTGGCCAACCTACCAGGAGGCTTCAAAACACGCGGACTTCGTGTTAAGGGAGACGATACACCTATCGGACCAGCCGAGTGGAGGGATGTTGACGTACCCAGCGGGACCATTTCAGAGAACATCATGGCTCTTCCTTACAAGGAACCAAGCCAAGTACTGGCCATGCTCCTTGACAAGATCGTGGAGGAGGGGCGCAAGTTTGCTTCTGCTGCTGATATACAAGTTGCAGACATGTCGGCCAACTCTCCCGTTGGTACTACCCTGGCCATCCTTGAGCGCACACTAAAAGTAATGACTGCCGTCCAGGCGCGTATTCATTACTCGTTCAAACAAGAGCTGGGACTGCTGCGCGACATCATTCGCGACTACACGCCAGATGAGTACAGCTACGAGCCTGAAGAAGGATCTCCTAAAGCCAAGAAGTCTGACTATGACCTAGTGGCTGTTATCCCTGTCTCCGATCCTAACGCCGCAACGATGGCGCAAAAGATTGTGCAGTACCAGGCGGTTATTCAACTGGCTCAGATGGCCCCGCAGATCTATGACTTACCACAGCTGCACCGCCAGATGCTAGATGTGCTGGGGATTAAGAATCCAGAGAAGCTAGTACCTCTACCTGATGATGAGAATCCTGTGGACCCAATTAGCGAGAACATGAACGCTTTGAATGGTAAGCCGCTAAAGGCATTTATCACTCAGGACCAGCAAGCTCATATTGCAGCGCACCAAATGTTCATGCAAGATCCATTGATTATGAAGACCATTGGGCAAAACCCACAGGCCAACATGATCATGGCGGCATTGCAATCACATATTGCAGATCACCTTGGCTTCCACTATCGCACAATGATTGAGAAGCAAATGGGTGTACCAATGCCGCCGCCTAATGAGCATCTGCCAGAGGATATTGAGGTTGAACTTTCACGGCTGGTTGCCCAGGCAAGCGCACAAGTCCTGCAGGCTAACACTGCACAAGCCCAGCAAGCCCAAGCCCAGCAAATGGCTCAAGACCCGCTTATCCAAATGCAACAACAAGAGCTGCAAATTAAGGGCGCTGAGCAACAGCGCAAACAGCAGAAGGATCAAGTTGATGCCCAGCTAAAAACTAGCCAGCAACAGATTGAACGTGAGCGTATCCAAAGCCAAAAAGAAACGGATATGACCAGGATTCAAACGGACTTTGTGAAATCACAAAAGGAACTGGATGCCCATAATGAAATTGAGCGCCAGCGCATATTAAGCAACCTTGTTGGACGTAAACAATGATTAATAACTACCTAGAACATCTATCAAAGAAGATAGATGACAAAGTATCCCAACTCCAAATAGCTCTAGCGGATGGCAACGCTGGGGATTATGCGGAGTACAAGAAGATGTGCGGCGAGGTTAAAGGTCTGCTTACCGCACGTTTATTTATCTCAGACCTACAGGAAAGATTGAAAACCCATGATGACGATGAGTGAAGTAGATTTAATTAAAGCCGTGGACTTGTCTCAGATAATGAACAAGGGCGCGGAACAAAAAGCCAAGCAGCTACCAAAGCCGTCTGGCTACCGCATTTTGTGCGCAATTCCAGAAGTGGAAAAAGAATACGAAAGTGAGTTTGGATTGCTTAAATCCGATGAAGCCATTCGTAACGAAGAGCTTTTAACAACGGTATTGTTCGTTGTGGACCTAGGACCTGATTGCTACAAAGATGCAACGCGGTTTCCAACTGGCCCATACTGCAAAGCAGGCGACTTTATCTTGGTTAGGCCACATGCAGGAACCCGGCTAATCATCCACGGCAAAGAGTTTCGTGTAATTAACGATGACTCCGTTGAGGGTGTAGTTGAAGATCCACGCGGTATCCGCCGCAAATAAGGAGCAGATATGTCTGATTTTAAATTTCCTGATGAGCAGGATGATATAAAAGAAAATGAAATTGACGATGAAATAATCGTTGAGGTAGAGGATAAGACTCCTCCAGAAGATCGTAATAAAGCACCTTTGCCTGAAAAGATTAAGGAAGAACTTTATAACGATGAGCTGGAGGATTACTCCACTAAGGTAAAGAAGAAACTTCTTCAAATGAAAAAACTTGCGCATGACGAGCGCAGGGAAAAAGAAACTGCTTTGCGTGAGCAAAATGAAACCGTTGAGTTTGCTAAAAGATTAATGGATGAGAACAAAAGGCTCAAGTCCAACCTGTCTAATAGCGAAAAAAATGTTCTTTATTCTGTTACCAAAACCGTGGAAATGGAATTGGAGCAGGCCAAAAAAGCTTATCGGGAGGCCTATGATTCTGGCGATACTGATAAGGTAATGGAGGCACAGGAACGTCTTACTGAGGCAACACTAAAGATTGATAAAGTAAGAAATTTCCGCCCGCCGGCTGAAGAAACCCAAGAAAGTGTGGTACAAACGCCTCAACCCCGTGTCCAACGGCCCCAGGCAGATCCGTCTGCTGTAGCCTGGCAACAGGAAAATCCTTGGTTTGGGGAAGATGAAGAGATGACCAGCTTGGCTTTGGGTCTTCACGAGAAGATGCAGCGCGAAGGGGTTAGAATTTCATCGCAGGAGTATTACTCCCGTTTAGATAATACAATCCGCAAGCGTTTCCCAGAGAAATTTGAGGACGCAGAGGAACAAGAATCTCGGCCTAGCCGAAAAAGCTCGGTGGTTGCACCGGCTACACGGACAACATCCGCAAAACGAGTTAGGTTAACCACTGGTGAACTTAACTTGGCAAAGAAGTTTAACTTAACACCGGAGCAATTTGCTGCGGAAAAAATCAAATTGGAGGCCTAACATGGCTGAAAACAGAAAACCGCGTGAGCTTGAGGAACGACTATTAACTGAGCGCCCAAAGCAGTGGGCACCGGCAGAGTTACTTCCTGAACCAGACAAGCAACCTGGCTACAAATATCGGTGGGTGCGTGTTTCAACTTTGAATCAAGCAGATCCTCGCAATATCTCGGCCAAACTCCGTGAGCATTGGGAGCCTGTTCCAGTTGAAGAACAACCCAGATTCAGACTGTTAGCTGATCCATCGAGTCGATTTAAAGACAACATTGAGATTGGCGGGTTATTGCTTTGCAAGACTCCTGAGGAACTTGTTGACCAACGTAATACTTACTTTGCACGACAAAATGTTGCTCAAATGGAGGCTGTAGACAATACTCTTATGCGGCAAAGCGACGCGCGGATGCCTCTCTTTAGGGAGAGTAAATCTTCAAGTAGCTTTGGAAAAGGTATTTAATTTTTAGGAGTCCTTTATGGCTTATCCGGTTATTAGCGCCCCTTACGGGCTAAAGCCGATCAACCTGATCGGCGGTCAGGTATTTGCGGGTTCTACTCGCGAGTATCCGATCACTAACGGTTACAGCACAAACATTTTCTACGGTGATTACGTAGGTTTGTCTCGTGGTGAAATCGTCCGTCTGTCTGTGTCTACTGGCACAGCAGGCAACCAAACTGGCATCTTTTTAGGATGTTCGTTTACCAACCCCGTCACAAAACAAAAGCAATTTCAGCAATACTGGCCCGCATCAACTGCGGCTGGCGATGCAGTGGCTATTGTTGCTGACGATCCTGACCAAGTGTTCAAGGGCGTTGTTTGCTCTGCTACTACCGCTGTTGCTTCTGGCGCTCGCGCTATGATCGGCCAAAACCTGGCCATGATTAACAACACAGGCAGCACCGCAACCGGCAACTCCAAGAATGCTATCTTGGCTCCAAGCGATACGCCCGCCACCACTTCGTCCTTGCCCGTCCGCGTGCTTGGCTTGGTGCCTGACACGGCTGTTAGTTTGGGAACTGTGACCTATACCAGCATCTCCACCGCTACAGTTACTTGCTCGGCTCTGCCGTTTGCATTGCCTGTGGGTACTGACGTTGGTTCGCTGGATTCAAACGGTCAATACGTTTCTTCCGGTTCGTTTGTTGACACCGCTGCTGCTGCCGGTGCTACATCGTTTATCTTGAATCAAGCTCCTGTTGCTACATTGAACACAACCATTGTGTTGATGCAGTACCCTGAGATCCTGGTTAAGATTAACTTTGGTCAGCATCAGTATTACGCTGGCACCAGCATTGCCTAAGGAGTAACTCAAAATGGCTATTTCACGCGCACAACTACTTAAAGAGTTGCTCCCTGGGCTTAACGCCTTGTTTGGTCTGCAGTATAAAACCTACGATCAAGAACACACTGAAATCTACGAAACCGAGACTTCTGAGCGTTCTTTTGAAGAGGAAACAAAACTGTCTGGCTTTTCTGCTGCACCTGTTAAGAACGAGGGCTCTGCCATCGCTTATGACAATGCTCAAGAAGCTTGGACCGCTCGCTACAACCACGAAACCATCGCTTTGGGCTTCTCCCTGACGGAAGAGGCAATCGAAGACAATCTGTATGACAGCTTGTCCGCTCGTTACACCAAAGGTCTGGCTCGTGCTATGGCATACACCAAGCAGGTTAAAGCTGCTGCTGTATTGAATAACGGCTTCTCGTCTGCCTATCCAGGCGGCGATGGCGTATCGTTGTTCAACAGCGCTCACCCGCTGGTGTCTGGCGCTACCAACAGTAACGTTCCCGCTACTTCGGCTGACTTGAATGAAACTTCGTTGGAAAACGCAGTTATTCAAATCTCCCTGTGGACGGACGAGCGTGGTCTGTTGATCGCTGCCAAGCCAAAGAAGCTGATTGTTCCGCCTTCTCTGCAATTCGTTGCCACCCGTCTGTTGGAAACCGAACTCCGTGTCGGCACCACTGACAATGATGTCAACGCTTTGAAGAACAACGGTTCTATCCCTGGCGGCTACACGATCAACCACTTCTTGACCGACACGAACGGCTGGTATTTGACCACCGACGTTCCTAACGGCATGAAGCACTTTGTTCGTACTCCTCTGTCCACTGGTATGGACGGCGACTTTGATACCGGCAACGTCCGTTACAAAGCTCGTGAGCGTTACAGCTTCGGCTGGTCTGATCCTCTGGGCATGTACGCTTCTGCTGGAGCCTAATCGGATTCAGTAAGGTAGAGGTGACTGGCCTGCCACTAGGGCTCCTTCGGGAGCCCTTTTTATTTGCACAATCTATTTAAAACTGTGATATATTGCAGCTACTCCGGGCTTTCCGGTGCATCAAACTGTCCCGGCAGACGACATACCGATTGATGCACTTCACTTGTATGTAAGGAATTATCATGGGATTCGCAACTCATCTCGGCCCTTGGCTGCTCGGCACTGTTAAAAACACCACCGGCACAACTGCTGGAACCATTCGCAACATGGGCGCTACTATCGTTGCCCAGACCTACACAGCCCCCACTTCTGTCATTCTGGCAAGCCCTGCGGCGCAACTGATGTTCGCGCTTCCTGCGGGCGCTAAGATTGTTCGTTTTGGCTTAGAGGTCAATGTTGCCCTGACTGGCGCAACTAACTGCGGCGTTACCATTGGTAGCAGCGGCACTGCCAACTTGTACATGGCTACGGTCAACACCGGCACTTCGGCAGTTCAGACTTCTCCAGCTACCATCGCAGCGGCTACTTCAGGTGTTTATGACAGCATTGGCACAACTGATGTGCTTGTTTACGGTACGTTTACTGCGGCTACTGCTGACGCTACTGCTGGTACGATTACTGTCACTGTTGAGTACATCGTTCGTGACTCTGACGGTTCAGCTAACCCAACCGCTACACAGCAGTAATTAATCTTGGGGGCTTTGGCCCCCTTATAACAGGAGATTAATTATGCAACAGACAGACGTACTAGCGGTTCACAAAGAAACTACAGGCACAGTAGTGTCGGGACGTAATAGAGTTAAGGGTTTGATTGTTACGCCCGGTGGTACTGCGGGAGACATTATTCTTAGAGATGGGGGTGCTTCTGGCACGACTCGTCTTCAATTTAATTTGTCTACCAACCAATCTGCATTTTCTTTTACAGTGCCGGGTGAGGGAGTGTTGTATCTAACTGATATACATGTAACTTTACCAACAGCTTCAAAAATTACGGTGTTCTATGGCTAAGAAAACCCCATCCCTTGCAGTAGGCCGTGGCGAGAAGCTACCGGTCTCCAAGGGGGCGGGCTTGACTGCCAAGGGTCGCGCTAAATATAACGCAGCAACAGGCAGTAATCTAAAAGCTCCCCAGCCCCAAGGCGGCAAGCGCAAGAATTCATTTTGTGCGCGGATGTCTGGTATGCCGGGGCCAATGAAAGATGAAAAAGGTAAGCCTACCCGCAAGGCGGCTTCCTTAGCTAGATGGAAATGCTGATATGACCGACCAACATGAAACAGTTAAACACGTAGTCGATGCTCTGTCAGTGATTACTGTAATAGGCACGCTAGTTGATATGCTACCCTCAATCGCAGCAATATTTACCATTATCTGGACAGGCATTCGCATCTGGGAAACTGATACCGTACAACGGTGGTGGAAAAAAGATGCCGAGTAGCAGCGCCAAACAACACAAATTCATGGAAGCGGTGGCTCACTCGCCATCGTTTGCCAAGAAGGTAGGAGTTCCACAGTCCGTGGGCAAAGATTTTTCAACTGCGGACAAGGGCCGCAAATTCTCTAAAGGTGGTGATACTATGGCTTCCAAAATGAACGCTGGTTTTATGGCAATGATGGCTAAAAAGAAGGGCGCACAAGAAGGCTCTAAAGCTGATATGGCCTCTGACAAAAAGCAAATGATGGGTATGAAAAAAGGCGGCGGCGTTAAGAAGATGGCCGGCGGTGGTCTAGCTGCTGGTCATAAAAGCGCCGATGGTATTGCTTCTAAAGGCAAGACCAAAGGTAAAATGATTAAAATGAACATGGGCGGAAAAGCCTGCTAAGGAGTAAATGATGGCACGCCCCAGCAAACAAGAAATTGAAAATATGCGTAGAGATGCGGCAGCAGCTAAAGCAGAAAAGCCGTATATGGAATCTTTAACTTCAACAGAAGAAGCTCCTCCATCTGCGGGTGCGGGTCGTGGTTTTGTAAATCCACCCGTAAAGAAAATGGCCAAAGGTGGATCTGCTTCTTCGCGTGCCGATGGTATTGCCAAAAAAGGCAAAACCCGTGGCAAGATTTGCTAGGAGCTTAGCATGATGGCCAGCCGAGGGATGGGTGATATATCCCCATCCAAAATGCCTAAGGGTGTGCGAAAAGCCCGCCGAGATAACACTGACTTTACAGAATATGCTAAAGGTGGTGAAGTCTGGGATAAAGCACGCCCCAAAAAGTTAGGCCCATCTAAGCCACTAAGCTCAAGTAAAAAAGCCAAGGCTAAAGCTTCCGCCAAAGCTGCTGGTCGCCCATATCCAAACTTAATTGACAATATGAAGGCCGCGTAATGTCTACTACCGGTACCACAGCCTTTAATCTAGAGTTTACGGAACTTGCTGAAGAGGCTTGGGAGCGGGCTGGGCGCGAGATGCGTTCTGGCTATGATTTGCGTACAGCGCGTAGATCACTTAACTTGATGACCATTGAGTGGGCTAATCGCGGCCTAAACATGTGGACAATTGAGACTGGCACCATTACCCTAACGCAAGGCCTTAACACCTACGCTTTGCCCACTGATACGATTGATCTACTGGATCATGTGATTCGGACGCAGCCAAACGTAGCGTCAACCCAGGCCGACTTGAGCATCACCAGGATTAGCGTATCAACGTATGCAACTATCCCGAACAAGCTGACTCAAGGCCGGCCAATTCAAGTATGGATTCAGCGTTTGTCTGGTGAAGTTGGCCCTACCTCTGCCACTTTAAATGGCGCTATTACAGCTACGACTGATTCCATTACCCTAAGTACCGTTGTTGGCCTGGCTGGATCTGGTTACATCCGCGTGGATAGTGAAGATATCTATTACACCTACATATCTGGAAATACCCTGGGCGGTGTTTTCCGTGGCCAAAACAACACAACCGCAGCTGCTCACACAACTTTAACAGCTGTTAAAGTTCCCCAGCTACCTGCTGTTACAGTTTGGCCAACACCTGATGGCTCACAGACTTACCAATTTGTCTACTACAGACTACGCCGCGTTCAAGATGCTGGCAAAGGTGTAGAAACAGCAGATATGAATTTTAGGTTTTTGCCCGCTGTTACAGCTGGATTGGCTTACTATATTGCCATGAAAGTACCCGAGTTAATGGGCCGGCTAGAAATGCTTAAAGCTGTTTATGAAGAACAGTACAAGCTTGCTGCTGGTGAAGACCATGAAAAAGCCACATTGCGTTTAGTGCCACGTATGTCATATATTGGTGGAGGTGGCATGTAATGACTTCACCATACGCATCTGGCAAATATTCAATTGCCCAATGTGATCGGTGTGGCCAGCGTTATAAATTAAAGCAATTGAAAATTGAAGTCATTAAGACTAAACTCTATCAATTGAAAGTTTGTGAGGAATGTTGGGACCCTGATCAACCGCAGTTACAGTTGGGGATGTATCCGGTTAATGATCCCCAGGCTGTATACCAACCTCGCCCGGACACAACTTATGTTGCGGCTGGATTGAATGGATTACAGTTAACAAATGGGGCTCAAGGAACACCAACTGGAGGATCTAGGGATATCCAGTGGGGTTGGTTCCCAGTAGGTGGGGCAAGTGGGTTTGATGCAGTTTTAACGCCTAATTACTTGGTTGGAACTACAAGTGTTGGCACAGTAACGATTTCATAGGAGTTTATGATGGCTAAAGAAAAAATGGATATGGCGCAAGACAAGGCCATGATCAAGAAGGCGTTCAAACAGCATGATGCTCAAGAACATAAAGGCGGGAAAGGCACTACTCTTAAGTTAAAAAAGGGTGGTCCTACTAGCATGGACCGTAAAAAATACGGTAAAAACATGTCCCGCGCTATGAATCAAAAGGGGTAATTTATGGCTTATTCCATGAAAAAGGGCGGCAAAGAAGTTGGCCCAGCTAGTGTTTACGCAAAGCCCCACACCATGTCTGGAGCGCCTGCTGAATTTACCAGCGTTACTCCTCCTAACATGAGTAATCCTGATACGCTTGACATGACGTTGAATGGATTTAGCAATAAGCGTCCATCTTCTGCTAAAACTGATGGTATCAAAATTCGTGGCACTGGCTGCGCTACCAAGGGCGTGATGGCACGGGGTCCAATGGCATGAACTACTCTGAGCTTTCGGCGGCGATACAAACGTATACGGAAAATAACTTTCCGACGATTACCCTTGCGGACTCGTCTACTGTATCTTCGACGGCTCAGATTAACCGCTTCATTGAGCAGGCGGAACAGCGAATCTATAACTCGGTGCAGTTTCCCTCGTTGCGTAAGAACGTGACCGGGACAATCACATCAAGCAATAAGTACCTGTCTTGCCCAGAGGACTTCTTGGCCCCATACTCATTAGCCATATATCCATATGGTGGAGGAGACTTCACATTCTTACTAAACAAAGATGTGAATTTTATGCGTGAGGCGTACCCTGGTCCAACAAGTACAGGAACGCCAAAATACTACGCATTGTTTGGGCCTACTGTTTCTAGCGGAACTATATCCAATGAGTTGAGTTTTATCCTCGGCCCAACCCCGGATGCAACATATTCCGCAGAGCTTCATTACTATTACTACCCAGAATCCATTACCACCGCCGGCACTACATGGCTTGGTGATAACTTTGATACAGCCTTACTGTATGGGTGTTTGGTAGAGGCCTATACCTTTATGAAGGGTGAGACGGATTTAGTTGCACTCTACAAGCAAAAATATGTTGAAGCAATTGCATTGGCCAAACGCCTGGGCGATGGAATGGAGCGCCAGGATGCATATCGCAGCGGTCAACTTAGGGTTGAGGTTAGCTAATGACTATTCTTCAAACCCAGACCACCAGCTTTAAAAAAGAGTTGTACCAGGCTGTCCACAATCTATCCACGGATACGATCTACATAGCCCTGTACACAGGTAATGCAAACTTAAACGAAGACACAACCGTTTACAGCGTAACCAATGAGGTTTCTGGTGCAGGCTACACGGCAGGCGGTAAAGCCTTGACTGGGGTTCAGATCAGTTCATCTGGCTATGTGGCCTATGTGAACTGGAGCAACGTGTCTTGGACAGCGGCTTTGACCGCCCGGTGCGCTTTGATTTACAACGTCACGCAGGGTAACAAGTCGATTGCAGTGTTGGACTTTGGGTCTGACAAAACATCGACCACCACGTTTACAATCACTATGCCAGCAAACACTTCAACTACTGCGCTTATCAGGAGTTCAAATTGATCGTTACTACTACCAAAGGCGACATGGATGATTCCCTGCTTGAGAAGCGGGAAGGTACAGTCGATAACGAAAACGAGCTAACCACATGGGTTGAGTACTGGCTGGATGAAGAGTTGGTTCACCGATCAGTGCATGTTACGTTGAAAAAAGTGCCTACCTTTGCCGGTGGCGATACCGCATCTTTTTAAGGAAATATTATGGCTAATACTCAATCAATGGCTACTTCGTTCCTTAGTGAACTGATGCTAGGCCAACACCAACTTGGCGCTTCTACTATTGTTTCCCGTGGCAGCTTGACCACTCCTACTACGGACACCTTGAAAGCGGCATTGTTCCTCGCTTCGGCTACGATTAACGCTGCTACTACGGCGTATTCAACTACCGGTGAAGTTTCTGGTGCGGGCTATACGGCTGGCGGTATAACGGTCACGAATGCTACGGCTCCGACATCTACAAACTCGTCTGCAACGGCTGGCGTGGGTTACTGGACTCCCTCTGCATCTTTTGTATACACATCGGTTACATTGGCTACGGCGTTTGATTGCGTGTTGTTGTATAACTCAACGCAGAGTAATAAGGCAATCAGTGTCCACACGTTTGGTTCGCAGACAATCACTGCTGGAACATTTACGTTGACCATGCCGTCCAACACCACTACGACTGCTTTGTTGCGTTTGGCAACAACCTAATAGCGGGGCGGCGTAAAGCCGTAGGCCATGTTTGGTATAACCCCTTTTGCTGGAGCGCCTTTTGGCGCTACTGGCGATACCGCCATAGTCCCAACTCTGGGTACGTGGGGATACGGCACTTGGGGTTCTGACCCTTGGGGCGGCTCTACTGGAACTGTAGTTGCCT
>Ga0209296_1000143_pt1 | contig 61825 bp, 59 predicted proteins | sample S_130206_EF_Meta_FD_187319 | JGI IMG/M metagenome (GOLD analysis project Ga0209296, IMG submission 187319) | Freshwater microbial communities from Lake Simoncouche, Canada to study carbon cycling - S_130206_EF_MetaG (SPAdes) (version 2) | ecosystem: Environmental > Aquatic > Freshwater > Lake ...
ATTATGTGTCCGACGTTCACAATGGTCGTTTTCCGGACGCGACACATAGCTTCTGAGAATTTGATGCAAATAATTCACTCTGTAGCCGAGATGCAGAAATGGTCATCCATCGAGCACAAAAATGGCAACACCATCGGATTTGTTCCAACTATGGGAGCGCTTCACGAGGGACATGCACATCTTTTCTCTCGAAGTGCGGCAGCACACTCTCGAACTGTTATCTCTATCTTTGTAAATCCATTGCAATTCAACAGCAAGTCAGACTTAGAGGCGTATCCACGTCAATTGGAGCAAGACATTGCAGTTGCAGAGGGCAAGAACGTTGATGTGCTCTTCAATCCCAGCCATGAAGAGATGTACCCCACTGGATTTTCCTCGACTGTTTCAGCAGGAGCCATTGCAGAGCACATGGAAGGTTTGCACCGCCCTGGCCATTTCAACGGCGTTGCGACGGTCGTAGTGAAACTTCTGAACGCAGTCTCCCCTGACATCGCCTATTTCGGAGAAAAAGATTTTCAACAAGTCGCTGTCATACGTCAAGTTGTTCGAGATCTGAATCTTGCATGCAAGATAACAAGCGTTCCCACAGTCCGAGAACAAAATGGGCTTGCGTTATCCAGCCGAAACACACGTTTATCAGAACAAAACCTAAAACAAGCGTCGCTTATTTTCACTTTGCTCAACGACATAGCTATCAAATGTCGGGCTCAAGAAGTCACCTCCGAGCAGGTCAAGACTGAATTCACTTCTGAACTTGAGTCACGAACGAATGCTCTCGTCGAGTACATCGAGATTGTCGAATCAGTTTCCTTGCAGCCAATCGTGGTTGCTGCACCTGGTTGCACAATTTGTGTGGGCATTTGGTTCGACGATGTTCGTTTGATCGACAACGTCACTATTTAATTCGTTAACGGTGGAGATTCAAGTCCGTCTGGTTAACTCGGAGACGAACACTAAAAGCGGAATCCCCTGACAAGACGCCCGAGCGCCCAAATAATCTTCCGTTCTCCCAGTTAGACAAACCCAGCTCAGGACGAAGTAAAGAAAATTGACCATCAACCCAACGCGTGAATCCATCGCCCACAAATGGAGCATTCGTAGCAGCCCACACAGATTGACGTTCGGCTTCGTTTTCGGAAATAACGCTCACAATAAATTGCGGACTGTAACTATTGAATAATTCAATCGCTTCGTTCATATTGTCAACCAACACAATTGCAAATTCTGGGTTCTCTTCCCATTCGTATTCCGTATTCAAGGTCTCAATTGACCGAACCGAAACTTGAGGTTCTGTACGGTCACCATCAGAGCGACGAACATTGATTTCTTCAATAGACGTCAGAAACATTTCTGCACCCTGAATAGCATGAATTCGCGGACGTGTACCTCGCGGTGCAGCTGCACTCTCTGCGGCTTTCACGATAATTGGTACTTGAATCGATGCCAGAGAACGAATGACGCACACAACGTTCAGCGTGTTGCACACCTTTCTATCGAGACTATGCAGTACACATGATTCGAGTCTGTTCAGATCTGCATACTCACCAACCAACATCCACGCACCACCCGTACCGTGGAGACTGACCGGTACTCCTGATTGCTGAGCGATTGATCCCAATTCCGCTACAGCCTGTCCTGATCCTCTCGCCACGGCAAGGCTGAGTCGAGAGTCGGAGAACAAACCCCAACCAGCAGCGTGCTCGGGCGAATTCAACAGAACTACTGCGTGCTCAGGGAGACCCGCCTCCTGAAGTGCCGGGCGAACAACAAGATCCATCATCGCAATTGCAGTACCCAGCGCATCGCTTCCGATTCTAAATACAACCGTGTTCCCACCTTTAAGAACACCAGTTGCGTCAGCGAAAACATTCGGACGACCCTCGAAAACAAAACCCAACACACCTAAAGGCGCCGCGCGTTGCTCCACCATCCACCCTTCGTGCTCGGTTCGCGAAACAAGCGAATCACGAGACATTGGGGCATCTCGCCACATATGTAATGCAGCGATCATGTCGCGTCTCATGTTTTCTGATAGTACGAGTCGAGTGACTGATCGACCGCGTGCACGAGCGGATTCCTCATCGTGCCGATTGGCCTCGCGCAACTTGCCGTAAATGGTTTCATCCTGCATGGCGGCTGCAGCGAAATCAAAAAATCTATTAATTGATGAGTCGGGTACTAGAGATAACTGGTTAAAGGCCTGAGACGCATCTGAAACAGCAGAGTCAACCAGTGCAACCACCGACTTCGGCAATCGACGGATATCACCATTGTGAGATAGAGCCAGGACTTGATCACCTGGCTCAAGAGATTCTGCAAACTCCTGCGAAACCACAGTCCGATATCGCCCGATAGCCACTAGGTCTCCGGCTCGAAGTAGATCGTCACTTGTCATTGTTCTATTCTGCTGTGTGTGAGTACTCAAGATGACAATCGGTTCTATTTCCGCCAACTTCTTAGTGGCCGGGATTTCGGCACCCAGAACCCAATCGCACACCAGATGGTCAATTTTGCATATCTCGTAGGAGATGCCAATACGAAGGAATGCCTTCTTGTGGACCCGGCGTATGCCATAGATGACCTGCTTGGCATCGCTGAAGCAGACGGGATGACTGTGACTGGTGTGCTCGCGAGCCACTATCACCCTGACCATGTTGGAGGCTCAATGATGGGCCACACCATCGAAGGTGTCGCAGCTTTGCTAGAGCGCGTCAGCGTGCCAATTCATGTCAATCGCCACGAGGCCCCATGGGTTCTGAAAACAACGGGAATCTCGGAGTCTGATCTGATGGTTCATGAAGCGGGAGACGTGGTGACTGTCGGAAACGTTGAGATCACATGTGTACATACGCCTGGGCACACTCCCGGCAGCCAATGCTTCCTCACTAATGGTTGTCTCATTTCAGGCGACACGCTCTTTCTTGACGGCTGTGGCAGAACTGATCTCCCGGGTTCAAACGTGTCGGACATGTACGACAGTTTGACTCTCTTAGCTGGGCTACCTAATGACACGGTGGTGTTGCCTGGACATCAGTATTCAGCGCCGTCAGCAGCACGGCTCTCTGACGTGAGGGAAAACAATTACGTATTCAAACCGCGCACACGAGAGCAATGGCTAATGATGTTCGGTCACGACTAGTGAGTAAAAGCAGAAACCACAACACTGATTGCTGAGAGAAACAGCAAGGTAATCACGAGGGTATTAAACCGCTCTTGCGTGACATGTCGACGCACCGAATACCCAACTGCAATCGCAATTCCCAAAGCCGGCAATGCGACGGCCACGCCCGACAAGTTATTACTGTTCACCTTGCCCGCTGATGCAAACAATGCAAACGCACCAAGGTTCACAATGGCAAACACGGTGTTTATAGTCGCACGGAAAGTTGCTGGATCAAGTCGACGTGCCTGCATGAGGAACACCAAAGGCGGACCATTAGTAGAAGTCGACGTTGATAAGAAGCCACTGACCATGCCCAGCAACCAGTCGAAGTGATGAGACTCGTCACGCAATCGAAAACCGCGGAGAAGCAGAACCGCGGCCGAAACAACCACAACGCCAAGCACCAGGCGTAATCCAGTCTCTGACACAAAAATAAAAGCCGTCAGTCCAAAAGGCATCCCTGCATACGAGGCCAATATCAGGCGTTTGGCAATTGGCACGTCCACATGCTTGCGGTCAATCAGAGCCTGGGAAGTTGTGGACACAGAACCAATGATCGTGGCCACAACAACGGCGTCACGCGGGCTCACCACCAAGGTCATCAGAGGCACAGCCAAGAGAGAAAACCCAAAGCCTGAAAGAGTCTGAGCAAACGAGGCGAACGCTATACATCCGGCAATCCATGCCAGTTCTCCGCCACTCATCGGAGCAACCCTAGGCTCGCCAGCCAGTCGAACCCCGTCTTTTGGGGAGAGCAAATCCATCAAGCCTTATCATTCAGCCTTTTGACCTTTACATTTCGTACACTTTGAGGGTGACCTCATCGACGACTTCTGTGTTGCCCTCGATTAACGGGATTCGACTCATGCAAAGAATCATGGATCTGGCCAGTATTGGCGCAATTGATGGCGGTGGTTGTGCCCGGCTTGCCTTAACTGATGAAGACGCTGCGGGTCGAGACCTAGTTGTCGGCTGGATGCACGAACTCGGCATGACAGTTACAACAGATGTCATAGGAAACGTCATTGGTACTTGGAATGTTGGCAAAGGATTGCCCGTAATGACCGGTTCCCATATCGACACAGTTCGTACAGGCGGCAAATACGACGGCAATCTCGGAGTTCTTGCTGGTTTAGAAGTCATACAAACATTGCAAGAGGCCTCTATTATTCCTTCTCGCCCAATAAGTGTGGGGATTTTTACCAATGAAGAGGGATCCCGCTTTGCGCCAGACATGTTGGGGTCACTCGTGTATGTCGGTGGATTGCCAATAGAAGACGCACTCGACATCGTTGGTATTGACGGCGCGCGAGTGGGTGATGAACTTGAACGAATCGGTTACAACGGTGCTACGCCGTGTCCGGGCTTTGCGCCTCATGCTTTTGTTGAATTGCATATCGAACAGGGGCCTGTTTTAGAAAGAACCAACGTAAAGATTGGTGCGGTCACGGGAGTTCAAGGAATCAGTTGGCAAGAAATCACCATCACGGGCCAATCCAACCATGCTGGTACAACTCCGATGAGCATGCGCCGCGACCCCGGTTACGTAGCCGCAAAGATTGCGGTCTTTCTACGTGATCTTGCTGATCGTTACGGCGGTCATCAAGTGTGCACCGTAGGAAAGGTTGATCTCTTTCCCAACTTGGTCAACGTCATTCCAGCCAAGGCAGTTATGACCCTAGATGTTCGAAACACTGACGAAAACATTCTCGCCGAAGCTGAACAAGAGATCTCCCAATTCATCGAATCATTGTCGAAGAGTGAGGGCGTACAGGTAGCTAGCCGTGCTTTGGCTCGCTTTGAACCGGTGATTTTTCATCCTCAAGTTATTGCCATCGTCGAGAGCGTGTCAGCAGCACACTCGCCTTCCGTAACGCGTATGCCAAGTGGTGCTGGGCACGATGCTCAGATGCTTGCGCGTGTGTGTCCATCAGCCATGATTTTTGTTCCGAGCGTTGAAGGTATAAGTCACAACCCTGCTGAATTCACGGACCCTGATGATTTAGTAACGGGTTCAAATATCTTGCTTCAAGTACTTATCGAACTCTCACAAATTGAGGAATTTGACTCATGACTCGAATCGTTACTATTGGCGCAGCCCAACTAGGGCCCATTCAACGCGAGCACACCCGTGAACAAGTTGTTACACGACTCATTGCTTTGCTTCGCCAGGCACACTCTGCCGGCTGCGACCTAGTGGTCTTTCCGGAACTTGCACTCACAACTTTTTTCCCACGTTGGTTTGTAGAGAATATTTCTGAAACGGACCACTATTACGAGACCGAGATGCCATCCCCTGTCACAGCGCCCCTCTTCGATGAAGCTAAAAAGTTGGGTATTGGTTTCTGCCTTGGATATGCAGAGTTGACACAAAGCGGTGAACGCTTCAACACTCAAATCCTTGTTGAGAAGAATGGCTCTGTTGTGGCCAAATATCGCAAGGTACACATACCCGGTCACGAAGAGCATGAACCCGATCGTGCGTTCCAGCATGCAGAGCGCTATTACTTCACACCGTCCAACGAAGGATTCGGCGTCTGGAAAGCATTTGGTTCACGCGTCGGAATGATGATCTGCAACGACAGGCGTTGGCCAGAGTCGTACAGAGTGATGGGACTACAAGGAGTGGAACTCATTCTTTGCGGCTACAACACTCCTATTCACTACATCCCTGATCCGAGCCAAGACATCTTGCAAGGTTTTCATAATGCTCTCGTCATGCAATCTGGTGCGTACCAAAATGGAACGTGGGTCGTTGGCGTCGCTAAAGCGGGTGTGGAAGAAGGTGTCGACTCACTCGGCCAAAGCATGATCGTCGCCCCATCGGGACAAATTGTTGCTCAAGCGCTCACCACTGACGATGAATTGCTGGTTGCACATTGCGACATGGATTGGTGCCAGAAGTACACAAAGACTCTTTTCGACTTTGATCGTTATCGCAGGCCTGAGGTATACACCCGTATCACCGCACAACGCGGAGTGGAACTCGACTAACTATGTCGTTTGAGACTCGAGGAATGGTCTGTGCGCATCACCACCTCTATTCATCGTTGGCACGCGGTATGCCCGCACCAGCGGTGACACCCCATTCGTTTCTTTCAATATTGGAAAATGTCTGGTGGAGACTAGATATGGCTCTTGACCTCGACACGCTGTATTGGTCGGCCGCTCTTGGCGCTGCGGAAGCTCTGTGCAATGGAACCACAGCCATCATCGACCACCACGAATCTCCAATGGCAATAGACGGGAGCCTCGACGTCATTGCTGACGCTTGTTCCATGATTGGCGTGAAGACAAATCTGTCGTACGGCGTCACAGATAGATGGGATGGAACAACCCTGCGCTCAAAAGTGAGTCCGCTCTCTCCTATGACCGACGGTGCCTTCCGGGGATTACGTGAAAACGAACGTTTCCTGCAGGCAGGCGGTCGTGGAATGGTCGGGGTTCATGCGTCATTCACGTGTACAGATGAAACTCTCGACCGCGCTGCCTCGTTGGCTGAGTCAATGAATACCGGAGTACATATTCACGTGGCCGAAGGCGTTGATGACAAGGATGCTGGAGCTCGACTTCAGGATAAATCCAAGGACAATTGGCTTCTGATTCACGCAGTTCACCTTGATCGACAACTTTCCGGAACCATCGTTCATAACCCTCGTTCAAATATGAATAATTCAGTCGGTTACGCAAACCCTGTTCGCTTCACAAACGATGTAGCCCTAGGAACTGATGGCATTGGAGCAGACATGCTTGAAGAAGCTCGCCTCGCATATGTTCGCCTACGGGAATCTGATGTCACACAAACTCCCGACACAGTGTGGCAGTGGTTACATACAGCTGAAAAGTTCTTCCCCGAAATCGTCGATGACTCTGTCACTTGGTCATACGACAACTCAGACAGCCCGTGGCATGTTGCATTCACACCTGGTATTCGATGCGTAGATGTTCGCGTGAAGGGTCAGTTAGTTGTACAGAATGGCAGTCCCACGCAATTCGATATGACAGAAATCAGAACAAAGGCGGCGGAAGCCGCAGTCAAACTCCATAAGAAACTTGCCTTGAGGTAACAATGCCAGTCTTTATCCCATCTTCTCTTAATGAAGCAACACAGTTACTTTCGAGCAACCCAAGTGCACACCTCGTCACCGGAGGCACCGATTTGATGGTGGAAGTCAATTTCAACCACAGACACCCCGAGACCGTCATTGCTCTTCGTAATGTTCCTGAATTCCAACTGTGGAATGTGGACCACACTGCAGGTCTTGTTCACATCGGATCGTCTGTTCCGTATGCAACCATGGAACACGGAGATCTTGCGACGGCTCTACCCGCCCTTGCTGAAGCCGCGAGAACTGTGGGTTCACCGCAAATACGAGCCGCCGGTTCATTGGGTGGCAATTTGGGCACCTGTTCACCAGCGGGTGATTCGCTTCCTGTCCTTTCAGCTCTTGATGCAGTTGTTCATTTGCAAACCTCGACCTCCACACGGTCAATTACTTTTGCCGAATTCATGGTGGGCCCAAAGAAGAACTCACGCTTGCCTGACGAGATCATCACAGGTGTCTCCATTCCTATTACGAATGGTTGGCAGGGTTACGCCAAGGTGGGAGTTCGTAATGCCATGGTCATTTCGGTGGCTTCGGTGTGTCTGGCCATTCATGATGGCCAAGTACGCGTAGCCCTCGGCTCGGTTGGTCCAACCATCATTCGTTGCACTGAATCAGAAAACTGGATCAATTCCGTTGGTCTCGAGAATGTCGATCATTCGTTAGCTCAGGAATTTGGTGAGCGCGTGCGCGCCGAATCTCGTCCAATCGACGATCATCGTTCAACCGCCGAGTATCGACGACACGCAGTTGGCGTGTTGGCTACTCGTTTACTACTACGAGGGGTACAAAAATGAGTGAACTAGAGCACTACACACTGACCATCAATGGCGAGTCACGCGACGTGTTGGATGCATGGATTGGTGAAAGCCTCCTGTACGTTCTGCGCGAAAGGCTCGGATTGCCTGGCTCCAAAGGAGCGTGTGAACAGGGTGAATGCGGCAGTTGCACTGTTTATGTAGACAACGCAGCCGTGTGTAGTTGTCTCGTCATGGCTGCCACTGCAGTAGGCACGCAAATAGCAACAGTTGAGGGACTGAACGAAGACGGATCACTAACAGACGTTCAAGAAGCTTTTGTAACCGAAGGTGCTGTTCAGTGCGGTTTTTGCACACCTGGTCTCGTTATGGCCGTTCATCACTTACTTGATCACAATGACTCGCCCAGCGAACAAGAAATCAAGGAAGCCTTATCGGGCAACATTTGTCGTTGCACTGGTTATGGTCGAATATTCGCCGCCGTCGACACTGTGATTTCGGTACGAAAAGGCATATCGTCATGACCATCACAAAGACACAGCGAGATATTCTCGGATCGAGTGCTTTACGTCCTGACGGAATTTCCAAAGTTCAAGGTGATTTTGCATTTTCTTCTGATTTGCATGCACAAAATATGTTGTGGGGTGCAACTCTGCGTTCACCGCACCCATATGCACGAATTGTTTCTATTGACGTATCAGCTGCCTGGAAGATCGCGGGAGTTGAATGCGTCATAACTGCTGACGATGTGCCTGGGCAACTGACATATGGACTTATCAGCGAAGACCAACCAGTGTTCGCAAAAGATTTTGTCCGTTACATGGGAGAACCCATAGCTGCTGTTGCTGCGGATCATCCAGAAACATGCCGCAGAGCACTCGCAGCCATCACAGTGGTCTACGAAGTTCTTACTCCCTTGACGAATCCAGAGCATGCAATAGACGGCACACATGAGCCGATTCACCCAGATGGGAATGTCATTCGACGTCAGCGCATTGTTCATGGCGACGCAAACGCCACTGCACCAATTGTTGTTGAGGGAACGTATGACATCGGTATGCAAGACCAAGCTTTTCTCGGTACTGAATCTGCACTGGCACTCCCCGACCACGATGGCGCGGGAATAGAAGTCTTCGTAGCGACACAGTGGCTTCACGAGGACCGCAAGCAAATGGCTAAATGTTTAGGACTGCCAGAAGAAAAAGTTCGTTTAGTTCTTGGTGGTGTTGGCGGAGCCTTTGGTGCTCGCGAAGACATCAGCCTGCAAGTACACACTGCCTTATTGGCGATGAGAACAGGCCGTCCTGTCAAAATGCAATACGGCCGTGAAGAGAGTTTCTTTGGACACGTTCATCGTCACCCAGCGCAAATATGGATGCGTCACCATGCAAATTCAGATGGACGCATCGTAAAGATCGAGGCTCGCTTCGTCTTTGATGGTGGAGCGTATTCATCCACTTCTTCGGCAGTTCTTATCAATGGCGTCACGCATACTCAAGGGCCATACCAATGCCCCAATGCAATAGTTGACGGATACGCCGTACGCACCAACAATCCGCCATGTGGAGCGATGCGTGGTTTCGGAGTTGTGCAGGCATGCTTTGCTCACGAAGGCCAGATGGACAAGCTTGCAGCAGCCACTGGTATTGATGAGGTCGAGATTCGTCTTCGCAACATCATTCACACCGGCGACACGATGATTACCGGCCAGGTGCTTGAGAGCGTTGCTCCCTTAGAACGCTGTATCCGAGAAACTGCAGCCATGCCGTTGCCACCTGAGATGGGAGAGAAGCCTCATGAACTAGATCTGCCTGGCGGCTCGGGACGTACAGCTGACCGCAGAAATATCGTTCGCGGTATTGGCTGGGGCGTCAGTATGAAGAACCTCATGTACAGCGAAGGTTTTGACGACTACTCCACAGCTCGTTGCACTCTGACTAATGGTTCCGTCGAATTGAAATTTGCAACAAGCGAAGTGGGACAAGGATTCGTCACTCTTGCTCCACAGATTGCACGATCAGTACTCGGTGTCGACCACGTCACATACGACACGATTGACACCCAAATTGGATCAGCTGGTTCCACATCGGCCTCGCGTCAAACATGGATGAGTGGAGGCGCTGTCGACGGAGCATGTCGCATGGTCAGGGAGCGCTTATTCGAGCATGTCGGAGCGATTCACCACGTCGACCCGCTACGTCTAGCCATTGACGACACAGACATTATTGACACCATCGGTACCTTGCGAATATCTGTGCAAGAAGCATCAGCGAATTTCAGCGTTTCTGAAACCTACGAATACCACCACCGCACTACAGAAGATCTTGATGAGAACGGTCAAGGCAACTGCCATGTTGCCTTCGCTTTCGTTGCACATCGCGCCGTTGTAGATGTTGATGTCGAATTAGGACTTGTCAAAGTTGTGCAAATTGCAACGGCTCAAGATGTAGGCCGAGTATTGAATCCGATGTCAGTCACAGGGCAAATTGAGGGCGGCATAGCTCAGGGACTCGGACTTGCAGTGATGGAAGAAATCATTGTCACGAATGGCATTGTTCGCAACCCAAGTTTCACCGACTATTTATTACCCACGGCACTTGATGCTCCGCAGGTTCTTATCTCAATGATTGAAGAGCCAGACCCTCAAGCCCCCATGGGCGCCAAGGGCGTTGGAGAGGCTCCCTGTATCTCAGTGACTCCGGCAATTGTTGCTGCTATTCGTAACGCCACCGGTAAGTCAATTGACCGTTGCCCTGTTCGCCCACAAGACATCTGTTTCTAGTTTCTATTTACCAAACACGGTGTCGGTGTAAGCGTTAGAGAAGGTTCTCTGAGGGTCCAAACGGTCACGGAGTGAAATGAAATCACTCCAGCGCGGATACAACGTTGACAATTCTTCGGCGTCGCGGTAATGCATTTTTCCCCAGTGTGGACGAGCGTCATAACCGCGCAGAATATCTTCGACATCTCGGAAGAATGGCTCGCATTCCATGCCCTTGTAAACGTGAACAGCGATATATGCAGTTGGTCGCCCGTACGCGGTTGACAACGCCACATCGTCGCCTTTTGTAAAACGAACTTCAACTGGAAAGTTCAACATGTAACCCTTACGTTCAACCATTGCGCGAATCTCTCTCAGAGCTGGAGCAACCGCCTCGGCTGGCAAAGCATGTTCCATTTCATAAAATCGAACAATGCGCGGGCTGGCAAAAATTTTAAAACTTTGATCTACATATTGCCGAGAACCAGATGACGGCAACGCGGTAGCAAGGCGTGGGATTAATGATGGTCGAGCACGACCTATGCGACACAGGGCACCGAATGCATAGTTTTCCATGAAGGTTTTCTCTATCCAACCTTTTACTTTCGGAAGAGGCTGTAGTTCGTCGTCCGTTCGGTTGTTTCGTTTTGTCAACGCCCACTTTGTATGAGGGATCCAGAAGAACTCAAAGTGATCGTGTTCTGCTGCTAATTCATGAACGTTTTGGAGAACGTCATCGAATCTCATTGGTTGCTCCAGAGCACGTAGTCGAAAAGATGGAACCGCCTGCAAGGTGTACTCAGAGATGACTCCAAGCGCACCCACCGAAACCCGGCCAACGTCAAGGATGTCCGCGTTTGTTGATTCAGAACATTCAATAATTTCGCCCTGTCCATTCACAATGGTCATAGCGACTACTTGACCTGCGAGTCCCGTAAGCGTCGAACCGGTGCCGTGTGTTGAAGTAGAGATTGCTCCGGCAACTGTTTGGTAGGCAATATCGCCCAAGTTTGCCAAGGCAAGACCTTCGGCGTGGAGCAGTGTGTTCAGGTCGGACAACCGAGTTCCGGCACCGACAGTCACTTGATTATTTGAACGGTTCACATGCGAGATACCGCTCAGATTGGCGAGACGAATCATGCGTCCATCTGTGACGGCAGCCGAAGTAAAACTATGGCCGGTACCCACTGCCTTGACCTTCTGACCGCGGGACGAGGCCTGCGCCACAACTGCCGCCAGCTCGCTGACATTGCGAGGCGATTCAATGGATTGAGGGTGGGCAATCTGGTTCCCTGCCCAATTTCGCCAAGTTGCCATATGGCTTCCCTTCCCAAGAACTAACGCGTACGCGACTTCATCTTAGAAGGCAACAGAAGGCTCTGGCTCGGTTGTCAGCCCCTTGCACCGCATAAGGTGGGGGTCTGCTCATTAGTTAAGGGAAATTATGACCATCACACAAGTTCCATTGGTTGACTACCTTGTCCTCGGCGACACCCCACATCTCATCGCGAATGAGTGCACCAAGTGTGGCGCTCGGTACTTCGATCGTCGCAACGCCTGTGCGTCATGCTTCGCGGTTGATTTCAAAAAGGTTGCGATTGCCAATGAAGGCATCGTGCGATCATTCACTATTGTCACCTTTGCTGCTCCTGGCGTACCAGTCCCCTTCGTCGCTGCGATCATCGACTGTGGCGGCACGAGTGTTCGCGGAAACCTTACAAATGTTGACGCCACTCCAGAAAAGGTGACCCTTGGCATGAAGGTCAAGCTCGCCACGTATTCACTTGGCGCTGATGACAATGGCCTTGAAGCCATCGGATTTGCATACGCACCTGCGTAATTAGTTTTAATATCACCACTAACCACACAACACATAACGGAGAACACAATGGCTACTGACGACATCTACATCCTCGGAATTTACATGACCAAGTTTGGCAAGTATCCGGACAAAGACACGGTTGACCTCGCCTCAGAAGCAGTGATAGCAGCACTCGCTGATGCTCAAGTCACTATGAAAGACATCGGCGTTATGGCTGCCGGATGTCTCATGGGTCAAGGCGGAATCGGTCAAATGATTCAGAAGCAGGTTGGCCAGACAGGTATTCCCGTCTACAACGTTTCGAATGCATGCGCCACAGGCGCTACCGCGCTGCGTACTGCCATCATGGCAATCAAGGCTGGCGAGTGCGACATGGGTCTTGCAGTTGGTGTTGAGAAGCTTGCGGGCGTTGGTCTCCTTGGCGGCGGTGGAACACCAAAGTCGAAGAACAAGGAATGGACACCACAGGGCCGATTCGGATCAGTCACCAATGTTGATGGACTTATCGGTACAGCGGCAATGCCCGGAACCTTCGCACAAGTCGGTATGGAATATGGCCACAAATACGGTGGTGCAACTTTTGAATTGTTCGCAAAAATTTCAGAAAAAAACCATGCACACTCAACACTTAACCCTCTAGCTGCATACACAAAGCGCATGTCACTCGACGAGATCATGAACGACATCATGATCTCGTACCCGAACACACGCCCAATGTGTTCAGCTAACTGCGATGGTGCAGCAGCAGCTGTAGTTGTGAGTGGCGCGAAGTTGAAGACATTGTCACTCGAGCAGCAACGCCGTGCGATCAAAGTGTCTGCTTCGATTCTCACAAGCGACCCATACCAAGAGGCCTGTCAAGTTCTTCCTGACGTGAACACACTTACTCGTATCGCTGCAAAACAGGCGTATGAGCAGGCCGGTGTTTCCCCATCTGATCTCAACCTTGTTGAACTTCATGACTGCTTTGCAACTGCCGAGCTTGTCCACTACGACAACCTGATGCTCTGTGAAGAGGGAGGCGCAGTTGATTTCTTTAACTCAGGTGCAACCTGGCGCGACGGTTCAATGCCAGTCAACGTCTCAGGCGGACTTGAATCAAAGGGCCACCCAATCGCAGCAACAGGAATTGCCAATATTTGGGAGGTGTGCCATCACCTACGTGGTGAGGCCGGACCTCGCCAAATCGAAGGCGCAAAGGTCGGCCTTGCACATGTGATTGGCCTTGGATCTGCTTGCGGCATTCACATCCTGGAGAAGTCAGCTCTCTAACAATGCTTACGCCAATTCACGGAACATGTGATGAGGCGTTTCACGTAGTGCGTGATGCTTTTCAGAATAACTTTGTTGAACACGGAGAAATCGGTGCTTCTGTTTGCATCACGGTAAACGGCACAAAGGTCGTTGATTTGTGGGGTGGATTTTCCAGCCCTGAGCGCACGTCTCTATGGCAAGAAGACCAACTCGTCAATGCTTTTTCAATTGGCAAGGGCGTTACCGCGGTCGTTGCGGCTCAGTGTGTAGCCAAGGGTCTCATCACGTATGACACTCGAGTCGCATCGATATGGCCTGAGTTCGCGGTACATGGAAAAGAGACCCTGACGCTACGAGATCTCCTTGGGCATCGCGCCGGGCTTCCAGCAGTCCGCACTCGCCTACCCGTTGATGCGATGTTCAATTGGAAGATCATGACTGAGACCTTGGCTACAGAGACACCGTGGTGGCCAGCAGGGAAAGAACACGGCTATCACGTCAATACGTACGGGTTTCTGGTCGGTGAAGTTCTACGACGTGCTACTGGCAAAACTGTAGGGCAGTTAATTTCTGAAACGATAGCTACGCCCCTTGGCGCTGAAATCTATTTGGGAACCCCCACCCACTTGCATTCTCGTATCGCAGATTATGAGTGGCCAAATGATCCGTTCCCTGAAGCAGAACCGGCTGGATTAGACGAAGAACAACTTCTTCAATTCAACACGTACTACAACCCCTCAGGACTCTCCGGAGCGGGCGTTGTAAACACTGCACCGTGGCGTCTTGCCGAAATGCCAAGCACCAACGTTCACGCTTCAGCTCGTGCTATCTCCACGTTGTACACGTCACTAGCTCATGGAGGCACTCACAACAATGTCTCTTTGCTTCCTCAAGAAGTTCTGAACACCGCATCATCAGAGGTGTCAAATGGTGATGACAGAATTCTTCACCGCACGTCCCGATTCGGTCATGGGTTTCAGCTGCCCATTCCCGAACGCGGTTTTGGCCCGAACGTTGAATCATTCGGACATTTCGGCGCCGGTGGTTCTGTTGGTTTCTGCGACCCAGTCGCGAAGGTCGGTTTTGGCTATGTAATGAACCAGATGGGACCACGTTGGCAGAACCCACGCAACAGAGCCCTGATTGATTCGCTCTATTCGGTCCTTCAGTGACCGAGAAGACAATCACATCTGACACCATGGAGTCAGTGAGCAACAATGAGGCGATTCGTCCAGTAGATCTGCTTCGGATTAAGCCCTTCCGATTGCTATGGCTTAACAGTTTCATTTTCATTCTGGTTCAGAGCACACAACGATTTGCATTCGTATGGTTGGCTTTGGGCCTCGGTGCGAAGTCTGACATCAGTGGATTCATTCTGTTCGTCATGGGAGTTCCTGCACTCCTCATCTCGCTTCCTGTCGGGGTAATGAGCGACCACATGAACCGACGCGTGATTCTGATGGTCAGCCAAATTGGAGCACTCGCCATCACTATTGCAATCGCAACCATGGTCACCTTGGACCTCATGACTATTCGGTGGGCAATCGTCGGATCATTCATCTCAGGCATATTCATCGCTCTTGGCACACCTGTACGTTCCGCAATCGTGCCCACACTTGTTCCAAGTAACAAGTTGGTTGGGGCGATAGCCATCAGCACGATTGGCAACAACTTTGGTTTGATCATCGGTCCCATCGCTGCAGGCCCAGCAATCAGTCAATGGGGCATCGAAGGCGCGTTCTGGCTTCAAGCGGTTCTGTATGCGTTTGGCTTTCTCACACTCATTCCGCTGCGTCTTCCTCCGAGCCACAACCCTGAACGCAGAAAACTAAGCCAAGAGATTTTCGGCGGACTTACTTTCATTCAAGGAGATGCAGCCGTGCGTTCCTTTTTTGTTTTACTAGCAGGGTCAGTCGTTTTCATGATGGCGCCATGGATTGTCCTTGGTCCACAGATTGCGAAAGAACAGGCAGGGGCATCCGGCAGTCAGACCACAATTCTGTTTGCAATGCTTGGTGTTGGACAACTTCTTACATCAACTCTCATCATGCGGTACAACCACAAAATGATTCGCAAGGGTCTTTGGTTTATGTGCGGTTTATGTTGGGGAGGAAGTATTCAGATACTCCTCGGACAATCGTCGTCACTTCTTGGGATGGGCTTCTTTCTCTTCGCTTGGGGAATGGGCGGAGGCTTCTACATGAACCTCAGCCAGACCCTCATTCAGAACAACACCCCGCCACAAGTAATGGGAAGAGTGATGGCGTTTCACTCTCTTCTCATGAGCGGACTTGCACCAATGGCGGCCCTTCTCGTAGGTGTGATCGCACGCAAAATCGATAGTGCCCCGATGACATTCTCTGGCGCTGGAGCGCTCATGCTTCTGCTTGCGCTTTACTTTGCGTCGGTCAAGAAACATCTCCGACCTATGGCCTAATGTGGCCACCATGATTCGTCGCGTATTCTTTGCAGTAATCGTCCTGGGATCCAGCGTTTCATTGGGGACAGATGCAATCGTCGCCATCGAACTTCCTCAAGCGAAACTGCTCTACAAGATAGATACAACCGACAAAGTGGTCTTCTTGACAGCTGACGATGGTTCAGACAGACCAGCAGATGCGGCAGCAGAACTGGAACGACTTCAATGGCCCATCTCCAGTTTCATACTTCCGTCGAAGATAGGTCCATATTCGTCATGGTTCGCTTCTCTAGGTTCCCGGAATGACATTGGTACACACTCGGCGCATCACACCGCATTGAAGGGCCTTTCTTTTGAAAAACAAAAACAAGAAATATGCGAGGGTGAACGACGCGTCAAAGAAAAATTTGGCTCGACAACCGGCTACTTCCGACCACCGTATGGCTCTTGGGATAAACGAACTCTTCAAGCGGCTGCAGCATGTGGCGTCTCCCACGTGGTTCTGTGGACTGTCAGCCTGAATGGAGGAACAATCACCACATGGGACGGAAAGATTCATCCAGGGAATATTGTTCTCGTCCACTACGTTCGATCAATGGCCCAAAGCATCCGACAGTTGGAGAAGCGTCTGAAGCTTCAAGGACTAACCGTCGCTCGATTGTCGGATTATCTGAAATAGGGCAAAAGAAAAGCGGCGCCGAAGCGCCGCTTTTGTATTGGTGTCGAAGGGGGGACTTGAACCCCCACGCCCTTGCGGGCGCCGGCCCCTTAAGCCGGTGCGTCTGCCGATTTCGCCACTTCGACGTGGAAATTCAGGATACCGAGAATGCTCTCAGAATCGGACGAGTTAATTCAGCAAGAAAGCCAAAGCAATAACGGTGAACAGCCAAATCGTCGCGAAGACGGTGGTGATCCTGTTCAAGTTGCGCTCAGCTGCTGCTGACCCGAGTGCAGCACCACTGGCGCCACCAAACATGTCTGAGAGGCCTCCACCCTGCCCACTATGGAGCAGAACGCCCACGATGAGGGACAACATAGAAACCACGTTTAAGACGAGAGTGATGTACATAACAATGGATCGCACGAAGAGAAATCCTATCGCCCTATTGGGGGCTCTGCCCTATGGCTACAGGCGCTTCTTCCGGGAAATGGCATGCCACGGCCCTACCCGTCGAGTCAGCCTGTAGAGGAGGCTCTACGGATGCACAGAGGTCGGTTGCCTTCCAGCAGCGGGTTCGAAAGCGACAGCCTGAAGGCGGGTCAATCGGGGATGGCACGTCTCCCACCAACCGTATGCGCTTGTCTGAGTTGCGCAGGGACGGATTAGCCACGGGGACAGCAGACAACAACGCTTTGGTGTACGGATGAGCCGGCCTGTTGTACACGGTCGCCGAGTCGCCCACTTCAACAATCTTGCCTAGGTACATCACTGCCACTTGGTCTGCAATGTGTCGAACAACTGAGAGGTCGTGAGCGATGAACACAAACGACAGACCGAGGTCTTTCTGCAAATTCTCTAGGAGATTCAAAATCTGCGCCTGAATAGAGACATCAAGTGCCGACACCGGCTCATCGGCAACAATGACCGACGGGCGCAATGACAGGGCCCGAGCAATCCCAATTCGTTGTCTCTGCCCACCGGAGAATTCATGAGGGTAACGGTTGTAGTGCTCGGGATTAAGACCAACACGTTGCATCAAATCTTGTACTTCAGCCTTCTCCCCTGATTTCGTAACAATTCCCTGAATTCGCATTGGGTCGCCGATGATTTGGCCGATGGAATGTCTCGGATTCAAAGATGAATACGGGTCCTGAAAAATCATCTGGAGCTTGCGTCGCATTTCGCGCAAGGACTTTCCAGACAAAGTAGTGATATCAACACCATCCAGAATGACTGAACCAGCCGATGGATCAATTAATCGAGTAACTAAACGAGCCAATGTAGATTTGCCACAACCTGACTCCCCCACGATTCCTAGCGTTTTTCCAGTTGGCAAAGTAAAGGACACACCGTCGACAGCTTGAACAATGCTTGTGGCACGACCGAGCACTCCAGACGAACCAGTAGAAAAGTGCTTTACAAGATCTACGGCTTGCAGTGCAATGTCGTTACTCACAGTGATGCAGCCTTTCGGCCTAGCAACAGAATTTGATCATCTGGTAAGTGGCAGGCGCTGACAGATTCTTGAGATCCGACCTCTCGAAGAGAAGGAACTTCGGCAGTACAGATTTCCGTTGCGTACGCACAACGCGGATTAAATGAACAACCAGTTGGGAGTGCAATAAGCGAGGGTGGCGAGCCTGCGATCGTAACAAGTGCCCCCCGATCACTTTTCCCCAAACTATTGACGGCCCCTAGTAGACCCCATGCATACGGGTGGGTTGGCTCAGAGAACAACGCTTCGACTGTTGACCTCTCGACTATTCGGCCACCGTACATAACAAGAACGTCTAACGCTGCCTCTGCGATCACTCCGAGGTCATGTGTGATTAAAACGATTGCCATTTTGAACTCGGTCTGCAATTCCTTCATCAGATCCAGAATTTGCGCCTGAACAGTTACATCGAGTGCCGTGGTGGGCTCATCTGCAATGAGAATCTTCGGATTATTAATCAGCGCAATGGCAATTACGATCCTCTGCCTCATACCCCCAGAGAATTGATGAGGAAATTCGTCGATTCTTTTATCTGGGTTTGGAATTCCAACCTTCTTCAACATCTCGAGAGTGATTAGGCGAGCTTCAGATTTAGAAGCCTTCGGATGATGGACTAGATATGCCTCAGCGATTTGTTTACCAACGGTGTAGTAGGGATTCAAAGCCGAAAGAGGATCTTGGAAGATCATTGCCACTTCGCTACCGCGGATTCGTCTTACTTCGTCTTCTTCTGCTGTCAACACGTCGACACCGGAAACAATAATTGAACCAGTAGTTGAAGCCGTGTTCGAATTATTCAGTCTCATGATTGAGGACGCTGTGACGGATTTACCTGAACCACTCTCTCCAACAATGCCGAGCGTTTCTCCACTGCGAAGATCAAAAGACACGTCGTTAACTGCCACCACGTCGCCGTCAGGAGTGTGGAAGACGACTGAGAGATTTCTTACTGAAAGAACTACATCGGGCGACATGATTACTTGACCCGGACTCGTGGATCTAGATATCCGTACGCAATATCGACAAGTACGTTTGCAACCACAATGAAGACTGCAGCGACCATTGTGGTGCCGACTAACACTGGTAGGTCAGATTCGACCACTGCACGAATAGACATCTTTCCCATACCAGGCAACGAGAAAACACTCTCTGTAATAATTGCGCCACCTAATAAGCCGGCGAAATCGAGACCAGCAATAGTGACAATAGGAACTAGCGCTTGGCGCATGACGTACCGGCGCAAAATGATCTTGGTTGTAAGACCCTTAGCAACGCCTAGACGAACAAAATCTTCATTCATTGCTTCAAGCATTCCGTTGCGCGTAAGTCTCGTGTAACTGGCGGCAGACAACACTGCAAGAACGAGCCAGGGAAGAATCATTGTTCGAAGGAATGTGGGGAAATCAACAAAAGGAGACTCATACGACGGGAACGGCAGAATGCGTAACCAGATAACGACGGAAAACAAAACCAATAATCCGATATAGAAGGTCGGAAGACTTACCCCTATCGACGTAAATATCGAAGCTGCACGATCTTGCCACTTACCCTTATTCAAGGCGGCGACAGCTCCGGAACTGATCCCAATCAACATCCACAAAATGAATGCTCCAATGGACAAATAGGCCGTCACAGGAAACGTTTGTGTAATCAAGGTGGTAACACACTCATGTTGTCCGAATGAATAACCAAGAGATGGCGCTCCGCAACTAAACGCAGCAGCGCCCGTGCCGTAATCGCGCCCAACAAAAATTCCCTTTAGGAACAGCCAATACTGCTCAATTAGGGACTTGTCGTAACCCAAACGAATTCTGTTGGCAGCAATGACATCAGGTTTGCAGTTCTTACCGCAGGTCAATGCAGCAGGGTCTGACGGCAACATTGCAAACAACATGTACGTAAAGAATGAGACAGCTAACAGAAGAACTAGGGCGAAAAAGACTCGCCGCAATATAAACATGAACATAAGACCCCTTTCACCCTAATTCCCGATGTCGTACCAATAGCAAAGGGGGCACCGACCAAAGCCGATACCCCCTTCACAAGGTTGATTATTTACGACTTAACGTAAAGATCTCCATAGTTAAATGCCCCAAACGGTGCCCATTGGTAAGCATTGCCCACCTTTGAACCCCAGATGCTCTGTGCCTTGGTGAACGTACCTGGCAAAGCCCAAAGGCGATCGACAACATACTGATTCAGTTCTTGCCACATCACACCTTGCTTGGCGCGGTCCAGTTCCTTCTTAGCAGCGTCGACCTTGGTCTGGAACTCTGCATAATCAGGATCATCGGCATTACGGGTGAGGTTGAAGCCACCTTTTGTAGTGAACAACTCTGGAATAACTGTCGAAGCATTTGCCCAGTCAGGAGCCCAACCACCACGCGCAATGTCGTAGTTGGTTTCAGGGTTCATAACTGTTGGCCAGTAAACACTTGGCTCGACAGGCTCATCCTTCAACTTGATTCCTACTTTTCCAAGCGAATCAATCCAGATGGCAACAGCCTTGTCCCATACTGGCGTTGCAGGACGATAGAAGGCCAAGCCGTCTTTCGCGTGTGCAGCCACTTCCGGGCAAGCAGTTTCTGCAGCTGTCATAGCTGCTTGTGCAGCTTCAACGTTCGCAGTTCCATCAGCGTTCAAACCGTCAGGCAATGTTGACTTCTTGTAGTCAAGCGCAAGTGCTGGCTTGATGTAGCCGTCAGCAAAGTCACCTGTGTACGGTCCGCCACCGGCCTTACGAAGCGCATCGCGATCAAGGGCGAGATAGATGGCCTTACGAACGTCAACACAAGAAAGATTCTTGACATTGAGGTTTGTGTACGTCACAAATGGGTCGTAGTAGTCAACGCGGCGACTCTTAAAGGCATCGTCTTCGAAGATGGTCTGCAGGTTCTCTGGCTGAATACCAAACGACACTGCGAATTGATCGTCACCGGCATCCTTAATCATGCGCTCGTCCATTACAGCTTCATCGAGACCGAATTCATAAACAAATGAATCTGGATTGGCACTACGAACTGGGTCGGAATCCTTATTCCAATTCTCGTTACGCACAAGTACGAGAGATTTACCAATGGTGTACGACTCAATCTTGTATGGCCCAGAAGCAACTGGACGCATGTCGTACTTTTCACCTGTATCGGCTGCTTTTGGCACTGGGCTGAAAGCGAGCAGAGTAGTTGTGTAGTTGAAGTCAGCTACAGGAACGCTCAGGTTAAAAGTAATAGTCTTGCCATCGCATGAAACAGCCTTATCGAAGGCTGCTTGCTCCTCTGCCGTGGCCTTGTATGGACCTGGGTACTTGCCAGCATCAATATAGGTAGAAGCGTACGTTGGACCGTCTGTAATCACATCTGAAGCCCACGTACGAGACACTCCATAGGCAATGTCTGCACATGTGATCTCAGAACCATCTTCAAAGGTTCCGCCATCACGCAATGTGAATGACCAAACTGTTCCGTCTTCGTTGTGAGTACCAAGATCAGTTGCGAGGTCAGGAACAATTGTTGAACCTTCGTCACCAGCTGCGTACTTATACGAAGTCAGTGTGCGTTGCATCGTTGAACCTACAAAAGCGAGATCATCGCCGGTGTAGTTACGTTGCGGATCAAGGTGGGCAATCTGCTCACCGTTGCTCAGGATGTGGATCGTTCCACCTTTTGTTGGTGTGCCGCCTTCGCTTCCGCTACCACTGCCGCCACCGCACGCTGCGGCAACTACAGAGGCGACGAGAGCAAAACCGACTGCAGCGATAATTCGACGCTGTTTCATGAGTTTCTTCCCTTCATGTCCTGTGTTTTTACAAGATGTAAAACATTAGCCCCAAAGTAAACAGGGACTGAACAACCCATCCCGTTCAGGGTCGACCTGGGAGACCCGGTGACTCTATAAGAGGTTCTGGCGGTCGGTTTTTGGGTCCAGGGCGTCTCGAATGGCATCCCCCACCAGGTTGAATGCCATAACCAGCACTACGAGAGCCACGCCTGGGATGAACAAATAGGTGGGGTCGGCTCTGTAATAACGAACGGAGTCACCCAACATGACGCCCCAAGAAGCAGCCGGCTGCATCAGACCAAGACCGAGAAACGACAGAGTTGACTCCGTGGCCACATAGCCGGGAAGACTCAGTGAGACAATCACAATGACTGGGGCCCACAAGTTAGGCAGAAGCTGCTTAAAGATGATGTGGCGAGTTGTTGCACCACTCGCTTTCGCTGCTTCCACAAACTCTCGTTCCCGCAAGGACAGCGTTTGACCGCGTACGACGCGCGCGACATAGACCCAGCCAAATGTTGCTAAGACCAAAATGATGTAGGTCATGCGGGCTGGGTTGCCTTCGGGAACACCTAGGGACTCCAAGCGTTGAGTAAACGGTCGTGTGAGAGCGATGATCAACAAGAACGAAGGAAAGGCAAGAGTCAAATCCATAAAACGACCAATGATTGAATCCGCCCAGCCACGCTTATATCCGGCGACAACGCCAATGACTAAACCAATTGCAGTTGTCAGAAACGTAGCCAAAATCCCGACCAATAATGACGCACGAGCTCCGTAAATCAATCGTGCGAAAATATCTCGGCCAGTACCTGGTTCGACACCAAGCCAATGTTCAGCAGAGACTCCACCGAAGGCACCCTTTGGCAAACCGTAATCATTCAGTGCTGCACCATCGAGCGCATACGGGCTTATCCCGAGTACCGCACAAATCACCGGAGCAAAAGCCGCTACCAAGAGATAGATCATGATTACCACAAGAGCAACAATTGCAAATTTATCTCGAGACAATCGTGCCCACGCAAGCTCCCGTGGCGACCTACTTACAATCGACTCAGCGGCCGGCACACCAGCGCCATCATCATGCACGGAATCGATTGTCGATGTCATTGCGCTTCTTCGTGCAAGCGATACTGAACAATTCGAGCAAATTCATCCGGGTCAAGACTTGCGCCTCCAACTAAGGCGCCATCAATATCAGTCTGTCTCATCAGTTCAGCAATATTGGAAGCTTTCACAGAACCGCCATATTGGATACGCATTGCGGCGGCTGTTTCTGCACCAAACAAAACGCCGATCTCTTGACGAATTGCATGACACACTTCTTGGGCGTCTGCAGTTGTCGCGGTTTTGCCGGTACCAATAGCCCAAATCGGCTCATATGCCACAACGATCGTTGCCGCTTGTTCGGGAGTCACCTTCGCAAGTCCTGCACGTAGTTGTCCAAGAACTTTGACGAGAGTTTCATCAGCTTCACGCTCTGCCAACGTTTCACCTACGCACATAATCGGAATCATCTTGTTAGCAAGAACAGCATTGACTTTCTTTTGAACCATCTCGTCAGTCTCGCCAAAAAGCTCGCGACGCTCACTATGACCACAAATAACATACTTAACACTCAACTTCGCCAGAAAGACTGGCGCGATCTCGCCTGTAAATGCTCCCTTGTCATCAAAGTGACAATGCTGAGCCCCAAGCAAAAACTTCAAGTCATCAGCATCAATCAGTGTTTGCACACTACGAATATCAGTAAAGGGCGGGTGAATGCTGACATCAACAGTCGCGAAATCATCCTTGCCTACGAGGTACGCCAACTTCTGCAAGCACTGAATTGCTTCATAGTGGTTCTGATTCATTTTCCAGTTTCCGCTAATTAACGGTCTGCGAGAATTATTTGACATTTGGTGCGCCTCTCAATGCGGCCAAGCCAGGCAAATCGCCTAACTCAAGAAGTTCTAACGAAGCGCCACCGCCAGTTGAAACGTGATCAATTTCGTCTTCAAGGTTAAATGTTGCGAGTGCAGCAGCACTGTCCCCACCACCTACGACAGTAAATGCTTTTGTAGCAGCCATTGCTTCGGCAACAGTACGAGTACCTGCGGCAAATCTCGGATCTTCAAACATTCCCATTGGACCATTCCAAAAAACAGTTCGCGCATCCATGATTACGTCAGTAAATGCTCCGGCTGTGCCAGGCCCGATATCCAGACCTTTTGCACCATCGGGCAAGCGAACACCGTAGGAAGCGAATTGACCGCTTGCATCTAGACCGTTGATGTCTTCAGGCAAATAAATCGGTTTCGAATTCTCGAGCAACTTTTTACACGTTGCAATTTGGTCAAGTTCACACAGCGAATCGCCCACCGGATAGCCCTGCGCTGCAAGAAATGTAAAACACATTCCTCCACCTATGACTAAAGAATCAACAACACGCAAAAGTGCTTCAATGACACCGATTTTGTCACTTACCTTCGCACCACCGAGCACAGCGACAAAAGGACGCTTCGGTGATTCGCGCAAGGAGCCCAAGATTTCCACTTCACGTTCAAGTAAACGTCCAGCTGCAGATGGCAGTGAACGCGGCGGACCAACAATGGACGCATGAGAACGGTGCGCAGCACCGAAAGCGTCATTGACGTACATGTCAATACCTTTCACAAGGCTGGCCACGAACTCCGGAGAGTTGCCTTCTTCGCCCGCATTGAAACGCAAATTTTCAAGCAGTTCAACACCAGGGGCAAGCTCTGCAAGACGACGACGGATCGGATCCATTGAGTATTTTTGTTCAGGTGCCCCTTTCGGTCGGCCAAGGTGGCTGGCGCACACGACCTTTGCTCCCCTACTTGTCAACCACTCAATGGTCGGCAATGCAGCACGAATGCGGAAATCATCGGAAATCTCTCGTGCATCGTCGGCCCCGTGCATCGGAACATTGAAATCGGTACGAACAAGCACTCGCTTACCCGCAACATCACCGAGGTCCTCAAGAACTGGGACACGCGCCATATGTAATGCCTACTTAGCTACGTGCAAGGCAAGATCGACGAGGCGGTTTGAATATCCCCACTCGTTGTCATACCAACCGAGAACCTTCACCAAGGATCCCATGCTCATTGTCAAATCGCTGTCAAAAATGCACGAGTGCGAGTTAGTAACAATGTCGCTTGACACGATTGGTGCATCGGTGTATTCAAGAATGCCTTTCAGTGGTCCATCAGCAGCGGCTTTGAACGCGGCATTGATTTCTTCAACTGATGCTGGCTTCTTCAAGTTGGCAACAAAGTCGGTGATTGAACCAGTTGGTACTGGCACACGCAATGAAGTTCCGTCAAGTTTGCCCTTCATGGATTCGAGCACCAAGCTTGTAGCGCGAGCAGCACCTGTGCTGGTTGGCACGATATTGATAGCCGCTCCGCGTGCACGACGAAGGTCGCTATGGGGTCCGTCCACTAAAGACTGGTCGCCGGTATACGCATGAATCGTTGTCATCAAACCGTTCTCCACACCAAAGGCATCGTCGAGAACTTTCACCATGGGCACGAAACAGTTAGTTGTGCAACTGGCGTTTGAGATGACCTTATGTGTACCGCGTTTGAAATCATTGTGATTCACGCCGTACACGATGGTTGCATCTGCGCCATTGGAGGGCGCCGAAACAATAACTAGCGGTGCGCCACCCTCGAGATGCATCGCCGCCTTGTCACGGTCGGTAAAGATGCCGGTTGATTCGATGACCAGGTCAACTCCAAGAGCACCCCATGGCAACGCCTTCGGGTCACGCTCTGTAAGAACCTTCAATACTTTTCCATCAACACTGATGCCGCCTTCAACGGCTTCGATCGTGTTTGGAAGTACGCCAAGTACCGAGTCGTACTTCAACAGGTGTGCCATTGTCTTGAGAGACCCAAGATCATTGACAGCAACGATCTCGATATCGGCGCCGCGGGCAGCTATGGCCCGAAAGAAGTTACGGCCGATACGACCAAATCCGTTAATACCTACGCGTACAGTCACAATGTGGTCCTTTCACAAAGAATCGTGAGGTTCGCACGTGGCGAACCGCCCCAATACCTTAGTTCGCCGCCCCCGTACGGCGGGTGCCCACTCTTGTTGGTCTGGCTCTACAGGGACACGTCGCGGTGAGTGAGGCGCAATTTGTAGCCCATATCCGCAATTCGTTCTGCAATATGGCTGGCCAGGGCGACAGAGCGATGACGGCCTCCAGTACAGCCAATGCCGATTGTGAAATAGCTACGACCTTCTTGCACGTACGCAGGCAAGATCAACTCAAGGAGATTGTTGACCCGATCGGAGAAGTCTTTGGCCAGTGATGAATCCAAGACGTAGTCCTTAACGGGTTGGTCGAGACCACTTAGTGGTCGCAAGTTTTCATCCCAATGTGGGTTCGGCAAAAAACGAACATCAAGAATCATGTCCACATCTATGGGAACGCCATGTTTAAAACCAAACGACATCACAGACACTTGAAGCGAATCCATAATGCCCTCTGTACCGAACAGTGACATCAACTGACTCTTCAACTGATGAACATTGAGACCGGTCGTATCAATAACGATGTCGGCTGCAGCCTTCACTTCGCCAATGGCGCCACGTTCACGCTCTATCACTTCTTCGAGGCCGAGGCTTCCATCACTGAGCGGATGTTTACGACGAGTCGCTTCATACCGACGAACCAATTCGCGGGTGGTTGCTTCAAGGAAAACGATTCTGACCTTATGACCCTCTGCACGAAGAGTTTCGATTGCCCCGAGAATGCCTGCTTGCTGTCGAGCGTTACCAACTACCAGACACAGCTTGTTAATTTCACCACCAGCTTGACCGGACAACTCAACAACCTTGTCGATGAGCACGACAGGAAGATTGTCAACAACAAACCAGCCCATGTCTTCCAAGCTGTCCGCGGCTTGAGAGCGGCCACCACCAGAGAGTCCCGTTACAACGAGGATGTCGGTCATATGCGAAGACTACAGGCTGAGAGTTATTGCTTGGTTGAACGTAGATACAACAAACGAGGAACTGTATGAGCCAACGCATATTCAGGAGCACGCGCTAGAAAACCGGCGGGAGGTGACGGCTCCACCATTCGCTCAAGGGTCATGCCGTTGGCAATCAGAGCATTGACATATCGACTAAGGGGCCTATGTATAAATCGGATGTACACATCCTTCTCCACTTCCTCAATAGATTCTGTTTCCACTAGGTACGGACCAATTCTCCAATACTGCTCCGGTGGGTCAATGATGTGGTCATCTATCCAGCCACTACCTGGGGTTTGGAGCAGAGGGTGATTCAGAAAGAAACTGAATTGCCCCTGTGGCTTCAGCACTCGAGCCACTTCAGTCATGGCTTCGTCCATTTGATCAATGTGTTCGAACACCAAGCATGCAACAACTGCGTCAAACGAGTTGTCCGGAGCTGGAATCTGTGTAGCGCCGCCGAGAACATAGCGGGGCCCGCCACCGCGCTCAATCGCTATGTCGATATGCAATTGAGTCGGGTCTACTCCAAGTACGTCTGACCCTTGCGCGGCTAGCGCTCGTGCAATTTGACCATCGCCGCAACCAAGGTCAAGAACCGTGTGTCGTCCTGCCAGTTCTTCAACCGCAAGAGGAATGATTTGTTCCACATATTCAGGGTCAGCGCCATTCGTAAAGCCATCTATCCACCACTGTGCATGCTCATCCCACAGGCCATTGTCACTCATGTCTACACACTAGATGTCAGGGTGAAAATGTGCATGAACGGCATCTGCCACGGCCGAGGGCAACCAAGACAAGAGGCTCAAATCGTCACGCGAAGCATTCTTCACGGCGTTGACTCCCTTCATCTCTTTCACGAGACGTTTTGCCCTCGCTTCACCGAGTCCAGGGATTCCATCGAGTTGAGACGACACCATTCTTTTGCCGCGCAATTCTCGGTGAAAGGTATTCGCGAATCTATGAGCCTCATCGCGCACTCGTTGCAACATGAACAAGGCTTCGCTACCACGCGGAATGATGATTGGTTCCTGACGTCCCGGCACGAACACTTCTTCGAATTTCTTGGCTAGTGATGCAACGGGTATTTCGTCCGTAAGCCCCAAGTCGGCAAGCACTTGCACAGCAACGCCCAACTGACCCTTGCCACCGTCGACCAATAGAAGTTGTGGCGGGTATGAGAATTTCGAAGGCTTCACACCTTCTTCGGGCACAGGCGCATTGCGCGCGTCAAGATACGCCTGCAGTCGTCGAGTCAATACTTCCTTCATGGCCGCATAGTCGTCGTTACCAATCACTTCCTTCACAGCAAAGCGGCGGTATTCCCGTTTGTTCGGGATGCCATCTTCCAAAACCACCATGGAGCCCACATAGTCGGTTCCATGTAAATGAGCCATGTCGTAACACTCGATACGCAATGGGGCAATTGAAAGGTTAAGGAGTTGCTGTAGTTCCGTCAATGCCTGGCTACGAGAGTTGTGATCTGACGCACGTCGTAAACGATGTCGTGCAAATTCTTCACGCGCATTCACTGTTACGGTTTCATGTAATTCGCGCTTGTCTCCGCGTTGAGGCACTCGAATCTGCACCGAAGAACCACGTAAGTGAGTTAGCCATTCCGTATAAGTGATGGCGTCTTCCGGCAGAACGGGAACTAATACTTGTGACGGTATGCCCAATGCAGGTTCGTCTCCGTACATCTCTTCAAGAATTCGATCCACCAAACCACCCGGTGAAAGATCTTCCACCTTGTCCAGAATGAATCCTTTGCGACCAACAACGCGCCCTTTGCGAACGTAGAAGACCTGCACAGCAGCTTCTAGTTCGTCGTCAACCAGACCAATCACATCAAGATCTTCATCACGCTCCCCAACCATCTGTTGCTTTTCAAGTGCGCGCTCTACACCACTGAGACGATCACGTATACGACCTGCCTTTTCGTATTCCATGTTCTTCGAGGCTTCCAGCATCTCGGAACGCAGTTGCAGCACAACAGAATCCGTGTCGCCGTCTAAGAACGCGCATAATTGTTTGACATATTCCGCGTACGCCGTATCAGACACTTCTCCAACACATGGACCAGAGCACTTCTCAATATGAAACAACAAACATGGCTTACCCAATTTGTTATGAGTATTGAATTTCGACTGGCTGCACGTACGCACCGGAAATGTGCGCAACAAAAGGTCCAATGTGTCACGAATGGCCCATGCGTGTGGGTATGGGCCGAAATAGCGTGTCCCTTTCTTCCTCACACCGCGCATTACAACTGCCCGTGGCCACTCTTCATCCATCGTCACAGCCAAAAATGGGTAACTCTTGTCGTCACGCAAGCGAACATTGAAACGTGGTCGGTGTTGTTTGATGAGCGAATACTCAAGAATCAACGCCTCTACTTCGTTACGAACTTCTATCCACTCAAGTGAATGTGCAGCAGTGACCATTGCGGCTGTTCGCGGATGCAACTGGGAAACGTCCTGAAAATAGTTAGAAACTCGTGAACGCAAGTTTGACGCCTTGCCTACATAAATAACGCGGCCAAGTTCATCCTTGAACTGATACGACCCTGGAGACGTAGGTACTGAGCCCGCCGTTGGTCGTTCAACCGTCATGACTACTTCTTTACAGGAGTTTTGCGTTTCACCGCAGTGCTCGGCTTAGAGGCCGCCTTCTTAGCAACGGGTTTCTTGTCTGCCACTTTCTTTACCGCTGTCTTTTTCACAACTGTTTTCGTTGCTGTATCCATCGGTATTGATTTCAAGCCCAACATCGGTGCGAGGTAATAGCCAGTATGGCTTCCGGCAACGCCGGCTACGGCTTCAGGAGTTCCTTCAGCAATCACCAATCCGCCACCGCTTCCACCTTCAGGACCCAAGTCAATCAACCAGTCAGCTGTCTTAATGACATCCAAGTTGTGCTCAATAACCAAGACGGTGTTTCCCTGATCAACCAAGCGGGACAACACGGTCAGCAAGCGCCGAACGTCTTCGAAGTGCAAACCAGTTGTTGGCTCATCGAGCAAGTACATGGTGTGACCAGTGGAGCGCTTTGCCAACTCACCGGCCAGCTTTACACGCTGTGCTTCACCACCAGACAAAGTAGGAGCCGACTGACCAAGTCGTACATAACCAAGACCGACATCAACCAAGGTTTGCATATGGCGAGCAATCACTGGCTGGTTAGAGAAGAACTCCACCGCTTCCGAAATTGGCATATCAAGAATCTCAGCGATGTTCTTACCCTTGAATTGAATCTCGAGCGTGTCACGGTTGTAGCGAGCACCTTTACAAACTTCGCACGGCACGTAGACATCAGGAAGAAAGAACATCTCTATCTTGATTGTGCCATCGCCTGAACATGCTTCGCAGCGCCCACCCTTGACATTGAAACTGAAGCGCCCTGGTTGATAACCGCGAACTTTCGCCTCTGGAGACGCAGCGAATAATTTGCGAATGGAGTCAAACACACCTGTGTACGTTGCAGCGTTCGAGCGCGGCGTACGGCCGATTGGCGATTGATCCATGTCAATCACTTTGTCAATCGCTTGTATTCCTTCTACGGTGCGGTGTTTACCTGGTGAGTCCTTGCTCTTGTAGATCTTTTGCATCATCGATGGCAACAAGATGTCGCGAATCAATGTACTTTTTCCGCTGCCAGATACGCCTGTTACGGCTACAAAACATCCGAGCGGAATTGAAACATCAATGTTCTGAAGGTTGTGCTCACGCGCTCCGCGAATTGTGATCTCATAACCGCTAGGTTCGCGACGCGTCTTCGGCACCGGGATACTTGCCTTGCCAGTCAAATATTTACCAGTTATGGAATCTGGAGCAGAACCAATACCTGCCACTGGACCGCTGTACACGACCCATCCGCCATGTTCACCAGCACCCGGACCGATATCAACGATCCAGTCACTCTCTTTGATTGTTTCTTCGTCATGTTCGACAACTAAGACTGTGTTGCCTAGGTCGCGTAAGCGAATAAGCGTGTCGATAAGTCGTCGGTTATCTCTTTGATGCAGACCAATGCTTGGCTCATCAAGAACATAAAGCGTTCCTACTAAACCAGAACCAATCTGGCTAGCTAAACGGATTCGTTGTGCTTCACCGCCTGCCAACGTGCCAGCAGGCCGCGACAAAGTGAGATAGTTCAAACCAACATCAAGAAGGAATCCAAGACGAGCGTTAATTTCCTTCGTGATTCGTTCCGCAATGATCGAATCGCGATTGTTTAACGTCAATCCAGACAAAAAGGCTGAAGAATCAGCAATTGACATGTCACACACATCTGCAATGTGCTTGTCATTAATAGTGACTGCCAGAGTTGCCGGACGGAGACGAGCACCTTCGCAAGCCGGGCATGGAACCTGGCGCATATAGGTCTCGAATTGTTCACGTGTGTAATCGCTCTCGGCTTCCACATGACGGCGCTTAATCCAAGGAATAACACCTTCGTAGGAAGTACTGAACTGACGAACTTTGCCGAACCTGTTCTTGTACTTCACTTGCATGGCGCCTGCTTTGCCGTGAAGGACCAACTTTTGACTCTTAGCTGACAATTTCGCGAAAGGTTTGTCGAGATCAATGTCTTCTTGTTCTGCGAGCGAAACAAGCATGCGATGAAAATACTGGGTATGTGCGGTGCGCCAAGGAGAAAGTGCTCCTTCACGCAAAGACATTGACATATCAGGGATAACTAAATCCGGATCCACTTCGAACTTTGTTCCAAGACCTTCACAATTTTCACACGCACCGAATGGAGAGTTAAAGGAGAAATTTCGAGGTGCAGGTTCGTCGTAACTGGCTCCACACTTGGGGCAACCTACATGTTGGCTGAAAGTGAGAATCTCGCCTTCCTCGTCGCCCTTTGCTACTAGTTCAACTCCGGCAACGCCATCGGCAAGCCGGAGTGCCGTTTCGAGCGAGTCTGTGAGGCGGCGCGTGATGTCATCACGTCGGACGAGACGGTCAACAATGATGTCGATTGAGTGATTCTCGTAACGTGCCAACTTCTCGCCTGAAGCCAAGAACTCAGCGATGTCTCGAACCTCACCGTCGATACGTGCTCTCACGTAGCCCTGACCAGCCAAATCAGACAGCAACGTGTCGTATTCACCCTTTCGTCCGCGAACGACTGGGGCCAACACCTGAAATCTGGTTCCGTCTTCGAGGGTCATAATGCGATCAACAATTTGCTGAGGGGTCTGACGCTCTAGACGGGTTCCATCATTCGGGCAGTGTTGAATGCCAATGCGTGCGTACAACAAACGCAAATAGTCATAGATCTCTGTGATCGTGCCCACAGTGGAGCGAGGGTTACGACTAGCTGATTTCTGGTCGATGGAAATGGCAGGAGACAAACCCTCAATCAAATCGACATCAGGCTTATCCATTTGGCCCAAGAACTGACGCGCATACGCCGACAGACTCTCAACATATCGGCGTTGACCTTCAGCATAAATGGTGTCAAAAGCAAGAGAACTCTTGCCACTGCCCGACAGACCCGTAAACACGATGAGTTTGTCGCGTGGCAGTTCAATGCTGACATTCTTGAGATTGTGTTCGCGGGCACCGCGCACGACTATTTGGTCAGCCATATAGAAAGGTTACCGAACGCCTATCGAGCGTCACGAAGTTCGCGACGTAAATCATTTATTTCATCTCGCAAGCGAGCCGCATACTCAAATTTCAGGTCTGTGGCGGCTTCGTGCATCTCTTCTTCTAAGGTCTGAATTAGTCGGCCTAATTCCTGTTGAGGCAGCGACTTGAGATCATGCTTAACTTTGTCTCGCTCGTGCTGGCGTCGTCCGCCTTTTCCAGGCAGAGCCGAGTCCTCGCCGAAGCCATTAAGAAAAGACAAAATGTCACCGACCGCCTTGCGAATCGTTTTGGGTTCTATTCCGTTCTCCAGGTTGTAGGCAATCTGAGTTTCACGGCGTCGCTTTGTTTCTCCAATGGCGCGTTCCATAGATGGAGTGATCTTGTCCGCATACATCACTACTTGTCCAGAGACATTTCGAGCGGCGCGTCCAATCATCTGGATCAGAGCGGTTTCGCTTCGAAGGAACCCTTCTTTGTCAGCATCAAGAATTGCAACAAGAGATACCTCAGGCAGGTCGAGGCCTTCTCGCAACAAGTTAATTCCGACAAGTACGTCAAACTCTCCCAAGCGAAGAGACCGAAGAATCTCGATACGTTGCATCGTGTCAATATTCGAATGCAGGTAACGAACCCTGAGTCCTTGCTCCAATAAATAGTCCGTAAGGTCTTCAGACATTTTCTTGGTCAACGTAGTGACAAGTATTCGATCGCCAATTTCGATACGACCGCGCACCATCTCGATGAGATCGTCTATCTGACCCTTCGTCGGTCGAACAATCACCTCTGGGTCAACGAGCCCTGTAGGACGAACAATTTGATCAACCACTCTTTGGCTGTGGTTCAGTTCAAAAGGTGCAGGAGTGGCAGACATAAAGATGCACTGATTAATGCGTTCCATCGTCTCTTCAAATTGCAAAGGCCTGTTGTCACGAGCGCTAGGCAAACGAAAACCATGTTCAACCAAGGTGTTCTTACGACTCCTGTCCCCTGCGTACTGGGCATGCAATTGTGGAATCGCCACATGGCTCTCGTCAATGATGAGCAAATAGTCCTTGGGGAAATAGTCAAGCAACGTGAACGGAGGTTCTCCCGGTTGGCGATCATCAATGTGCATTGAATAGTTCTCGATGCCATTGCAGTACCCCATCTCCTGCATCATCTCGAGGTCATAACTTGTTCGCATCCGTAAACGTTGCGCCTCTAACAACTTGCCTTGAGACTCAAACATCGCAAGTTGTTCCTGAAGTTCCTTTTCGATGCCAAGTACAGCACGGCGCATTCGCGCATCACCCGTCACATAGTGAGTAGCCGGGAAAATGACAATCTCGCTTGGCTCTGACAACGTTTCACCAGTGACGGGATCAATCATTGTGATTCTGTCAATGGTGTCGCCAAACATCTCAATTCGAGCAATAGAAGACTCATACGCTGCGTGGACTTCAACTGTGTCACCGCGCACCCGAAAGTTGCCTCGTCCAAGTGTCATGTCATTTCGTCCGTATTGCAGATCAACTAAGCGGCGCAACATGCTTCGTTGGTCGTAGTCCACACCAACATGAAGTTCAAGCAACTGACCCCGATACTCCTCAGGGTCCCCCATTCCATAAATGCACGAAACACTGGCAACAACAATTGTGTCTCGACGAGTTAGCAACGCAGCAGTAGCCGAATGCCGCAAACGATCGATTTCGTCGTTGATAGACGAGTCCTTCTCAATGAATGTGTCGCTAGACGGTATGTACGCCTCAGGTTGGTAGTAGTCGTAATAGCTAACAAAGAACTCGACACGATTGTTCGGAAAGAACTCGCGCATTTCTTGCGCCAACTGCGCAGCCAAACTCTTGTTGGGAGCAAGAATCAGTGTGGGACGTTGAGTCGCTTCAATTGTCCAAGCGATAGTTGCTGATTTGCCTGATCCGGTAATGCCCAACAGAGTTTGGAAACGGTCACCGGTATTTATGCCCTCGGTTAAACCAGCAATGGCCTTCGGCTGATCGCCGGCAGGTTGGAAAGCTGAAACAACCTGAAAATCTGGCACAGATTCAGCGTACTTCCCGGGCGTTACGGGGTTGGTACGCGCTCTCCGGCATCATCAGCGGCAGGAGGAAGCGCGAGTGCCCAAAGCCACACGTCTTCAACTTGGTCGCTCAACGTAGTCATGTCACCAGAGTTATCAATCACTTTGTCCGCTATTGCTCGGCGTTCCTCACGAGTTGCTTGTTTTGCAATGCGAGCGCGTGCATCATCTTCAGCCATCGAACGAAATTCCACCAACCGCGACACTGCCAATTCCACTGGAATGTCAACCACGACAATTCCGCATAAACCAGCTCGTGGATTCTCTGTAAGAAGCGGGATATCCAACACGACCACATTGTCGGTTGACCGCTGCGCTTTCAGACGAGCGTCCATCTCTTTAGCGATTGCCGGGTGAACGATCTTGTTCAGATCCTTCAAAGCTTCAGGATCCGAGAATGCTATTGAAGCCAAGGCGGCGCGATCAAGGGCTCCACTGGCGTCAATAATTGAAGCACCGAATTTCTCCGCAAGAACCGAGAGCAAGGGAGCGCCCGGGGCTTGAAGTTCTCTTGCAATCGCGTCAGCGTCGATAATGACTGCTCCACGAGCAGCCAGCAACGCCGAAACCGTTGATTTTCCAGATCCAATTCCGCCTGTAAGGCCAATCAGAATCATTGTGAGACCGAGGAAATTTCCTAGTCAGCCTCAGGAGCGGCTACTGCTTCAGGAGCAGCTTCAGCGGCTGGTGCATCGGCTGCAGGAACTGCACCCTCTTCACCAGGCTGGCCATATTCCTTGTAGTACTCAGCCCATGCAGCTTCACGCTCGGTGTCATCGCCACCGATCCAGTTGCCGTTCTCATCCACTTCGAACTGACCTTGGTATTCAGCAGCAAGCTCGCCACCTTCGGCGGCTTGCTTGACAGAGATAGAGATACGACGACGCGCGAGGTCGAGATCGATGATCTTGACCCACAGCTCTTCGCCTGGTGTTACAACTTGCTCAGCTGACTCAACGTGGTGTGTTGACAACTCTGAAATATGAACAAGTCCTTCGATTCCGTCGCCCACTTGAACGAATGCGCCGAATGGAACGATCTTGGTAATGCGACCGTAAACAAGTTGACCAACTTCGTGGCTTCCAGCAAATTCTTGCCATGGATCTTGTTGGGTTGCCTTCAACGACAAGCTGATGCGCTCGCGGCTGAAGTCAACTTCAAGAACTTGAACAGTTACTTCGTCACCGATGTTCACTACCTGTGATGGGTGCTCAACATGCTTCCATGAGAGTTCCGACACGTGGATAAGACCATCCATGCCGCCGAGATCAACGAATGCTCCGAATGCGACAACGGAAGAAATCTTTCCGGTGCGAATCTCGCCAGGCTTCAAGTTGGTCAAGAAGTCGTCGCGAGTTTCCTTCTGATTCTCTTCGAGGAATGCACGACGAGACAACACGACGTTGTTGCGATTGCGGTCAAGCTCAATGATCTTTGCATCGATTGGTTGGCCCATGTATGGAGCAAGGTCACGAACACGGCGAAGTTCTACGAGAGAAGCAGGAAGGAATCCACGAAGTCCGATGTCAACGATAAGTCCACCCTTGACAACTTCGATAACAGTTCCGTGAACGACGCCGTCTTCTTCCTTCTTCTTCTCAATGTCGGCCCAAGCTTTTTCGTACTGAGCGCGCTTCTTTGAAAGAACGAGGCGACCCTCTTTGTCTTCAAGAGTGAGAATGAGAGCTTCAATGCTTTCGCCGAGCTTTACAACATCATGTGGGTTGACATCATTCTTAATCGCCAATTCGCGAGTCGGGATAACACCTTCGGTCTTGTAACCAACATCGAGCAACACGCCATCACGATCGATCTTGACAACTATTCCAGTAATGAGTTGTCCGTCTTTCAGTTCAACCATTGTGCCTTCGATGGCTTCGGCGAAACTTGGAATATCACGTTCTGTGATTTGTCGTGGTGTGTAATTGTTTTCCGCGTCAAAGGTGCCCATGGCTGCGGAAGTGATGTTGGTATCGGACAAGGAATTGATCTTTCGAAAATGATAGGTAGGAATATCGGTGAGCCTGCCTTAGCAAGCACCTTCCGCTTTGGAAGGCGAAGGAAACGCTATCACTAGATACTCAGAAGTCTCCAAGGACGGCACCGCATCGCCATAGTCGCCCGGGTCGACACTGAAGATATCCCGAACGTTCATCTTGGCTTTTTCCAGCATTAACCGCAGTTCACGGGGTGTGTAGCAACCGGTCCACAGGTCGGCACCCAGCACTTCCCCTTCCTGGTTGCGGACCTCTGTCTTTTCATGATTGACGCCGGTATCAGCATTGAATACTGCTTCCTCGAAATACTTGACCGCAAAATAGGCATTGAACGCCGAGAGCGCAAGGGTTCCACTTGGCTTAAGGGCTCTTCGGATACCAGTCAAGACGTCAATGTCGTGACCTCCGGAAGTCATCAACCCAAAGGCTCCCTGACACAAACAAATCGCAACATCGAACTCGTTGTCGAATGTCATTGCTCGCGCATCCATGCGTTCGAAGGAGCATCCATCCACAGTATTTGCTGTTGCAAGGTCAACAAAGGTTTGGCTGATATCAATCCCATGAACTACAAAGCCACGACGCGCCAACTCATGAGAGTGTCGTCCTGGCCCACAACCAACATCAAGTACACGATCGCCTGGCTGCAGATTCAACTGACGAACTATGAAGTCGATTTCATTAACGGTGCCCTTGGTAAATGAGTAACGCAGATAGGCCGAGCCCATGTGTTCTGCTAGCGGCTCAAACCAATGCGCCCCGATAGCTTCATTTGGCATTTCGAAAGATCAACCTTTCGCGGCAGCCCATGTTGCGCCCCATGCAGCATGAACTTCAAATGGGACACTCAAATCAGCAGCATCACGCATTGTGTCAAGAACTAGAGGTCCCACTACGTCGCGTTCGCTTTCCACAACTTCAACAATTACTTCGTCGTGCACTTGCAAAACAATTCGTGACTGGTACTTCCCCTTTTCAAGGAGCGCATCGATTCTGACAAGCGCGATCTTGAAAATATCTGCAGCAAGTCCTTGGATAGCGGCGTTCATCGCCTGGCGTTCACCTGCTTGACGAACCCTGAAGTTGTCACTTAACAATTCAGGTATTTGTCTACGACGGCCGAACAGAGTCTCGGTGTAACCAGTCTGTCGTGCGGTGTGAATCGCATCATCCATGTATTGCTTTACATTTGGAAATGCAGCGAAGTAAGCATTCAAGATTCCTGATGCCTCATCGACACCAATCGCTAGTCGTTGACTTAATCCGTAGGCCTCCATGCCGTAAGCAAGCCCATATGAGACCATCTTCGCTTTTGATCGCTGATCATGAGTTACATCTTCGGCTCGCACCCCAAAGACCCGTGCTGCAGTTGCCTGGTGAATGTCTTGCCCGGCAGCAAACGCGCCGACAAGACCAGGATCATTAGCAAGATGAGCAATACAACGGAGTTCAATTTGGTTGTAGTCAGCGACAAGCAAGGAACTTCCCTGCTTAGCAACGAAGGCTGTCCGAAAAACTCGGCCTTCATCAGTTCGAACCGGAATGTTGTGCAAGTTTGGTTTGTCACTACTGAGACGACCTGTTCGCGCAACTGTTTGATTGAACGTTGCATGGATACGACTATCTGTGGCAACCTCACCAAGCAGTCCTTCGCCATAAGTAGACCGCAACTTCTCAACTTCGCGATAACGAAGCAACGGGTCAATAAATTCGGGCCACTGGTCGCGAATCTTTTCAAGTGTTGCGGCGTCAGTACTAAAACCAGTCTTAGTCTTCTTCCCCGGTGACAGACCATGCTCGGTGTACAAAATCTCGCGCAATTGTGTTGGTGAGTTGAGATTGAAGGTACGTCCCGCTATGCCATGTAGCTTTTGAGTTAGCTCAACTGTCTCTGCAGTCAAACGATAACGGATACTTTCAAGTTCCTTTCGGTCTACCGCAATGCCAACATGCTCCATTTTTGCGAGGACACGAACTAACGGGTTCTCGATATCGGCATACAAAGACTCATTGTGAATTGCTTCCAACTGCTGCGTGATGACGGGCGCAATCAAAGCTGTGAAGAAAGCTTCTTCAGCGCAAGCCCTCACGAAATCATCGGCCCCACCGAAATCAAACTGGCCATCAGATTCTGTTGAAGTTGCCGGTTCACGACCTAATACATCTATTGATACCGAAGCCAATGAATAGCTAGATCTAGATGGATTAATCAGATACGAAGCAATGGCGGTGTCGAGCGACAGATGAACAAGGTCAACTGATTCATTAAGCAATGAGCGCATCAATGGTTTCGCGTCGTGACAGACGATCGGGGTGCCCGCATTCAGCACACTGATGACATCACTGTTGAGAAGTAAATCTCGCGACACGTACAGCACTGAACCAGAAGCTTTGTCAGTCACTACAGCCAATCCTGAAACCGCTGAGCGGCCCGGTTCGCCCTCAAAGTGCGGAGCAATAACGAACGAGAGCAATTTACTGAGAATCATGACCACTTGATTGACAGAGTCCGCGATCGTTACCTGTCCGAGAACTTCATTCGACTCCGGGATAACGGCACCCATGGCAACCGGCGCAGCATCGCCTCGTGTCTCCCAGTTCAATGACTTCGCTATGTCTGATAGTCGCTTTGTCATTGTCTTGAATTCCAAGAACTCAAACAAGCGCGCTGCACCGGCCATATCGGGATGCGGAGCGAGTTCGCTCAAATTCACTTCTAGCGGCACATCACGACGCAGAATCATCATCTCCGCGTTACGTTTCACGCGTTCACCATGCTCAATAAGTCCGGCCTTGAGTTTGGGTGTTTGGGATTCAGCTGCCGCAATCACGCTCTCTATGTCGCCATATTGATTTATTAACTTCGCAGCAGTCTTTTCACCTACACCTGGAATACCAGCCAAGTTGTCGCTTGGGTCTCCACGCAACGCTGCATAATCGGCATATTGCGCAGGGGTGACTCCAGTTCGCTCAAGAATTCCCGCCTCGTTGTACAACGCATAATCACTGACGCCGCGCTTGTTATACAGAACCCGAATATGCGGGTCACGGACCAGTTGATAACTATCACGGTCGCCCGTTACAACAATGAGGTCGTTGCCCGCCTTCTCGGCATGTTCAGCCACAGTTGCAATCAAGTCGTCGCCTTCGAAGCCTGCCTTCTCCCACCACACAACTCCAAGAACGTCGAGCAATTCGCGAATCATTCCCAATTGCTGAATCAAAACTTCGGGAGCTTTGTCTCTTTGTGCTTTGTATTCAGGAATCGCATCATGTCGAAATGTTGGTTCGGGACGGTCAAAGACCACGACAACGCCGTCAGGCTTATGGTCACGCATCAGAGTCAACAACATTGTGGTGAATCCGTACACAGCATTTGTTACCTGTCCGCTGGCATTAGCCATGTCTTCTGGCAGTGCATAGAAGGCGCGATACGCCAATGAGTTTCCGTCAAGGGCCATGATCAACATGGAGAAGTTCTCATATCTATTCGGGGCGCAGTTCGCCAGAAATCACCATGTCAGCAACAGCCTTCATAGTGGCCCTGTGATTCATGGCCCCTCGCTGAATGAAGCCGTACGCATCAGATTCGGTCATCGAGCACTGATCTATGAGAATGCCTTTGGCACGATCAATTGACTTACGAGTCTCAAGTTGTTCCTCCAGAGCATCAACTTCACCGTTGAGCGCCTGCATCTCTCTAAAGCGTGCAATAGCAACTTCGATGGCGGGCACAAGATCTGTTTTCTGAAACGGCTTCACGAGGTACGCAAGAGCGCCCGCATCTCGTGCTTGTTCAATCACCTCTCGCTGACTGAATGCTGTCAATACCAGAACGCCGCAGATGCGATCTTTCGTAATCAGTCGTGCTGCTTCAATACCGTCCATACCTGGCATCTTGATATCAAGAATGGCGAGGTCTGGTCGAAGTTCTCGCACCAGGTCAACTGCTTTATCGCCACGACCGGTTTCTCCGACTACTTCGTAACCCTCTTCTTCGAGTGTTTCTTTCAAATCAAGACGGATGATGGCCTCGTCCTCAGCAATGACTACACGAATGCTCATGCACTTGGCTCCTTCATACGATCTAGAAGACTATTAGTACGGCGCTCGAGATCAGCCAGTTCAGCGACGATCTGCTGGTGATGGCGCTGAATAACGTCTGCGTGTTTCTTGGCTTCGCGATACTCAAACGCCGCCGAAGGTGTTTCAGATACGAGCGCACGAAGCGACTTCTCATCGGCTTCTTCCACAACTTGAACCATCTGGTCTTGGACGACCCGAAGTTCTTCCGTCAGTTCTCGCATCCGTGCTGACACTTGGGACAATCGTCGTTGTATTAGTCGATGTCCCATACATGTTCATTGTATGGATTGCCTGGGTGCCCGAGGTGGGACTCGAACCCACACGCCCTTTCGAGCAACGGATTTTGAGTCCGTCGCGTCTGCCATTCCGCCACTCGGGCCAGGATTGACCATGGTATCGGCACTTCTGTTCAGCGCCTTACTAGCGAGTAGTACGCATTGTTATCAGCACGCCGTCTAAGGTTTTCCTAGTGCTTGCCTTTACATTCCCCGGTCAAGGGTCGCAACGACCCGGTATGGGACGACCTTGGACAGAAACTGAAAGCTGGGAGCTTGTTGACGAAGCCTCAGACGTAGCTGGTCGAGATGTTGCCTCACTTCTGCTCGATGCAGATGCTGAGACCCTGCGAGACACACGCAATGCTCAGCTCACAACATTTGTTTCAAGCCTCATGGTTCTGGACGCAGTTGAACGTTTAGGAATCGAACCCAGTTTCTGTGCAGGTCACAGCTTGGGTGAATACACCGCTCTTACTGCAACGGGCGCTTTGTCGTTCGAAGACGGTGTTCGTTTAGTTGTAGAGCGAGCAGACGCCATGCACGAGGCAGGTCTTGCATCGCCTGGCACCATGGCAGCAATTCTTGGTCTTGATGATGATCTTGTTGAGGTTGCGTGCAGACGCGCAGACAGTGACGTGTGGGTTGCAAACTTCAATGCACCTGGCCAAGTTGTCATCGCAGGTTCTCCGGCAGGCGTAGCAGCAGCTGGTGCCGTGGCTAAAGAACTCGGTGCAAAGAAAGTTATGCCGTTGCAAGTATCGGGCGCCTTCCACACGCCATTCATGACAGCAGCCCGCGACCGACTTCGTATTGCAATTGCTGCCGCTAGCCCGCGTGACACAGAAGTTCCTGTTGTCTCAAATGTTGATGCTGCATTGCACGATGCTGGCGACGAGTGGTCGTCACTCTTGTCTGCCCAATTATCAAACCCGGTTCGCTGGAAGCATTGCTTGTTGACCCTCTCAGAAGCTGGCGTTTCAGGCTTTGTGGAACTCGGGCCTGGTGGAGTTCTTACGGGAATGGCCAAACGCACAGTTCAGACCGCACGAACAATCAGCGTGGCAACACCCGACGAATTAGACAAGCTCATCGAATGGGTTGACGCATCTGCTCCATTGGCTGCTGGCCAACATGAGGGCGAGCATCTTTTTGCCATCGAGCGCCTTGTTGTAAGTCCTTCCGCTGGGGTTTTTACTCCCATTGGGAACATTGCAAATGGCACAACTATTGAAGTCGGTCGCCTCATCGGACATGTTGGCGAAGCTGAAGTGCGTTCACCATTTGCCGGAATAGTTCAGAGTTATATCGCAGTCGAGGGCGAACGTGTCACATCACGCCAACCCATTGCATGGTTGCGCACAAAGTAACTACGGAAAGAACGCAGGAACACATGCCTCAGATACCAGACAACGTTCGCGGAGCTCGCTTTATCGGTTGGGGTACATCTCTCGGACATACGACTGTTACCAACGATGATCTTTCGAAAACTATGGACACGAATGACGAATGGATTCGCGAGCGAACAGGTATTCACCGTCGACACATAGGCGGTTCAACTGCGGAAATGAGCATCGCCAGCGGTCGCGCAGCAATTGAAATGGCTGGAATTGATCCATTATCGATTGATGCCCTAGTTCTCGCCACGACAACTCCCGACCGCACAGTTCCTGCAACATCGGCAACCGTTCAGAATGCACTTGGTCTGCGTTGTGGAGCATTCGACGTGAATGCAGCTTGTTCTGGTTTTGTATACGCAATGATTACCGCTCACGGACTGATAGCTATGGGCTCACAACGTATTCTGGTTATCGGAACTGACAGCCTTTCTCGAATTGTTGATTGGACCGACCGCAACACTGCAATTCTTTTTGCAGATGGTTCAGGTGCGGCAGTTCTTGAGCGCACAACTGGGCATGGCCAATTGCTCGGCTGGGATCTGGACGCCGATGGCAGTGCCGAAGAGATTCTCTACAGCGAAGTCGGTGGCTTTGTACACATGGACGGCAAGGAAGTATTCCGTCGGGCAGTACGCATCATGGTTGATAGTGCCCAAAAATCCATGGCGGCAGCAGGCGTAACCGCTGACCAACTGAATGTGGTCGTGCCACATCAGGCCAACATTCGAATCATCACATCAGCGTGCGACAAACTTGGAGTACCTATGGAGAAAGTTGCAGTTGTGGTTCACGAAACTGGAAATACATCTTCAGCATCTATTCCACTTGCATTGTTTGGAGATTTTGGCCAAGTCAGGGCGAAAGACGGTGACCTGGTTCTGATGGTTGGTTTCGGTGCAGGAATGACTGCAGCAAGTGCTGTCGTTAGATGGAATGCACAATGAGCAGAGTCGTCTTAGTAACCGGCGGTTCACGCGGAATCGGACTTGCATGTGCGGAACGCTTCGCCGCCTTAGGAGACAAGGTTGCAATTACGTACAACACGACCCCCCCGCCATCCCAGTTCTTTGGAGTCAAATGCGACATAACAGACACAGCTCAAGTAGATGCAGCGTTCACGGCCATAGAGGAACACTTCGGGCCAGTGGAAGTTCTAGTTTCAAACGCGGGCGTTACTAAAGACACCCTGTTGTTGCGAATGAGTGAAACTGATTTCTCATCTGTCATCGACGCGAACCTCACAGGCACGTTTCGCGTCGTGAAACGTGCAACGCAGGGAATGTTGCGTGCTCGCAAAGGACGAATAATTCTTATGTCGTCAGTTGTCGGATTGCTCGGATCTGCTGGACAAGCAAATTACGCAGCCTCCAAGGCCGGGCTAGTCGGATTCGCACGTTCGCTCGCACGAGAACTTGGGTCTCGCAGCATCACCGTAAATGTCGTTGCTCCTGGTCCAGTTGAAACAGATATGACAGCAAGTCTCGGCCAGGAAAAACTTGACCAAATCACGGATTCCGTGCCTCTTGCCCGTATGGCATCTGCTGACGAAATCGCGGGCGCCGTGGTATTTCTTGCTGGCCCCGATGCCGCCTACATCACTGGGGCAATTCTCCCTGTTGATGGTGGTCTCGGCATGGGTCACTAGTCACCCACACAGCCCCGAAACAGTAAAAGGCTGATTCACAGTCCCCTCTGTGCGAAACTAGGGAACCGAACAAGGAGAAACACCCCATGGATCAAGAACTATTTAGCCGCTTTGTCAAGTGCGCAGTAGAAACCCTTTCAGTCGACGCTTCACAAGTAGTCCCTACAGCCAACTTCGCTGATGATCTTGATGCCGACTCACTTGACGTCGTTGAACTCGTAATGGCACTTGAAGAAGAGTTCGGCATTGAAGTTCCTGAAGAAGACCTCGCAGAAGTAAAAACTGTTGGTCAAGCATTCGACGTCATCGTCGCCAAGCTGTAACCAATATCTTTCCTGCCATGAAGGGTGTCGGACATCGCGTTGCAATCACCGGACTCGGAGTCATTGCTCCATGCGGTATCGGTAAAGATGCGTATTGGAACGGCCTTATGGGGCCCGGAATTACCAATACACGTTCGCTTGAAATCACCGACTGGGATCCGCAGCCGTATTTCGATTCTCCGAAGGATGCTCGTCGAGCAGACCGCGTAGAACAGTTGGCCCTTGCTGCCGCTGCAGAAGCGTTTGCGCAAGCCGGCGACATGAATGTCGACCCTGCGCGATTTGGAACCATCTTTGCCACTGGCATCGGAGGCCTCCACACGCTTGAAGAACAAGTAACTGTCCGCCTAGAAAAAGGTGAACGTCGAGTATCGCCATTCCTTGTTCCCATGATGATGGCCAATGCTTCTGGTGCAGCTATTTCCATGAAGTACGGATTACAAGGACCTAATGAAACAATTTGCACAGCCTGTGCAGCCGGAACGCACGCCATTGGGTACGCAGCGCGATTGATTGCATGGGGACGTTGCGATGCAGTTGCTACCGGAGGCTCTGAATGCGCAGCCACCCTCACTTCTCTTGCAGGTTTCGGAAACATGACTGCCCTGTCATCTACAGGCTCATCAAAACCATTCGATACCACTCGTGACGGTTTTGTAATGGGCGAAGGAGCCGCGGTGTTTGTCCTCGAGCGTTACGACCTTGCTGTCGCTCGCGGTGCCACAATTCTCGGCGAAATCCTTGGCTCTGCAAGCAACGCCGACGCGCATCACATCACAGCACCTGCTCCGGGCGGAACTGGTGCAATCGCATGTATGAATCTTGCTCTCGACGATGCTGGTATTTCTGCAAGCGATGTGAAATTGGTTAATGCTCACGGCACATCAACACCTCTCAACGATGCAGCTGAAGCCGCTGCAATGACTCATGTCTTTGGTGCACGTGGTGTTGCTGTCACAAGCGGTAAAGGTGTCACTGGCCACGCTCTTGGTGCAGCCGGCGCTCTTGAAGCAGCCCAAGTGGTTCTCTCCATGCAGCACAAACTGATTCCGCCAACAGCTGGCACTACAGAACTTGATCCGACTATGGACATTGACCTTGTATTGGGAGCAGCTCGTGCTTGGGTTCCAGGCCCAGCCATCTCCAACAACTTTGGTTTCGGCGGACACAACGGTTCCGTTGTCATCGGACCACCCGAATAACTAGTTCGCTCGTTTCTTTTCCCAGCGATACATCACGCCACTTTCGCCTGGCGCTTCCGGCTCTCTCTGCCCTGTGAGGACATGTTCGAATCCCAGTCGAGCCGGCACTTTTCCCGAAGCAATGTTTGCCTCATCGTGAACAATCACCACGGTGTCAATTTCTTCCCACAATGAGAATGCCGCAGACGTCAGCGCATCGGCGACTTGAGTAGCAATTCCACGGGCTACGAAGTCCACATGAATCCAATAACCGATTTCTACAGTGTTTACATCTCCACGCAAATGTAGGCCCGTTCCGCCAACAACACGATCACCTAGAAAGATTCCCATCATAAAATCAGAGCGGTTCTCCCACGCTCCTTTTGACGTCGTGATCAAATCTTCCCTCTGAGCCACAGTCTGCGGTTCAAACTTGATCCACGGCATCCATGGTCGTAGATGCTCACAACTTTCAGTAACAGCATCTACTAGTGCTGGTGCGTCAGACGCCTCATACTTACGGACTACGTATTCGCCCACCCGAAGCGGACCCGGTGCGACAGACATCCGTCTCATGGTCTTACCGATCAACAAGTACGAACATTAGGTCACATTCGCATGCCACCTTTCCGTTCAACAGAGCTCTGCCAGAACCCTTGCCGCCACGAGCACTGATGTGGCCAAGAGTCGCTTGCAATTCCAATTCATCACCAGGACCTACTTGCCTGCGAAAACGGGCACCATCAAGTCCACCGAAAAGTGGAAGTTTTGATTGATGCAATGGGTCGGTAAGCAACGCATACGCACCCAACTGCGCGATTGCCTCGCACATCAAAACACCCGGCAATGTTGGCCGCCCTGGGAAGTGTCCGGGGAAGAACCATTCATCTCCTGTCAGTTTCCAATGGCCCACAGCCGTCACACCAACTTCAAGAGAGGTGACGCGGTCGATAAAGAGAAATGGAGGGCGATGCGGCAAGACATCGATTGGTAAAGGAAACGTGCTCATTTCTTCAGGGCCTTCAGAAGGTTCGCGGGGGTATCAGCTGGCGAAATCTTGTACCACGCATTAAGTACAACGCCGTCTTGAATGAGAAAAGCAGAACGCACAATACCCATGTACTTCTTGCCATACATCGACTTCTCTTTCCAGACATCAAAAGCTTCAGCGACTGAATGTTCGGTGTCGGCTAACAATGTGAAACCTAATTCATACTTGTCATCAAACTTCTTCTGTTTCTCAGGCTTGTCAGGACTTATTCCGACTATCACTGTGCGACCGATGTCATCTTTGATGTCACGAAGTCCACACGACTGAGTAGTACAGCCTGGCGTGTCAGCCTTCGGGTAGAAGTACACAAGTACCTTCTTCTTCCCTAATGAAGCAAGTGAAAACCTCTTGCCGTTTTGATCGAGCAGTTCAATCTTTGGTGCTTTGGATCCGTCAGTCAACATGCTGTAACGGTAGTTCGTTGTTTAGGACGGTTTGCGCATTCCATGGCCGAAGAAACCCTTTTTAGGGCGCGCATGAGCGTGATAATGATCAGGAATCGTACGCATGTCATCATCAATTCGCATTTCAAAGGTGAAGAACTCAGAAACAATCTCTGACAGCCTCTCATGAAGGCGGGCCTTTACTTCTTCACTTGGAAAAGCATTATGTTCGCGCCACACCACCATTGGTACAGAGCAACTTTCGCATTCTGCTATCCAGCATTCATCATCTTCATAGAACCACTCGGACATCTTGGCTGCTTGACACAGTTCACAGATGCCTTCGCCGAAGATGTTCACCAAGTTGCACCATCAAGTGCGCTGCGAACTTCTGCGACAAACAGTCCGACAGCTTCAGAACCGCCATCAATCATCCGATGCACAACCGATGCCCCCATAATTACTCCATCAGCAACCCGACTTGCTTCAACAGCTTGTGCAGCATTTGAAACGCCCACACCAATCAGAACGGGTTTGTTCGTAATCTTCTTCACTCGTGCTGCCAAAACTGTTGCAGTCAGCGCCAATTCAGCACGTTCACCAGTTACTCCAAGTAGCCCCACGGAATAGACGAAACCACGCGCGCGCTCTGCAACACGTGGAAGTCGATCATCCGGTGCGGTAGGTGCTGCGAGCATCACAGTCTCGATACCGGCCGCATCTGCTGCTGCGCACCATTCCCCTGCTTCCTCAAGTGGCAAGTCGGGCACAATGACCGCTGAAACTCCTGCCGCAACAAGATCATTTGCGAAACGTTCATGCCCTGCGTGAAAAACTGTGTTGTAGTAACACATCACGGCCAATGGAATGCCAACGTCTAATCCACGAATCTCTTGAAAGATCGAAACAGGCGTTGCGCCAGCTTCTAGTGCAATTTGTGACGCTTGCTGAATTACAGGACCATCCATCACCGGATCAGAAAAAGGGATTCCGATCTCAATTGCATCTGCGCCATTTGCTGCACAGGCACGTACGGAGTCGACCCAACCCGGGTATCCACCTGTGATGTACGGGACTAGACATTTGCCACCGTTATCAATCCGCTTTCGCAATGTGGCTTCAAGCCGACCGGTCATGTGAGGTCTTTCAAGATTGACATCATCTGACCGACGTCCTTGTCACCGCGACCAGAAAGATTCATTAGCACGGTTTTTCCTTGCATGTTCTTCGCTTCGCGACTGATCCACGCCATTGCGTGAGCACATTCAAGAGCCGGAATAATTCCTTCTGCTCGTGACATCAATTGAAAACCGGCAATCACTTCGTCATCCGTAACGGTTGGGTACTCAGCGCGACCAATAGATGCAAGATATGAATGTTCTGGACCAACGCCAGGGTAATCAAGCCCTGCCGAGATGCTGTGAGCTTCAGCTACTTGACCGTATTCGTCTTGCATCAAGAAACTCTTCATTCCGTGGACAACTCCTGGTTGACCACGTGATACCGCTGCACCGCCGGCAGGTTCCACACCAATCAATCGTGCTGGCGTATCGATAAAGCCAGAGAAGATTCCCATTGCATTTGAACCGCCGCCTACACAGGCCACCACGAAATCTGGAGAAGTACCAGTCGCATCATTCATTTGTTCGAAAGCTTCGTCACCAATTACACGGTGAAATTGTCGAACCATGAACGGATATGGATGCGGACCCATGACAGAACCGAGGCAATAGTGCGTGGTCTCTACGGAGGCCACCCAATCACGCATGGCTTCGTTTACTGCATCCTTCAGTGTGCGGCTGCCTGATGTAACGCCTTCAACTTCGGCTCCAAGCAAGCGCATACGAAACACGTTGAGTTCTTGGCGCGCGATATCGACTTCGCCCATGTAGACCTTGCACTCGAGTCCGAGTAACGCCGCGGCAGTTGCTGATGCAACACCGTGTTGACCAGCGCCTGTCTCAGCAACAATTCGCTTCTTACCCATCCGCTTGGCTAACAACACTTGACCGAGAACGTTATTGATTTTGTGTGAGCCAGTGTGATTGAGATCTTCACGCTTTAAGAAGAGACGAATTCCTAATTGTTCGCTGAGGTTGTGGCACTCAGTAATCATGCTCGGACGACCCGCGTATTCACGAAGCAATTGGTCAAGGTCAGCGCGAAACAATGGATCGTTCCAAGCATCAGCAAACGCTGCTTCCAGTTCTTGACAAGCTGGCACCAAGGTCTCAGGGACATAGCGGCCCCCGAATTCACCAAAGCGTCCGTCGGAACCTGGGGTTTGTAAAATCGACATCTACTTATTCCACCACGAATTGGGCGAAATTACATCACCAATTGGTATGACATGTCACTCGTCACGCCAGTCATACGGCACAAAATTGCCACCGTCATATTCGGTGGGCGCGGCCGCCCTGGCGTTTTCAATAAATCGCTTCATAAGTATGGGATCTTTGCGACCAGGACTTGACTCGACACCACTACTCACGTCCACTCCCCACGGGCGAACGATGGAAATCCCATTGGCAACATTCTCAGGCGACAACCCACCAGCCAAGATGATTTGGAGGCCCTCTGGCAACTCGGCAGCCATCTTCCAATCAAACACCGCACCCGACCCCGGCTCAGGCGCATCAACCAGAATCATCTTTGTTTCAAATTCATTAGCTCGAGTTGCATCTACAGTTCCGGCAGACACAGCCTTAATAACCGTGCGTACATGCTTTGATACTGCAGCCACATCAGCAGGGGTCTCATGACCGTGCAACTGAGCTGCCTTTACGCCACTTGATTGCACAAGTTCAATTACACGTTTTGGGAGCTCGTCGCGAAACACTCCCACGGTCAAAATGTCTGGAGGAATGCGCCGAGTGATGTCGTAGACCTTCTGCACCGCAACCTGGCGCACAGAAGGTGCAAATACGAAACCGATCGCATCGGCACCTAAAGCAACAGCAAGAAGGGCATCGTCTTCATTTGTGATGCCACAGATCTTTACGAACATGACCTAACGGTAGTCCTGCCAACAAGGGCTAGCGAGCCTCATTATCGACACAGAGTTCAGTGAGAGCAGCTTCTGGGTTCGGTGAGGTAACCAAATGCTCCCCCACCAAAATCGCGTCATATCCCGCGGCACGAAGTGCAATGGCGTCTTCACGGCCACGCACACCGGATTCGGCCACCTTCACCACATGGTCTGGAATAAGCGGGGCCATCCGAACGGCTCTCGCTTGATCGACAGCAAACGTGACAAGGTCGCGTTGGTTAACGCCGACCAATGTTGCGCCAGCATGCATCGCAACAGCGAGTTCAGCTTCGTCATGAACTTCCACTAGTGCATCGATGTCAACTTCACGACAAATCTCTAAATACCCAGACAACTCTGCCGAAGTCAAAACAGCCGCAATCAACAACACACAATCGGCCCCCATGATTCGCGCATCACATATGTCTCGAGGATCAACCGTGAAGTCTTTACGAATTACCGGAACCGTGCACGCATCACGTGCTGTTTGCAGATCCGCAACCGAGCCTCCGAAATGATTGCTATCCGTGAGCACGGACAAACAAGAAGCGCCACCTCGTTGATACTGAAGTGCCAACGCTGCCGGATCAAGACTTGCATTCAGATCACCCTTTGAAGGCGACTTTCGCTTAATTTCCGCAATCACAGCCAAATGCGGTGTTGAACGAATACTCGATGCGAATCCACGCGTAGGAACGCAACTCTTCGCCTCAGAAAGCAAGTCGTTGAACTCACGCGAGTCGTTCTGTGCCCGTTGGCGATGCCAAGCAACTATGTCGTCTAGGTACGTGCGCGTCATGTTAATTCTGCACTCGTACGAGACGGATTAGAGGCCCTTGCCGCCAAGTGGCGTGAGGAAGGACATCTCTGGGCGTCCACCCATGAATGGAGCCAGTGTTTTGCTAAACGGTCCAAACCAATCAGCAGACATGTGAGCATTCATTGCGTCTTGGTTTTCGTAGATCTCATAGATCCACAAAATGTCTGCGTTTGTAGCGTCTGCATGAAGCACGTACATACGGGTACCGGCTTCTTTATTGACATGCTCGAATGCGGCCTTAAACGCTTCAGCGAGTTCGGCGCCTTTTCCCTCAGCTGCAGGAAGTTTTGCTAGCAATGCGACTGTGCTCATGATGAACCATTCTTTCTGGCGTTAGCCAATCTGATGAGACGATATTACACGTCGCCATCTCAGCCTTAAAAGCCGAGAATTGAAGTGACCTCAGACAGCAAGCTTGAGATCGGAACTCGAACTTGTTCTGTTGAATCGCGATGGCGGATAGTGACCGCATTGTCTTCCAGAGAATCAAAGTCCACCGTTACACACAGTGGTGTCCCGATTTCGTCCTGACGGCGATAACGGCGTCCAATTGCTTGGGTCTCGTCGTAGTCACACATATACCGCTGACTCAACGTTCCGTAAATCTCACGAGCAAGTGGGGTCAATGTTTCCTTTTTGGACAAAGGCAAGATAGCCACCTTGTACGGCGCCAAACGCGGGTGCAAGCGCAGCACAGTACGCGGCTCGTCATTCACTACATCTTCGTCATAGGCGGCCAACAAGAAAGCGGCCATCGTGCGGTTAGCGCCCGCAGCTGGCTCCACGACGTACGGGATATACCGCTCGTTCGTAGCTTGATCGAAGAAGTCCAGTTTCTGTCCAGATGCCTTTGCGTGCTGAGTGAGGTCAAAGTCCGTGCGTTGAGCGATTCCTTCTAGTTCTCCCCAGCCCCACGGGAATAAGAATTCAACGTCGCTAGTGCCGGCAGAATAATGCGACAACTCATCGGCGTCATGCGCACGAATGCGCAACATCTCTGCAGGAATTCCTAATTCGATATACCAGTCAAGGCGTGCCTTGCACCAGTACTCGTACCACTTAGGACCATCAGCTGGCGGAACGAAAAATTCCATTTCCATCTGCTCGAATTCGCGAGTACGGAAGATGAAGTTTCCAGGCGTGATTTCATTTCGGAAACTCTTACCGACTTGCGCGATACCAAATGGCGGACGCTTGCGACTCGTTTGAAGAACATTCGAGAAGTTCAAGAACATTCCTTGTGCAGTTTCAGGACGAAGGTACACATCTGCACCAGAACCTTCAACAGGGCCTGCTGTTGTTTTGAACATCAAGTTGAAAGCACGTGACTCAGTAAAGGCACACCCCTTCATGCCTTGTGGGCAGTCACGAGTCTCGATGTGATCTTCACGAAAGCGACGCTTACACACGGTGCAGTCAACGAGAGGGTCTGAGAAATTTTCCAAGTGACCAGAGGCCTCGAAAACTTGAGGAGGGCCGAGAATTGCAGCATCAATCAGAACAGTGTCGTCGCGCTGCTGCACCATTGTGCGAACCCACGCTTCTTTCACGTTACGAAGCATGAGAGATCCGAGTGGGCCGTAGTCATACGACGAGCGAAAACCTCCGTAAATTTCGGCGCTAGGAAAAACGAATCCGCGGCGCTTACACAGATTGACAATCTGATCGAGATCTTTAGCTGGCATAGCCTCTCAGCCTACAAGTGACGATCGAACACTCCGAGGCTTCGCAGGCGTCGTTCAAGATGGGATTCCATTGCTTCCATCGCTAATTGACTGACTTCATGCACAGCTGGAGACTCTGGCAGCGCGAGTGCTTCATTCATTCGACCGCCGAGCACCATTCGCAATACTTCGAGAGCCTGCGATGAAATGGGGACGCCGGACCGACATGCCGAGCAATGACCGCCGCCTTCAAGCACGTCAAAGGACACGACGTTCCCTGCCTCTCCGCATCGAACACATTCGTCAATCTGCGGACCATTTCCCTCGATAGTCAAAAGTCGCCAATAAAACGCTCCCAACATCAGTGGCGAATGTCTTTCGTTGAGAGCATGTAAGGCCCGTGACAACACTTCATACAAATGTGGCACCGGCTCACGATCAGGAGTCAACTTATTGACGGCCTCCAACATCGACAGGCCCTGATTCAGACGATCGAAATCTGTACGAAGTGCCGAATGAGTATGAACAAGACGAACTTCAGACACTGTGTCAAGGTCTTTGCCAGATCGCAGAGACACATCGACATGACTCATTGGCTCTAATCGCGCACCAATTGATGATTTTGTTTTGCGTACACCCTTAGCAACTGCTCGAATTTTTCCGTGTTCTTGCGTTAGAAGAACAACCACTCGATCAGCTTCACCAAACTTGTACGAGCCCAGTACGACAGCGTTGTCGCGATATGTGCTCACGAATCGAGCCCACCAAAACGTCGATGACGCCTGTTGAAATCGTCAATCGCAAGTTCTAAATGATTAGCAGTGAAAGCCGACCAATCAAGATCAATAAATACGATTTCGCAATACGCCAATTCCCACACCATAGATTCCGGCATGCGATCAGGCGGCCCGAGAACGAGTACCAAATCGGCATCTTGCGTTGCTGGTGCCAAAATTGCTTCCGTCAAAGTTTCTTCATTAACTGATTCAGGATCGACACCACTTTTGCGCATTGATTCGACAATTGCGGCAAATCTGCGGTGACCATCCGATGACGGGTCAACGATGATGCTCTGCTTCGCTGAGCGATGCCACACATATCGCTCGTCATAACCGACGTTTTCGAGAACAACTTTGCCAGTGTTCAATAACTCACGTGAGAATTTCGCTAATTCGTCAGAAGAGAGCTCTGGACCGTGATGCGGCAACAAGGTGACCCAATGAGCTCCACTGCTCTTCACACCTGCTGCCAACGCATCGAGGCGAAGAGTCCAATCTGCAGTCGACATCTCTGCCCATTGAGCAGGGGTACCGCCCGAAACAACAACATGGTCAAGTCCGGGGAATGTTGGCGAAGCACTTTGAGGCACATCACAGTCTCCCACGCACCCACCTCCAAACCTGATGCACGGCAATATGGCGCACGGGGAAACTAGGGTGCAGATGCCATGAATGTCTCTGCTCTGCCCCAGCCAATCCACGTGGCCTGCATCATGGATGGCAACGGACGTTGGGCTAGCCGTAAGGGCCTGCCCCGCACAGATGGACACACCGCGGGGGAAGAAGCCCTTGCCGGCGTTGTTCGGGCTTGTGCCAAACGATCAGTTGGTTGGCTCACTGTGTTTGGTTTCTCAACAGAGAACTGGGTTCGCCCACGCACCGAAGTTCGGCATATTTTGTCGCTTCACCGCAAACTGTTTGGCCGCATCAATGAGATGAACGAAAACAACGCTCGCACCCGATGGATCGGGCGTCCTTTTGCCGAACCAGGTGCCCGAACCCCCGTCTATGTTCAAAAAGCCATTCGCAAAGCGATAGCCGACACCGAACACAACACGGGTCTTGTAGTCACAGTCGCTTTCGATTACGGAAGTCGCGCGGAATTGGTTCGCGCAACTCAACGCGCAATGGCCACTGGCATGGTCACGGAAGACAGCATCACTCAGAACCTGTACGACCCCTCTATGCCCACTGTGGACCTCTTGGTACGAACATCTGGCGAGTCCCGAATTTCAAATTTCATGTTGTGGCAAATCACCGGAAGCAAGGTGTTCTTCACCGAACGCACATGGCCAGACTTCGACGCTGCTGAACTTGATCTTGCTCTCGCCGCCTACGCCTCCGACGTACCTTCATGAGTCGCTCTCTTGCAGGTGACGCGTCCATCGAAGCACTGCGTCTTGTCACCTCGTCATTTGAAGGCGCCGAAGAGCGTCAAGGGCAAATTGACATGGCGCACGCAATCGCCGAAACACTGGCTGCGGGTCGTTCAATAATCGTCCAAGCCGGCACCGGAACAGGAAAGTCACTCGGATATCTCGTACCTGCTCTTCTGAACGGGAAAAAGACCGTCGTAGCCACCGCCACAAAGGCGCTACAAGATCAGCTGAACCGTAATGACCTGCCTCTTCTTTCAAAGCACCTTGGCATCGATTTTTCATGGGGAGTAATCAAAGGTCGCAACAACTACGTCTGCCGTCAGCGAATCAACGAACTCAGTGAAACCGCAGGGCAGTTGGAATTTGAAGAAGTATCCGGCCCGACCAAACGTGAAATTGAAACCATCGTCAAGTGGGCAGGAAAGACACGAACCGGAGACTTTGAAGAATTGCCGCGAGTTCCTAGTGAGCGAGCTCGCATTGCAGTCTCTGTCAGTAGTGACGAGTGCCCAGGAAAACAAAAATGCCCAGTCGGCAACGATTGCTTTGCTGAAAAGGCCCGCGACGCTGCCGCTGCAGCCGACGTAATCGTTGTGAATCTTCATATTTATGGGCTTCATATTGCTAGTGGTGGCTCACTTCTTCCTGAACATGAAGTCGTGATCTTTGATGAGGCTCACCAATTGGAATCCGTCATGAGCGACACCGTTGGTGTTCAACTCGGTTCAGGTCGCTTCACTTCACTTGCCTCAGCGGTTCGAAAAGTTATTGCGGATCCCACAGTTACCAGTGCTCTTGAATCTCAAGGCCTTCGCCTCACACAAGCGCTTACACCAATGTCTGGCCAGCGTCTTTCTAATCCCATGCCAACATCAGTTACTGAACCACTTGCGCTGGCACGTATCGAAATCAACACAATCCTCGGGGTCTTGCGTGGCATCACCACCGACAACGAATCAACGCAACAAAAGAGTTATAGGGCACAAACTCAAGCAACACGACTTGCTGAAGCGCTTGATCTCGCGCTTGGCACGATTCAGGGATACGTCGCATACGTCGAAGGTTCACAAGACCGTCCACAACTGCGCATTAGTCCCCTTCATGTTGGCGAAGTTATGTCAGGTTCAGTGTGGGGAAATGTCGCAGCCGTTCTTACCAGCGCAACCATTCCAGCATCCCTTCCAGAGCGTGTCGGACTTCCGCTTGAAGGTACTGAGATTCTTTCCGTCGAAAGCCCATTTGACTACGAGCGAAACTCCCGCCTGTATTGTTCACCGACTTTCCCCGACCGTAACGCTCCGAACTTCACTGAATTTGTTCACGACGAACTTGAAGCGCTCATCACAGCTGCAGGCGGCCGAACACTTGCCCTCTTCACAAGTAACAAAGCACTTCATGCCGCAACAGCAGCCATGAGAGAGCGGCTCACTGTTCCCATTCTCAGTCCTGCCGATTATCCACGACAGAAACTCATTGAAATGTTCATGGCCGACGAGAGCTCGTGCATCTTTGCTTCGCAGGCATTTTTTCAGGGCATTGACCTTCCTGGACGCACCTTGTCGCTCGTTGTCCTTGATAAGTTGCCGTTCCCGCGACCCGATGACCCGCTGCTTGAAGCTCGTCGTGAAGCCGTAGGGCGCGACACGGCATTCGGCCAAATCGATTTACCAATTGCTGCCACATCGCTCGCACAAGCTGCTGGTCGACTCATCCGTACCTCTGAGGACAAAGGAGTAGTTGCTGTACTTGACCGCCGCCTGGCTACAGCCGGCTACTGGAAAACACTTATTGCTGCTCTTCCACCAATGGCGCGCACACGCGATCGTGCGGAAATTGAACAGTTCCTGCGCGATATCACCACCGCGCAGTAATTCTGGCTAGTAGCCGAATCTTTCCAGGCGATCGGCTTGTTGCTGCCAGTCTTTGTCAACAACCACATGAAGCTCGATAAATGCACCTTCGGGCATCTGGGCACGAACAGCAATGCCAACTTGTTTCAGAAGTTCCCCTCCCTTGCCAATGACCATGCCCTTTTGGCTTTCGCGTTCTACATAGATCTCACAACGAACTCGGGGCCATTCCCACTCGGTGACTTTTGTAGCGACTGAATAAGGCAACTCGTCTTTCAACACGGCTAACAACTGTTCGCGTACTAGTTCTGCAATCCATTGCGCGTCTTCAGTATCAGTAACCATGTCTTCTGGGTAATACGCAGGACCCTCTGGCATCAGAGCCTTGAGAGCTGCAAGAAGTTCCTGCACTCCTTCACCGGTTCGTGCAGACACGGGAAAATATTCGGCCGCACCTAAAGACGACACTGCGTGCAATTGGGCGATGACTTGTTCTCTTGTCGCTTTGTCTGTCTTGTTGACAATTACAAAAGCTTTTGAAATATCAATGTGATCTGCCACCCACTGATCACCACGACCAAATGGCTTCGTGGCGTCAACGAGCAGACACACGACGTCAACGTCTTTCGCACTTTCGAGTGCCGTGGCGTTTACTTTTTCACCCAACAAGGTGACGGGTTTGTGCAAACCCGGCGTATCCACGAAAACCACCTGCGAATCGGGAGCATGATGGATGCCACGGATTCTCGTGCGCGTCGTTTGCGGTTTATTAGAAACGATCGAGATCTTGACCCCGCAAATCGCATTTACGAGCGTTGACTTGCCAACGTTGGGTCGACCAACAAAGGTTACAAATCCGCTGCGCACTCTTACAGAGTAGTAACAAATGTGACCGACTGTGCAAAAAAGTATTGGGACTGCACATTTCAGTCAGCGAAGATCCGACGGTCACTGATTCACATCACGCGTCCTGCAACACTATGCATATGTTCTCACGCGCCTTTTCAGAGCTCGATTCCCGCAAGTGGTTCGACAGAATGCACCCACAGACTCTCGCGATAGGAACTTGGCTGCTCTACCTTGATGGCGTTTTTGCATTGCTGGGCTTTCTAGATAAGTCAAACGAGTTTGGTTTCCTCCGAGTCATCGGCCCAATAACCGGAATCGTCGGACTCGTGTCGTGTGTCTGCTTCTTCGGCGGCGGTTTCCTAATGGCTAACGGAAAATTGCTTGGCTGGTATATCGGAATTGCGGCTTCTTTCAGTCCCCTATTGGCCCGACTCATCATTTCGGTACACCAACAGAATCTCGGCTACTCAATTTCTTTGGCCGATCGACTCACGGGTGGCGACCTGATTGGCTTCATGTTCGAAGCCGCTCTCGTGGTGCTGTTGCTTCACCCCATGAGTCGCTCGTACGCACGAACCTGGCTCCGTTAAGCGAGACGCTCGCTGGTGTGCAACACTTTCTGCATGGCACCACGACATATTGAATCCATCGAAGCTCTCAAGGGACTGATCGGAGAACATCTCGGCTACTCCGAGTACATGACCATTTCGCAAGAGCGCGTCAACCAGTTTGCGGAAGCAACCGGTGACCATCAGTGGATTCACGTTGATGTGGAGAAGGCAAAAGCCGGACCATTCGGGGGCCCAATTGCCCACGGTTATCTCACGCTGTCCCTCGGCCCAGTTTTCCTGCCCCAGATTTTCTCTGTTGGCGGAATATCTATGGGAGTCAACTACGGGGCGAACAAAGTTCGTTTCGTATCCCCTGTTCCCGTAGGTGCAGAACTGCGCGCCGGACTCAAGGTGCTTGCAGTTGATGACACTCCAGGAGGAGCTCGAGTCACTCTCGAAACCACATTTGAGTGCAAAGACGCTTCTAAGCCTTCTTGCATTGCAGAAGTAATTTTTCAATACTTCTTCTAAATTTCGAAAGACTCAACGAAAGTTGGGTATGACCTTTTTTGCGAACAGCTCTAATGTCTCGGTAGACGGATAGTCGGAACACCAAGGGATGAAGCCTGTGCAGCCAGCATCGAGATACCTCTGGATTTTTTCGCTCACCTGGTCTGGCGTGCCCACCAACGCCTCATTGCGCCACTCAGTTGCATCCTTACCCCAAACATTCAAGCTGCCCGCCTGAAGAATCTCTTCTTCAGTCTCACGAATGAAGACTTCACTCGAGATGGTTTTACGAATCGAATCTTCGTCACGACCGACAACGGTGCAGTGCTTCTGCAAAATGGCACGTTTCTTGATGAACTCGTCAACGGAACTGCCGAAGTTTGCAACGTCTGCGTGTTCCGCAACCACTCGTAATGTGAGCTGTTCACCACCGCCGCCAATCCAGACCGGAGGATTCGGCTTTTGCAAAGGCTTCGGATCACAATTCGCGCGCAACATCTTGTAGTACTTACCGTCATATGTGGTTTCTTCCTGGGTCCACATTGACTTCACAATTTCAACGGTCTCGCGCAACATTCCAATGCGATCAGAAGGCTTGGCAAACTCAAATCCGTAGCCCTTGTATTCGCTCTCGTACCAACCAGCGCCAATTCCCCAGTCAAGACGACCACCGGAGATCACGTCAACTGTCGATGTAATTTTCGCTAGCAATCCGGGGTTGCGATAACTGTTGCAGCCCACCATCTGTCCGAGGCGAATACGAGTTGTCAACTGGCTGATAGCAGCAATAGTTGTCCAGCATTCGAACACAGCTTCTTGTGCCGGCTTCGGGACGTTATGAAAATGGTCGTAAACCCAAATGGAGTCATAACCAAGATTTTCTGCAAGGACTGCTACGTCGACGGCAGTCTTCCATTGCTCAGCAGCGCCAGTTATGCCAGCAAGTTCCATTTTCCATCCTTGCGGAATGAATACTCCAAATATGGGTGAGTGGGCTTCGTTCGACATAGTCCCTCCTTGTGTCACGAGGTTATCGTTCAACAATGTCGCCATTCCCACCAGCCCTTCTCGGTATCGCTGAAATTCATGAAGCCATAGCTGCCACTCGGCCCGATGATGAATGCATCATCTTTCGAGACAAGCGCCTCACGTGGGCAGACGTAACAACCCGCACACGTCAATTGGCCAACTACTTTGCCTCACAGGGCCTCGGATGTCGGACTGAGCGGGACAAGTTACATGGTTGGGAATCCGGCCAGGATCACGTGGCCATCTATTTGCACAATGGAAATGAATATTTGGAGACCATGCTCGGGGCCTTCAAGGCAAGAGTTGCTCCTTTCAATGTGAACTACCGCTATGTGGCAGAAGAACTGCAGTACCTACTTCTCGATTCAAATGCTTCCGCTTGCGTTATTCACTCTCGCTTTGCGCCACTACTCGCCGACATTCGGACTGCGTTGCCAAACTTGCGAGTCATATTGCAAGTTCCAGATGCATCAAACAATCCCCTTCTAGAAGGAGCTGTTTGGTATGAGGATGCGCTCAGCCAATCCTCATCAGAGAAACCATCTGCCGGCTACCACGGCGATGATTTATACATTCTCTACACAGGCGGAACAACGGGAATGCCAAAAGGCGTTTTGTGGCGTAATGCAGATGCTGTTGTTGAATGCTTCGGTGGCTCAAAAACCGCGCGCACCATTGAAGAATTCGTTACTGAAGCAACCGGAAACTTTAGGGCACTCCCCAGCCCTCCGTTCATGCACGGAGCTGGTCACTGGATTGCGATGCGCACATGGCTCACAGGCGGCACCATCATCGTTCAATCGCAACCAGACCGACTCGACGCAGACGACATTTGGGGCCTCGTCGAGAAAGAGAAGGCCACTTTCCTACTTATCGTGGGAGACGCATTTGCTCGACCACTTCTCGACGGCTTAGAAAACTCAAAACGAGACTTGTCATCGCTGCTCTCCATTTTGTCTGGAGGGGCGGCATTGTCTGCTCATCTCAAAGTTGAATTTCATAAGTATCTACCAGCGGTGATGTTGGTCGATGGCCTTGGTTCCTCTGAAGCAGGTGGACAGTTGTCTCAGGTTGCCAGCGGTGACAGTTCCACCACAGGCAGTTTTCCATTAGCGCCGCAGAATCATATTTTGTCTGAAGACCTCACAAGCGAGTTGCAGGCAGGGCACGAAGGCCTTGGCTGGCTCGCAAAGAGCGGAAGACTCGCTCTCGGCTATCTCAATGACGAAGCAAAAACCAAGAAGACTTACCCCATCGTTGATGGAGTTCGTTACGTGGTTCCAGGCGACAGGGCACGTTTGACTGCCGAAATGTTTATCGAAGTACACGGACGCGACTCAGTCACCATCAACTCGGGTGGTGAAAAGATTTTTGCTGAAGAAGTAGAAGCAGCAGTCAAGGCGCATCCCGATGTGTATGACTGCGTTGTCACAGGGCGGCCTAGCGAACGATGGGGCAACGAAGTAGTCGCGGTCGTGCGTCTCAAGACTGGATCAACCACCACAGAGGCATCTCTTCTAGAGGTCGCCCAAAACTACATAGCTCGATTCAAACTGCCAAAGCAGTTTGTCTTTGTTGAAACTATTGTTCGCTCACCAGCCGGCAAGGCCGACTACCGATGGGCGAAGCAGATAGCTATTGACGCAGCAAATTAGAGCGGCAAATTGCCGGTAGCGCCGCGAGTACTTCCGGTGTCAGTGAATGACTTGATCGTTATTTCCGCAATACGCATTTGGTGAATCTCATCAGCACCATCAGCAAAGCGAGCCCAACGTGCGTTCTGCATCATGCCTGCCAACGGGGTGTCTGTGGAATAACCGAGGGCACCGTGAACCTGGATTGCTCTATCGATAATTCGATTCAAACTATTTGCCACGAAATGCTTTGACATTGAAACTTCCTGACGGAAGTCTTCGCCAGCGTCAATCTTTGAAGCAGCATGAAGAATCATCAACTTGCACTGGTAGATCTCCATTGCAGAATCTGCAATTAGCCATTGGATTCCTTGCTTCTCTGCAAGAAGTGAACCGTGCGAATAACGCTCGAGCGAACGTGCGACCATCATGTCAAGTGCAGTTTCAGCTTGGGCAACCCAACGCATGCAGTGAGCCAAGCGTGCAGGCCCGAGACGG